>ENA-OZGV01000041-OZGV01000041.1-human-gut-metagenome-genome-assembly--contig:-NODE-41-length-74288-cov-7.935676_pt1 | contig 74288 bp, 71 predicted proteins | sample MGYA00245120_ERZ653665 | MGnify/ENA primary metagenome ERZ653665 (study PRJEB26926, sample SAMN06165250) | human gut metagenome | biome: ENVO:00009003; feature: ENVO:2100002; material: ENVO:00002003... | reverse complement strand
CGTCGGCAGCGTCAGATGTGTATAAGAGACAGTAGTAGATACGGTAACAAAAGTGCGTTTATACGGTTAGCATTAAAGTATAGGCGCACTTCTTTGTTAGTGTGGAATTACTAGGCCGCTAGAGTATCATGATTTGGCAATACTACAATTACATAAAGAAGGGGTAGTATGCATTCGGATGAAATTGAACGAATATTGACTGACGTTTCGCAAGGCGCTCTTTCTGTTGAAGATGCCCTTCTAGCTTTGAAAAAAGAACCCTTTACAGATCTGGGTTATGCCAAAGTCGATCATCATCGGGCACTTCGCCAAAATGCAGCAGAAGTAGTATACGGGGCGGGTAAAACGCCTGAACAAATTGCAGGCATAGTTACCACTCTTCAGCAAGAAGGCGAAAAAACCGTTCTTATTACGCGCTTAAAGCCTGAAGCTGCAGCGTTTTTGCGTACCTCTTTGCCTTTGAACTATCATGAGCTTTCTGGTGTTGGCATTGTGGGGCCTATGCCAGAGCCAACTGGAAACGGAAACATCGTTATTGCTTGTGCTGGTACGAGCGACCTGCCTGTTGCCGAAGAAGCAGCGCTTACTGCAGAGGTACTAGGGAACAAGGTGGTTCGACTTTTTGATGTAGGGGTTGCGGGTCTGCATCGTTTGCTTGCGCATACTGACGACATTATGAGTGCGCAGGTTATTGTTGCAATTGCAGGAATGGAAGGCGCGCTTGCTAGTGTTATTGGCGGAATGGCATCTTGTCCTGTTATCGCGGTGCCTACTAGTGTTGGCTATGGCGCCTCTTTCAATGGGGTAGCTGCGTTGCTATCAATGTTGAATTCATGTGCTAGTGGGGTAAGTGTTGTAAATATTGACAATGGATTTGGTGCAGCATTTCAGGCGCATCTTATTAATCATCTGCCTGGGAAAACAAAGGAGCACTAAGGGCGCCAAAACGGAGTGTAAAAGCAGTAAGAAAAAATAGAGTACGAAAGTATCAGGGGCGCAGAACGCTTAAACTACAAGAAATGATTTAAAACGTTAGGAATGTAGTATGCAAATTCATTTAGATCTTCACGAAAACGCAACTCGTGGTCAAATTTTGGATACATTGCTAGACAACATGGATGAAGCAGCTCGCAAGGAATTCGACTACATTGTTAATCATGCTGTTATTACAGATAAGCATCATCATTCTATTGTGGAGGTTCGCCAAAGCATCGATGCACTTACCGTGCCAGATCAAGTGAAGGCCGACCTTCATACGGTATACGAAATATTGGCTGGCGCAGAAGCTAAAGTTCATGGTTGCTCTGTAGAAGAAACTCACTTTCATGAAGTGGGTAACGCAAGTGGTATTCGCAATGCGCTCGCAATTTGTGCGGCGTTTTATGTGCTTTCGCCCGATGAGGTTATTGCAACCCCCTTGCAAGCTGGCGAAGGTGAAATTGAGTGCGCACACGGCACGCTTTCTCTTCCAGCACCTGCAACTGCCGCTATTATTGAAGATCTTCCTTGGGCGAAAGATCGCCTTCCAGGTGAGCGCTGCACTCCAACATCGGCTGCTATTATTAAGCATTTTGTTACGAGCTTCGAAGAATAGTTAAACAAACAACGTATGATAGTTCCTAGGCGGGTTTTGTTCGTATATCTGCCTAGGAATTATTGTTTTGTGGGCGTGTGGCACCGAGCAGTTTCGAAAGGCTGGTTTGTGAAGTTACCTTGGCGCAAACATAGAAGTGAATACGCTGATGATTATGACTATTACGAGGATACTGATCCTTATCAAGACATGGCGCGCTATGGTGATGAAACTCGCGCTCTATCGCGGCGTGGCCGGTCAGATGCAAATTCTGTAAATGGTGATCAAGACTACGATTTCTTCCAGGCTGCTGCTGGATATGACACTGCCGCTGGATATGAAGCTGTCAGTAATGCCAATGAAGACCTTCTGCTTGATCGCTACGTTGTTCTTGATGAGGCGGGAAGCGGCGCGTTTGGTTCAGTTGTTTTGGCGTGGGACACCCGAATTCAGCGACGGGTTGCCATTAAATGCATGCCTCTTGAAGACAACGAGTCGCTTCCAAGTCAAGGTGCAAGCATTTTAGTTGATGAGCGTCCTTTTGATACCTCTCGTGTTGCAGGGCTTGATGAGGCGCGAACTGCGGCAATGCTTTCAGATGCTTCGATTGTTTCGGTATATGATTTTGAAGTAAGTAACAATATGGCGTATCTCATTCTTGAGTACGTTGACGGCATGGCACTTGCTGATTTGCTTGCGCAGTATCCAGACGAAATAAACGCTGATATTGTTGCGTATGTATTCAAAACTGTGGCGCATGCACTTACGGTTGCTCATAAGCATCATGTCCTCCACCTTGATATTAAGCCTGAAAATGTTTTAATTGACCGCCAAGGCCAGGTTAAAGTGACTGATTTTGGCTTGGCACGTTTGGCTACGGAGTCGGGGTATGGTATTGCGACGGGCGGCACTATCGGCTATATGCCGCCTGAACAAATGACAGGTCAAGAACTTGATGAGCGTTGCGACCAGTGGGCGCTTGCAAGTCTTACCTATGAAATGATTTCAGGGGGAAATCCCTTTATTGTTGATAAGCTTCGCGATGCGGAAGATGCAATTTATGATGCCGAGTTAGTTATTCCGTCATTGTGTATGGATGGTCTTGATGCGGACATCGACGATATTTTGTTTTGCGCATTAGATCCTGATCCACAAGAGCGCTACGATTCTGTGAAAGATTTTGCCGAACAATTGCAGCCTTGTTTGGGTAGCACTCGAAAAGGCAAAAACGCGCTAAAACGCTTGGTGGGGACGCCTGAAATTGAAGATGATTTAGACGGAACCACTGAAGGTTTTGAATATGATGAAGACCATGACGGTTTCATTGATGATACGCGTGAGCCTATTTATTCAGAGCCTTGGTATATGTCGCCACGTATGCGTTCTTTTGGATTGAGAACGTGGGCAGTAGCGGCTGTAATCATTTTGATAGTTCTAGGAGTTAACGCTCTTATTGGTGTGGGTGCATGGTTAAACCAGCCAATTGTGTGGGGCGTGCTTCTTGCGTGCGTGGTGGTGACGGCGGTTCTTCCTCATGCAGGGGCACTTATAGCGGGCGAGGGATTTGGCGTTGTGATGTGCGCATGTGGTGCCCCGCTTCCTGGTATCGTGCTCATGGCAGCAACGGTGCCTTGGTGGTTTTATTGTGCCCGTTTTTCTGTTGAGGGAACCGATGTTGGCTTGGCGTCAGTTATTTTTGGCGCTGTGGGATTAGGACCATTAACCCCATTTGTGGCAGGCTTCCTTTTACCAGTGCGTGACGCTATTATTTCAACACTCTATGCTGCACTAGTTGCAGTTTTATTTGCGGGACTAGGGTCAGGATCACTTTTGAACTGGAATATGCTTGCGTATATTGGCACTTCTGTTGGCTCTGGCTTTATCGATACGCTGCTACAGGTAATCACGCAGCCTTCTACTTGGATAACTATTCTTGCTTGGGTGCTTGCTAGCGTTGTGGTATCGCTTTTGTGTGGTACTGGCAAGAAAGTTTGGGGCGTATTAGGCATGCTTGCTGCGGGGGCTTTGTTAATTGCAGGGCTTATTGCTGGATCGTTGCTTGATACGTTAGGCGAGCAACTGTTAGCAGATCCAATGTTTCTTGCGCCTACTCTTGGGGCTTTGGCTATTGGAACATTTTTGGCAAGCGTGGCTATTCCGGCGCGAACACAGGAAGATTATTTTGAAGAATAGTGCTGTTTAGGCGCAGGCTGGCTTTCCTGAGAAATTCAAATTGCGGCAGAGTGCAATAGTCTCATCAAGGGAAAGTGATCCGCTGATAAAGTGCGGAATAACGGTATTCGCTTCTTCTAGAGTGTTCGTAAAAATATCTTCAAAACTTGTTGTATGGCATTCGTTTGTAAAAGGATCTACCCATACGTTGTGTTCGTGATTATCAAAGGCACTTTCGGTTAATGCAAGGGGCCTATGGCAGAATGCTTGCGCAAAAGAATGCCTTCTAAACCTGCGTTCCACTACACCATAAAGATTTCGTTTAAAGCCATGGGGAGAATACGTGGCACATTGAATTTTGCGGTAGTTATGAACGCTTTTTTCAAAAAGATTCGCAGGCGAAAGACGTTGGTATGTCTCCCAAAAAGTTGAACAAACCGCATGAGAAATTGCTGCAAGCGTTCCTTCGTTTGCTTGAAGTATCTCTTTATAAGGTTTAAATGATGAAATGGTGTGCCCTGTGTGCGTGTAGAGGATCATTTCGTCCAATTCACTTTCAATGACAGCATGCACCTCGTGGCCATCACGTTTATCTAGGCCTTCAATTCCAGCATTGCATAAGGCAAATTGTTGTGCGTATACGAAAGGATGCGCGGCGCGGTCGAGTAAGTAGTGGCACAAAAAACCCGCTCCAAATGCGCGAACTACTTCTTTTTTGTTGGAGGGCGTTTTTTCTGGTGATTTAGAAATGGAATAAATCAAATGAGCAGGCTTTTTGTCATGCATGAGACTGCCTAAGTTACGATACGGCGCAAGAGAAGGGGATACCACGCAGAAGAATAGAGGGTCAGGCCCTTGGCTTCCCAAGGCAAATGCATCGCGCTGTTCTTTTGTTTTAATGAACGAAGTGGCAGGACGCGTGAGCATTTCTCTAGCAAATTGATCATGGGTGATAATTGCTGGCATAAAATCCTCCCTTTCGTTGTGCGCCGTTTGATTTTTCCCATCACAATAAGTAACTCTTTTATTGTACGAAATTCATATTTTTTATTCTTTACAGTTTTTTAAAACTTTCAGTTCCAGCAAAACGTATACTTTTGAACGTTTGAAATATGGCTTGGACTTAGAACAATTTTACGTGTTGTAAAACAGCACGTAGCGATTCCGATTTCCATCGTTGCAAGATTGTGCGTGACAAGCCCAATTTCTGTCGGTTGCAAGATCGCGTGCAGTAGGTTTGATCTCTGTGCGTTACAAGATTAGATGCAGTGGGTTGATCTTTCTCGCTGCAAGATTGTGTGGTGAGCCCATTGTGGACTCTGTGCTTTTAAAACGAGAAAGGATGCAAGGCTCGTGGCTTTTGGTTTGACCAAAAAAGAAACTAGTTGGGTTTTGTATGATGTGGGCAATTCCGCATTCGTTATGCTTTCTACTGCGCTCATTCCTGTGTATTTCAGCTCTCTTGCAGAAGAAGGGTCATCTATTGTTGTTGCTTGGGGGTATGCCGAAACAGTAGCATCGCTTATTTTGGCGTTGTTAATGCCAATTCTAGGAAGCTTGGCGGACTTAGCGGGAAACAAGAAGAAATTCCTTGTTGGGTTTGCAGGCACTGGTGTGGTTGCTTGTGCAGCTCTAGGTGTTCCTGAACATGCTCTGGCATTTTTAGTGGTGTATGTTATTTCCTCTATCATGCTCAACGGTTCTATGGTGTTTTATGATGCCTTTTTGGTGGATGCCACTACGGAGGATCGCTACGATCAGGTTTCTTCTCATGGGTATGCTTGGGGCTACATTGGCTCTTGCGTTCCGTTTATTGTTTGCTTGGCGGTGGTTTTAGGAGGGCCATCATTCGGCATCGATATGGGCACTGGCATGAAAATTGCCTTTGTTATCACAGCGCTTTGGTGGATTGCTTTTACTATTCCTATTGCGAAAAATGTAAAGCAAACTCATTTTCGTGAGCATTCGAGTCACGTATTCAGAACAACATTTTCTAGCCTAGCTTCTACGGTTAAAAGCATCGGAAAAGATAAACGCCTTCTGTTTTTCCTTATAGCGTTTTTCTTCTACATTGACGGAGTGCACACGGTCATTAAGATGTCCACAAGCTACGGAACTGATCTGGGCATTGATTCAACGCAGCTTGTTTTAGCGCTGCTTGTTACTCAGTTCGTGGCGTTTCCTTCGGCTATTGCTTACGGAAAATTAGCAAAACACTTTGGTACAAGGCGCATGCTGCTTATTGGTGTGTTGGCATATTTCTGCATCGTCATGTTTGCAGCATTTTTCTTGAAGAGTGCTACTGAATTTTGGATTCTAGCTATTTGTGTTGGCTTGTTCCAGGGTGGTATTCAGGCGTTGTCGCGTTCGGAATACGGAAAGCTAATTCCTAAAGAAAAAGCGAATGAATATTATGGGTTCTTTGACATTTTCGGAAAATACGCAGCGGTAATGGGAACGTTTTTAGTAAGTGTTTTTACTCAGCTTACGGGAAATGCTTCTATCGGCGTGTTGTCAATTGCGGTGTTGTTTATCATCGGATTTTTCTTCCTGTACGCTATGCCAAAAAAGAACGCCGCCTAAGGGAAGAGATTGCGAAGGGTGGCTGCGAAGGGCGACTGCCAACAAGCGCCTAAGCTTCGTGTGGGGTATCTATCTAAAGGCAACTAAACTTCTTTGTGAAGGATGGTAGGCGTTCAAAGCTTCGCGAAGGGGACGATCGCATCAACCTCACAGCGGGTGTTGTCCAACTGTTTAGATCCTTTGAATGGATATGACTGCATTGCAAGTCCACTTTTTAACAAATATTTACCAAGGCTAACTTTTACACTGGCTTTTTTGCAATTGTTTTTTATGATTAAGGGGAAAACTAGTTTAAGCATGTTAGGCAAGGTAGTTATGTCTCAATTTTTAGCAGATCAAACTCTCGTATTAGCAGGGTATGGATTTCTCGATCACGATTTCCCCAGCAACGATTTTACTACTGGTGGTAGTTCTCCTAGTGGGGATCCTGAAACAGAAAGCCAATCTAGAGCCGAAGTTCGCGGTCCTTATCTCTTGCTCAACGCAATTGAATCGTCAAAGCAAATTCGTTATCCCTTGTGGGGTAAAACGATTTCCCTCTTTCGGACGGACAGACGCTTCTGCATAGGGAGATTCGATTTACGCACATTTGAAAGCAGTGTTTGCCCCTTAAAGATTGAATTCTTGCCGTCCGAAAAGGACAATATGTGCCCAGCATGTCGCGAGGCAACGGGATTCAATCCATCGTTTTACTATGCGGATTCCATTTCTCCGCAACAGCGCGAATACAATCAGACGCCTCATTTTGTGTACATGGCATATTTCAGCCCTGATCATGTAAAGGTAGGCATTTCTTCGGAAACGCGCGGCATTGAACGTTTGCTGGAACAGGGTGCTCGGTCTGCATGCATAGTTGGGCGATTCAGTAATGCTGATGAGGCGCGCATTTTAGAAGCGGCGCTTTGCTCTCAGCCTGGAATCGCGGAAACGATGCGTGTTTCACTGAAGGCTCGTTTACTGACGGAAGTGCCATACGATTCAGGACAGGCAGCTTCTGTTTTACAACGAGAAATGGCTCGTGTGGCAGAAGTTCCTGAAGTATCTGCAGCTGGATTTGCTCCTGAAGAAATAAGAGACTTGAATGCGTATTATTTTCAGGATGCAGGTACGGAGAGTGTGGGCGCAAATGCAGCAGTAGGTTTTATTCCAGGCATCAATGAAATGCAGATTCCAGATAATGCCACTACTGGATGTGCTGGTAAGTGTGTTGGTATGGTTGGAGGATTGCTTATTCTCGAACAGAATGATCAGCGTTATGTGATTTCGCTTAAGGAATGGGAAACTCATGCGGTTCAACTTTTTGAAAATGAAGTGCGCGTAGAATACGAGTCTGTCCCTCAGCAGTTCTCGTTATTTTAATAAGTTGCTCTGGCGAGCTGTCTTTTGCTTGCAGCTGTTTTTAGTAGCGCGCAAAATTTTGACAGCGCGCAAAAAATTGCGAATTTTGGCCAAATATCCTGTGTTGTAGGCATCTTGTAGCTAAGGCTTGAGGGAAGTGCTGTAATCAACAAAGCAATTATTGTAACAACTGCATTTCCGCTTACTTCAGCACGAGAATTTCATGCCTACAACACTATGATTTTGACCAAAATGAACCAAAATTTGCGTTCTGGCTCTGTTATGTGAAGTTGCTCAGTGCTGTCTGCTGCCCGTGCTGCGCTGGCCCTCTGCCGCCTGTGCAGATGTGCCGCTCGATGCTGCCGTTCGCACTGTTTATATTGTCTGCTGTTGCTTGAGCGGCTTGTGTTGCTCAGCGTTGCTGCCTCTGCTACTTATGTTGGCTGCCGGTGCGCTGTTGCCCGGTGCGTTACTGCCCGAAGTTGGCCTGGGCTGCACTTGCTATTTCTGAAGCAAGTCTGCGATGCGACCAATAAGAAGCTCGAAACTAACACCGCGATCTTTAAAATTTGGTTGCTTGCTAGAAACAATCATGGCGTCATGGGTTAGGTCGCCAGCGAATTCAACGGCTTCTTGCAGCGTACGACCAGCCATAATTGCCGCTAATAAGCAAGAGCAATATAAATCGCCCGTGCCGTGTAGCATGTAGGGCAAATATTCGTTCGATGCTTCAAAGAAGTCAATATCAACACCAGCAGCAAAGTTACGAATAACGCTTTCGCCTTCGCGCTGAACGCCCTTCAGGACAACGTTTTTTGCGCCTTTTTCAATAAGGGCATCAATGATGCGCTTTGCTTCGTCATTGCTAATATCCGTGCCATGCCATTCTTCACCTAAGATGATGGCGGCTTCCGTAAGGTTTGGAGTCAGAATATCAGCATCGCATGCCAAGTCTGCCATGGCAGTGCAAAGTTCGGGAGTGTAGGTGGGGTATACTTTGCCGTGATCAGCCATTACGGGGTCTACCACACGGAGAGCTTTAGGATAGCGCTCGTACAAACTGCGAATAATATCTACCTGTTCGGGAGCACCCAAAAAGCCAGAGTAAATAGCATCAATTTCAACACCAATATTTTGCCATGCTGCTAAGTAATCGGGCAGAATATCGGTTGTGTCATGCATGTACCAGCCAGGGAATGCCGTATGGGACGAAAACAATCCTGTAGGAACTGGACACACATCGCAGCCGCCTGCAGATACTACTGGAATTGCGATTCCCAATGAGCATTTACCATAACCGCATAAGTCATGAACAGCTGCTACACGGGGGATGTAGTCGGGATTTGCTTTCCTGTCATACAAAACGGTTTGCGTCATTTTGATTCTTCTTCCTCTTCAAACTTCCAACCGTCATCTTCCACGTTACCACGATCTTTGAAGGTTGCACGGGTTCTGCGTTCCAGGATTGCTGCGACCAGGACTGATGCAATTAAAAACACAAGAACTACACATCCAATGCCTGGCATAGTTTCAAACAGGAAATGATATAAAGCTGCGAAATCCATGATTTTTGTGGTTCCTTTCGCGATTTTCTGTTCATTACGCCAACCCTTCGCGCGATAATTCGGAAGAGTAGCGAATAAGAGTATACTAACTCTACCAATAATCTTAATAAATTAACCAAGTAGTTAAAGTACGTCGAAAGGACAGTCATGCTAGACATCCGGTTCGTCCGAGATCACCTCGATGAAGTAGCCGTTGCAATGAAGAATCGCAACCATTCATGGGATTCTGAATATTTTCAAAAGTTGGACGAATCAAGACGCTCGTTAATTGGTCAAGAAGAAGAACTGCTCAATCAGCGCAATGTCATTTCTAAATCCATTGGCAAGCTTATGGGTGAAGGCAAAAAGAATGAAGCTGAAGCAGCCAAGGCTCAGGTAACCGAATTGAAGGATCGCATTGCGGATTTGAGCGCAAAGCGTTCTGAAGCTGAACAGAAGCTCAATGATCTTTTATTGAGTACTCCTAATATGCCTGCTGAAAGCACTCCAATTGGCAAGGACGAAAACGACAATCCTGAAGTTCGCCGCTGGGGTACCCCTCGCGATTTCGAGACTGAAGGCATTGAAATGAAGCCTCACTGGGATTTAGGTGCTGATTTGGGTATTATTGATGCAGAACGCGCTGTAAAGCTTGCTGGTAGCCGCTTTACTTTGTTGGGCGGGCTTGGTGCTCGCTTGGAGCGTGCTTTGATTAACTTCATGGCAGATACTCACACTTCTCGTGGATACAAAGAGTGGTGGTGCCCTGCTATGGCTAATGCTACAACTCTTACTGGCACCGGCCAGCTTCCAAAATTTGAGGACGACCTGTTCAAAACGCGTGAAGGTATGTACCTTATTCCTACCGCTGAAGTTCAGCTTACTAACATCCATTCGGGCGAAGTGCTAGATGCTGCTGATTTGCCTCTTAAGTATTGCGCTTTCACCCCATGCTTCCGTGAAGAGGCTGGTTCTGCTGGACGCGATACGCGTGGTCTTATTCGCGTTCATCAGTTCGACAAGGTTGAGATGGTGAAATACGCCAAGCCAGAGGAAAGCTACGATGATCTTGAGGCTATGGTTGAAGATGCAGAAAATATTTTGCAGCTATTAGGTTTGCCTTATCGTGTAATTTCTTTGTGTACGGGCGACATTGGATTTTCTGCTGCTAAAACCTACGACTTGGAGGTTTGGCTGCCTTCTTACAATGCGTATAAAGAAATTTCTTCTTGTTCTAACTGCGAAGACTTCCAGGCTCGTCGTGCCAATATTAAGTATCGTGATCCTGAAAACTTCAAGGGAACTCGTTTAGTTCACACCCTGAATGGCTCAGGTTTAGCGGTTGGCCGTACCATGGCTGCTGTTCTTGAAAACTATCAGCAGGCAGATGGCTCCGTTAAGGTTCCTGATGTGTTGGTTCCTTACATGGGCGGCGTTGAGGTTATTCGTTAAAACGCAAGGGCTTTGCGTCAATTTATGGCAGCTAAATTAACAAACAATACAAGTAATACTTCTTCAGATGGGCGCTCTCAAAAGAAGCGTCCATCTGTTGCTGGAAAGAAAGTTGCGCAAGGGTCTCGCATTAGCGCCACTGCATCCTCAAAGACGGGGACACCCCGTCTGGATCGCAGCAAACTTCCCTCAAAGAAGCAGAAAAGTAGGCCTAGTGTAGCGGCATCAAAGGTGTTTGAGAAGTCGGAGCGGCCAGCGAAGGATGAGGCGCTCGCAGGATTTGGAGAAGATTCTAAGACCGAAGAGCCTACTGATTTAGAGCATCCTATGAAGGTGAAATCAGCTTTCACGGGAAAAGGGAATTCGCGCCTAGGGATTGACGGTCAAGATGCTAATCGCCAAGAGTCTAGCTTCCAGAAAGCGAGCTCTCAGAAAGCGGGCAACCAAGAATCAGGCTACCAAAAAGCGAGCCATCGAGAAGCTGACTATCAACAAATTGACATTTCAGAGGTTGCCGGTCAGGGAGCTGATCTTAAAGATGCTGGTCATCAAAAGGTCGACAAACAAGAAACTAGCCCTACAGCCAAATCCAAGCCTTCTAAACGTGCGGGAATTTCACGACGATTTTTAATCGGATCGCTCGTGGTTATTCTTCTGTTGGCTATTGGCACGGGGCTTTTGGCGTGGAATCAATGGTTCCGTTTCGACGACACGGCAGACATTCAGGGAACCTGGGCAATTGATGGAACCACGCAGACAATTACGATTACCGATACCGATATTGTTATGACGGCGGACGTTTCGTATCCGTATACGCTCGACACCTTCCAAAAAACAATTTCGTTTTCATTTAAGCAATATTCCGGTTCAGGATCGTATGCTTTTTCTCCAGAACGAACTGAGCTTTATATCACGGAAACCGATGCGGATTCAGGTGAAGAAGTGTCAACAAAACTGGTGAAGCAATGAACGATGCCGGTAAAGCTGCAGTCAGCGCTAGTGATGCGGTAAATAAAATCAAGAAACTAGTTAACAACACTGCTGATGAAGCCATGGGCAGCGTTGATGATGTAGTAACCAAAACCTGCGAAACAGCAAGCAATGTTGTACTGCTAAAAAATAAGCCTAAGTTTTGCACATCAACAAAAAGTCAAGCTGAACCATCGTACCGGAGTGGGCCTTCGCATCAAGCTGAACCATCGCAAAACAATCAACCAATTACCGTTGAGCATATTCGTGTTCGTCCAGACAGGATAGAAACGCACATTCGCGTGGGTGATGCGCGCTTTGCTAATACTAATTCGCATATTGTCCAGGCAGTTTTGAAGCAATATCCAACAATTGGTATGCATGCGTGTCGCAATCATAAAGGACCTTTGTTTTCTGATGTGATGAATGACACGTCTACGCCTCATCTTTTGGAGCATATGATCGTTGATGGGCAAACACGTAATGCAACCGATGAAAATAGGGTATTTACGGGTACAACCCAGTGGAGCGTTGATGATCCTTTGTTGGCGTGTGTGACGTTTTCTTATGAGGATGACATTGTGGCTCTTAAAGTTCTAAAAGAATGTTTAGACTATCTAAATTCCGTTCTTAATGAATTGCATGAATAGCGCAAAGAAAGGATAGCTCATGAATGTAGCGATTCTTGCTGACTCGACTACTGCTTCTACTGAAGCAACAACTATAGCTGCCGCTTTAGAAAAGCACGAACATCAGGTAGAGGTATTTGATGTTGATAGTGAAATAGTGGCAACACTCCAAACGAAGCGTCCAGATATTTGCTGCATAGCGCCCAAAACCAAAGGGTCGCAGGGGGCATTGCAGGAAATACTTGAGTTGGTTCGAATTCCTTATCTTGGCTCTAATGCGCAAGCTCTTTCACTGAGTGCCGATAGTAAGTTAAGCATGTTTTCAATGCACCGCTTTGCTGAAGCTTCGGAAGAAGAAGCAACGGTTGAATCGTTAACAAGCTTTTCTTTGTCTTCTGAAATGCTTTCAGGTAATAAAGAAGCACTCGCTGCGTTGTGTGAGGATCGAATTCCTGGCGGATATCCTATTGAGGTGATGCCGTTGGGTAAAGCATCAATCCTGGTAAATAACAAGCAGGATCTTCTTGCGGCTTTTGATGCCTGCGAACAATTCGGATGTGTGGTTCGCCAATGGATTGAAGGCGTGCGTCTTTCGGTTGCGGTAATAGGCACTGGCTGGGATGCGCACGTGTTGCCTCCCGTTGAAATAACGGAAAATGAATTCATAGCTCCTGTTCGTTTGAATTCTCTTTCTGGGGATGAAAGCGTTGCTCAGGCTATTCGTAGCGAGGTCGAGCGTTGTGCCTTTGAGCTGTGTCTTTCGTTGGGATTGCGTGATTTTGGGCTTGTTCATATGATTTGGGATGGAGCGCAAGTTCGTGTTTTAGGGGTTGAAGCGCTTCCAAGCATGGAGAGCGGTACGGTCTTTGAAAAAGCTTGCAAAGCCGCAGGTCTTTCCTTGGGTGGAGTATTAGATCGTTTGGTTTCGCTGTAGGTATTTCGTATCGAATTGGAAACAAGTCGTTACCATTCATGTTTTTCCAAATAAGCACCAAACATCCACGTATAATAGAATTATTAGATATCGCAAGAATGATGTCGGAAGGGTGTTCAAGATGGGTAAATTAGCTACGTTTATTGTTGGCGGTCTTGTTGGTGCAGCCGCTGGTCTGCTGCTTTCTCCCCGTTCAGGTGAAGAAAATCGTGCAAAGCTTTCTGCTGCTTTGAACGAAAACGTAAAAATTGAAGTACCTGCTGGCGTACAGGAAAAGGCAGGTCAGTTTGTAGGTGCTGCAGCTACCACTTCGCAAAAGGTAATCAACACCGTGGTAGACAATGGCTCTGATGCTTATAAGAATGTTGTTTCTCGCGTCAACCAGAATCCTACCGTTCAAGCTTTCAATGACAATGGCGATGAACTTCGTCAAAAGATTGATGCTGCCCGTGAGCGCATTGCAACTCAGGTAGCAAAAAATGCTGAAGCTGCTCGTGATGCAGCAGTGGACAAAGTTCCTGTTGTTATTGATGCTGCACAGGGCGCTGCACAAAACGCTAAAGTAGCTGCTCAAAATGCGGGCACTGTTGTAGCAGGTGCTGCACAAACCGCAGGTGCCGCAGTAGCAGGCGCCGCTCAGAATGCTGGTACCGTAGTGGCTGGTGCTGCTACTACTGCAAAAGATGCAGTAGCAGGTGCTGCTTCTACCGTTTCAGCAAAAATTAACCCTTCTGGTAACGATAAAGATACCGAGTAGGATCATTTAATCAACAAAACGAACACGGTTGACGGGCGTATAGCTATTATGTGCTTGAATACAAAGTGAGTTCGGCTTATGAGATGGCGGCTTATTAGTCGCCATCTGTTGTAATGAGACAATTTTGGAATGACACAGTTCTTGTTTACTGTCTAAGCTGAACACCTATACGACAGGACGAAGTTTATGAAAAAGAGCGAATACAAAATAAGCGAATTGCGCAATGCACCCGTATTTACTATGGGTAAAAAACTCAAGCGCATAGGAAAGGTGCATTCGGTTATTTTTCATCCACATAAACGTCGCGTAGTGGGCTTTACGGTAAAGCGTCCTGATATTGCTTTGATGATGCATCGGTCAGACTTGTTTGTAGCTTTCGATGGGTTTGATGTTGAAGAGGGATCGATCGTAATTGATGAAGCGAAGGGAACTACAGGTTCTGCGGCTTGCAAACGTTTAGGAATTTCTTGGGATGACTGCGTTATTTGGCAGGGACTTCCTTTAATGACTGAAGACGGTAAGCGCTGCGGTTTGGTAGGTGACGTTCTTTTTGCTACTGAAGATGGGGCAGTTAAGTCGCTTTTTATAGACAAGGGAACTTCGGCAGGTGCACTTTTAGGTGTGGCAGAAATCCCTGCTAGCTATATTTTGGGCTTCAAGTTAGGAGTGGGCGATAAGCTTTCGGCTGCTAATGAGGAAGACTTTTTGCACGGTGCCATTATCTTGTCTGATGAAGCTCTTGCTATTCAAGCTCAAGGTGGACTAGCGGAACGTGCTGGCAAGGCAAGCGCCGTAGTGGGACACAAGGCTTCTCAGGCTTTCGAAAAGGCTAAACCAGTTGCGTCGAATGTTGCGCAAAAAACGGGCGATGCTGTGAATAAAGGTGCTTATTCGTTCGGAAAACAACTTTCGAAAACAAAGGGAATGTTTTCTGCGTTTAAGGAAGAATACAACAAAGCTCGCTTCGGTGAAGATAACGAGGAAAAATGAGCAATTCTCAAAACACTTATGAAGATCAGCAGGTAAATAATGTGCGCGGCAATGACGACCATGTATCCAGTGCGGACGGTCGAGTGCTTGGCGAAGATAGTCAAGCGTCTAGCGCGAGCAATCAAACACTCCGTGATGTCAGCCAGACATCCAGTGCGAACAGCCAAGTTCTCAATAAGGACGAGAATGGCAAGGCAGCGTATAAAATGATATTCGGTCACAAAGTAAGCGTTGCCGATATTTTCAAGTTGTTAGGCCTTTTGGCTTTTATCGTCATTATTGGATTAATCGTTTACGCTCTGTGGCCTAGCTTATCTCGGATTTTTGAGCCCAATGGAACTGACAAAGTAATTGAAAGCATTCAGAGTCAAGGTGCCTTCGGCGTTTTGATGCTGCTGGGTTTGCAATTTTTGCAGGTTGTTGTTGCTTTCATTCCGGGCGAGGTAGTGCAGGTTGCCGCTGGTATACTGTATGGTCCTTGGTTGGGATCTCTCATTATTCTGTTTGGATGTGTTGTTTCTAGTGCAGTAATTTATGAGCTTGTGCACCGCTTAGGCGCGCCTTTCGTGCGTGACATGATTAGTAAGGAACACCTAGAAAAGTTCTATACGTTTGAGCAATCGGGCAAACTAAACGTTGTCGTATTTATTTTGTTCTTGATTCCCGCTATGCCTAAAGATGTTTTTACATACTTGGTGCCCCTGACCAATATGCGCATGCGCACCTTTTTAATTCTTACGACAATTGGTCGAATCCCTGGCGTTCTAATTTCTACCTATGCTGCAGCTGGATTGGCAGAAGGTGAAATAACTACAAGTTTGATTATCTTTGGAGTTGCGGCGGCTATTGCACTTGTATGTCTCATTTTCCGCAATCGCATTATGCGCGTTTTTGGAACCACTAAAGCGTTTAATGAACTAGAAAAGAAGCGCGAAGAACACCAAAAAAAGCATCCTCATAAGGATCATTTGCATACTGCGGATTCGCACGACAAAGATTAGAGCAGCAAGAGGGCTGCAAGAGAGTTGCAAGAGAGAGCCAGAGAGCCGCAAGAATTTGCTAAATACTAAAGGGTAGGCTCTGTTCAGCGAGAACCTAACAGAAACATGAATGAAAGAAAACAACGGGCTAACGTGTAGAAGGTTGCGTTACGGAAGCATAACGAAACCTTGGATTCTTCAATCTGAAAGGTATTCTTAGGATGTCAAAATCATCAACAGAACGAAATGAGGTGTTGCATTATGTCTTTTACGCAAGACGACCCTCAGAAGAATAAACAGGAAGAATCTCAAGTGAGCGAATATCAGGAAAAAGAAACAAAGCAGGAATCTGTCACCAACAACGAATACACAAATGCTCAGCAGGAATCGCAAGAATCAGCAGCTGAACAGCAGGAGTCAGCAGCTGATCAGCAGCCTATAGTTGATTCGCAGCAGGAACCAATAGCCGAGCAGCAAGAATCAGCATCCGAGCGGCAGCAAGAACCAACATCCGAACAGCAGGCATCTAACAATCAAGATTCAGCCTGCGATGACCAAGATTTTGTCAATACATGCAGTCAAGCTGCTAGTGATCAAAATCAGGCAGATGATTCTTCGCAGAATTCATTCCGTGATGCTGCTCGTGATGAAGCGCTTTCTGCTGCCGAAAAAGGTTTAGAAGCAGCGCGTGAAGCACTTTTCGCGGCAGAGCGAAAATTAGCTGAAGCTAAGCAGGCAGCGTATGGCAATAACGATGACAATTACAACGGCGCTGATGCAAATCCGTATGCTCCTCCACAAGGTAATCCTCAACAGCCTGCTTCTCAACAGCAGCCATTCGGTCAACAAGGCGCTTGTGAGCAAGCAGCATATGCTCAAGCAGCCCAAACGCAAGCAGCTCAGCAGGCAAATACTTTTAACGAGGGTTTTCAGCAAGTTTCAGGTAATCAAGCAAATTACCAAACAGGGGCTCAAGCCGGGTATTATCAGGCGAGTTATCAGCAGCCAGTAGGTAATCCGCAGGCTGGGTATCAAGAGGCAGGCAGTTCGGCAACTAATTCGCAAGCCAGCTACCAACAAGCAAGCGCTTCAGCAGTCAATTCACAAGCTAGCTATCAACAAGCAAGCGCCTCAGCGGGCAATTCGCAAACTAATTACTATCAGCAACCTTACCAACAACAGCCCGCATATCAACAACCACCCGTGCAGCCTCACTATGCACCACCCGTTGCATCGCGTGATCACGTTGCGGCTGGTTTGTTAGCAATTTTCTTAGGCTTTCTGGGAGTGCATAAGTTTTATTTGGGCTACAACACCCAAGGCTTTATCATGTTGGCAATTGCGCTTATAGGCGGCATTTTCTCATTCGGTTTAATCTTGGGAATTGTCTGGATAATTGGCGTTATCGAAGGTATTATTTACTTGACAAAATCTCAAAGTGAATTCGAAAGATTCTACGTATATAACAAGAGAGAGTGGTTTTAGAATCAAGGACCCCCTTCATGGGGGTCCATACGTTATAATGACTTGTGTTCGTGCATAGTATGCCAATAAGGAGGAAGATTATGCCCACCATTACTCGTGATCAGGTAAAGGTCCCAATGGACGTAATGCCTGAAGCGCGCGAAACGTACATTGATAATTACATGAAAGCCACTCGTGGCACCGGACGTTTGATGCTTTTTGCTTGCGACCAGAAGATTGAGCACCTAAACAAGGACTTCTATGGTGAAGGTATTGATATTTCTGACGCTGAGCCAGAGCACTTGTTCAAGATTGGTTCTCAGGGCACCATCGGTGTTTTGGCTGGCCAGCGTGGTCTTATTGCTCAGTATGCAGCAGACTATCCAGAGATTAACTATCTGGTAAAGATGAACTCCAAAACCAACTTGGTAAAGGGTTCTCAGGATGATCCTTATAGCCCTCAGCTGTATGATTTGGAAGCGGTTCTCGCAATGCGCGAAGCTGGCGTAAACATTGTTGGCTTGGGCTACACCATTTATCTTGGCTCTGAATATGAGTCAACCATGATGGCAGAAGCTGGCGAGCTTATCGCTGAGGCTCATGCAGCTGGCTTGCTTGTTGTTCTGTGGATTTATCCTCGCGGCAAGGCTGTTCCTGATGAGAAGGATCCAGATCTGATTGCTGGCGCAGCTGGTGTTGCATTGTGCTTGGGCGCAGACTTCGTAAAGGTTAACCCACCTCACGAGGACGACGGAAAGACTTCTGCTGAAGGTCTGAAGATTGCTTCTATGGCTGCTGGTCGCACTGGCTTAGTATGCGCTGGTGGTTCTAAGGCAGATGCAAACGTTTTCTTGACTGAGCTTCATAACCAGATTCATATTGGTGGCGCTTGCGGTAACGCAACTGGCCGTAACATCCATATGCGTTCTGAAGAAGAAGCAATTCGTTTGTGCAACGCAATTTCTGCTATCACCTTGGGTGACTGGAGTGTTGAAGATGCTGAAGCAGTATTCCGTGGAGAAAAGGAATTCAAGCTTCAGTAAAGCGATCTGCAACGCGATATAAGGCGATGCAAAGTGATGCAAAACTGTGCAAAACTATGCAAAGTGATGCAAAGTGATGCAAAGCGGTCGTAAGGTGATCATTATAAGGTAATGTAAATCATAGGCGGCTTTTTAATCAAATGCGCATACTAATAAGCGTGCGCAAGTAAATTTTAAAGTTTGCATAAGTGATTACGCATTGTTGCGCTATTGACATAGTTCATTAGTAAGAGCCCGATTTATTCGGGCTCTTTTTTGTGTGACCCTTTCGGTATATTTTGTCTCCGCACATTTTGACCTTTAAGCCTAAGTCTGCTTGTTACTGTTTTGGAGTGCGGTTGATACACGTATACCTTTGCTTTCGTGTATGTACGGCGCGTTGCATACCTTTGCTTTCGTGTGAATTCTGCCCTAGCTATACCATTGTTTTCGTGCATAGAGGGACAATTTTAATAGTTTGAACCGGTATTTCTTTTGGCAAACGAAAACGTGGGTCCGTAGCGTCAAAAATAATGCTTTGGGGGCATTAGGAATTGTTTTTGGGGGGTGCTGTGCCAAATAAAGTAACTTGGGGGCAAAATATAGGGTAATTATTTTGTGTGAAATAAGGCAAAAGTGCGTTCGTTACAATAAACCAATTACTGATTACAATGCCTTTACTAGATTGCCGTTGATAAATGCCCCCAACGCATCATATTTGGCATAGCTCGCAAAAAAGTTGCAAATTTGGCCGCAAAAGCCTTGTTGTAGGCATCTATTTTCTTAGAAAAAGTGGGGCATTGCTTGTTCGTTACATGCATACGTTGGGTAGTTATAATCCCTGTGCCGAAGAGGCTTGAAGAAGCCGAAACTGGTGCCTACAACAGCATGTTTTTGACCATAATCCTAATTTTTGCGTTGTGAAAGATCCAACATAACGTGCTTTCCAAACCTACACTTGGCACTCTGAGGCACAAATTGGAATGCTTGCCGGTGTATTACTGAAACCCTTACAATGGTCTGCAATTAGTTGTCGCTCATTAAATTTTTAACTGCTTGGCAAGTAAACAGGTGATTTGAGTGGTGCAGGTGAGGTAGATAAAGCAAGTAATACGAAAAGGCCCATCAATGTCTGAATCAATTCGAGTGGAAATAGATGCTTTACGCGATTATTTGCTGGATTATTGCGGCAGTGCCATGTTTTCGGGTTTCCCTGCAGCAGTGCTAGATGTAGTAGATATTGAGCAGGCCGATAGCTATGAATTGTGTCAAATGGCGGAGCGTCTAGGAATTGACCTGCACAAATTTGAAGTGCAGGAGTAGGCGGGTGACACAAAGTGATTATCGCTTTAATTGTATTGGCACTTATTTTTGCGCACATTACCTACAGGGATGTAAAGTCGCGCCTGGTGTATAGGCGGGATTTGTTTGCCTTAATTATTGTAAGAGCCGTTTTGTTTGTTGTTGTGCTGGTGGGCGAAGAAGTGTTTGGCTTATCTTCGGTTCTGGGTTTGAGCAACGAACAGTGGGGTCTCGCACCGCTTATAGTATCGGTAGCCTTAGCGGTTATTACTTGCGTGATAGTGCAGAGTGTTGTCTTAATAACTAACAGGCTTACTAATAAATACGGTGAAAAAGAAGAATCTCTTGGCTTGGGAGATGTGTGGCTCTATGCTGTTTGCTGTTTGTTTTTAACAGTAGAAACGTGGTTTGTATTTGTTTTCCTATCAGCTCTGATAGGGGTAGTAATGGCGCTGTACTGCAAGGTGATAAAGAAGCAGCGTACGTTTCCATTTGCGCCTGCCATTGTATGGTCTTGTTTTGTAATGGTTTGCGCTCGTGCTGCAGGGTTGATCTAGCAACTGAACCAAAGCGTTATTTCGTAAGTTGGCTGTAGATTCAGGGAACTAATTGTAGGTTCAGGGGAGATGCTAATTATGGATCCGGGGAACTAATTGTAGGTTCGGGGGATTAACTGTATTCAGTTAACTAACTGCAGAGTCAGGGAATTAACCGTAAGTTCGATTCTTAAAACAAAAAAACGGCTTGTTCATTATGAACAAGCCGTTTGCATGCTAACTGGTGCCCGAGGCGGGATTTGAACCCGCACGTCTTTCGACAACGGTTTTTGAGACCGCCGCGTCTGCCGTTCCGCCACTCGGGCGCAGAAAAGAATTATACCTAACTTCTACCAAAACGCCAAAAAAATTTGAAATTAATTCTCTCCTACACCAAATATCCAGGTTGAAGGCCGCCTAACCGCTATAAACTTGCTCCTAATTTTGTGGCGTTTCATAATACAAAGCTGGTAACTTTTTTGCGACGTGTGTCTACCAGTAAGACGGCAGTATGTTATCGCGCCGCAAGTTTAAATTTTGAGCACATTAAACATCAGGGAGGAACCGTTCATGATTAATGAAAAAATGTATGGTCTTGGCGCCGAGCCTTCTGCTATTCGTGAACTGTTTGCCTATGGCATGGCACGCAAAGCAGAAATTGGCGACGACAAGGTTTTTGACTTCAGCATTGGAAACCCCAGCGTTCCTGCTCCTGATAAAGTAGCGCAAACCATGCATGAATTGGCTGATTGGCCTCCTGCTGAATTGCATGCTTATTCGGCATCAGTTGGTTTGGAATCAACTCGTCAGGCTATTGCGGATAACCTGAACCGCCGCTATGGCACAGACTATGCTCCTCAAAACTTTTACTTAACCATGGGTGCAGCTGCTTGCCTTTCATGCTGCATCCATGCAACGGTTCTTCCAGGGGATGAAGTAATCGTAATTTCTCCTTACTTCCCTGAATATCGTGTATGGATCGAACAGGCTCAAGGTGTGTGTGTTGAGGTTCCTGCTCGCAGTGATAATTTCCAAATTGATTTGGACGCCATGGAAGCTGCCATCAATGAACGCACCAAGGCAGTAATTATTAATTCACCTAACAATCCTGTTGGTGCAGTGTACACGCGTGAAACCCTTGAAGGTTTAGCTGCTTTGATGCGCAAAAAGCGCGAAGAGTTCAATAGCGATTTGTTCTTAATTTCTGATGAGCCATATCGTGAACTGGTGTATGACAACATCGAAGTTCCTTGGGTTCCAGCAATTTATGACAACACGCTTATTTGCTACTCCTGGTCCAAGTCTTTGTCGTTGCCAGGCGATCGTATTGGCTATGTACTTGTTCCTAATGGGGTTCAAAATGCAGAACACATCCAAAAGGCAATTTCTGGCGCAGGTCGCGCACTAGGCTATATTTGCGCACCGGTATTCTTCCAGCGTGTTATTGAGAAATGCGTTGACGAACCAGTAAACACGGAAGCATATGCAAAAAATCGTGCACTTTTAACTGCCGGCTTAGACAAGTTAGGCTATCACTATATTGCTCCTGATGGTGCGTTCTATCTTTGGATGCGGGCTCTTGAAGAAGATGCTCAGGCATTCTCTGATCGCGCTAAAGAATATGAGCTTTTGTTGGTACCATCTGACAGCTTTGGTGTTGGTGGCTGGGTTCGCGTAAGCTACTGCATTCCTGAGGAAGTTATTCGTAACTCAATGCCCGCATTTGAGGCATTAAAGCGCAGCTACGAATAGTATGGCGAATAAATAGCGTAGCTTTAGCACTGAACGGCTTGGCATTGCAGAAAGCTTGGTACATGAAACAGCGAGGGCTCATACATTGAACAATATTGAGCAACCCATCAAGGGAGCGATATTTGACTGCGACGGCACATTGCTTGACTCGCTCGATGCTTGGCGAGGTTTGGAAGGCGTACTTTCCGAAACGGCAAACGTGCAAGTTACGCTAGAAGAACGCGCGCTGTTTACAACGTTTACCATCGCAGAAGTAGCACGCTATTTTCATGAGCATTATGGCTTATTTGCCAGTACTGATGCGGTAATAGATTTCATTAATGACTACATGATGGACTATTACGCGCATCGTGCTCATGTTATTCCTGGTGTTGTACCGTTTTTGGAAACATGTGCTTCAGCAAATGTTGCTATGTGTGTGGTTTCGTCAAGCGCTCAAATGTTTTTACAGGCTGGCTTGAAAAGTGCGGGAATTGAAAGCTATTTTTCCCACGTATTCTCTGTTGAAGATTTAGGGTCTACTAAGCGTGAGCCTTTGATTTTCGCTCACGCTCAAAAGGTTTTAGGAACGCCCCGCAATGCAACATGGGGGATTGACGATTCCCTGTATGCTTTGGAAACACTTAGAAATGCGGGATTTCCTACCATTGGAATTTGTGGAGAAATATCAAACGCAACAATAGAAGACGCGCAAAAAGTATGCGATGTCGCAGTAGAACGCTTAGATGAGTTAAGTATTTCAGTGGGAAATCTTATTAGTCTTCGTTCATGATAAGCGCATATACTCTTCTGCCTTCACGCGCTTTTTCGTCGAAGTTAACCGAAGGCTTAATTAAAGCGGGAATTACTGATAGGGCACTCATGTGACCAATATCTTCAGGGGAATGGTCGTGTGCGGTATATCCTGAATCGGTAAGGAGTAGTTCGCCACGTTCTTTAGCGTGAAAATGATGCTGTAGTCCTTCATTAATTGAAAGAATAGTTACAGCTCTTTCATCTGCCGCGCAGTCGCAGAATTCACCTTCTTTGATGCCTTGCTCAATAACAGCAAGTAACGTTGAATAGAAAGCTTTGTACTGTGTATAGAAACGATCGAATTTATCGGGCTTTTTCCTTGCAGCACTTTCAGCGTCAATAAAGTCCAAAGGAAGTTCGCATTTTCGAACAACATCCATCACGATCAACGCATACAGAGCCACTGTATAGCTATTAGTGCAAGAGCGAAGTTTATCAAGCGATGGAGTATCAATTGCGGGAACGCATAATTCTGCGAGCAGTGCTTCTTTTGAAGGGAAATAGTAGTACAGCGAAGAAGGATCCATGTTAATACGACGTGCCAGTTCGCTCATGGAAGCTTTGGCATATCCTTTTTCACGGAAAAGATCATACGCGGTGGAAATAATGTATTTACGCGTTGCAGAATGATTATCGTCCGATGCGTAACGATGGTTATTTTTGCTAGTTTTCCGTGCGGTCATAAGTTTATAAGTCCCTCTCTTTTCCCTGATTGTTCAGGAAAAACACTCATCTCACATTGTAACAAGAGATCAATATTTTTAAATTCTTAAACTTGTAATGCTTGGGTAGGGTTAGTATCTTTTTTGTAGATGGAATACGCGAAAACATACTTAGGAGTTTATTTATTCCAAGGTGGTTTTCCAAGAGAAAGTGGTCTGAAATGGATGCAAAAGTATACGAATTATTAAACGACCAAATCAACAAAGAACTTTATTCAGCTTATTTGTATGTTTCTTTCGCCGATTACTATGAAGAAGAAGGCCTGTCTGGCTTTGCGAACTGGTATATGATCCAAGCTGGCGAAGAGCGCGATCACGCATTGAAGATTCGTGACTATCTGCATGACAATGGTTGCAAGGTAGTTTTGGGCGAAATTGCTGCTCCCGATAAAACGTTCTCCTCATACATTGAGCCTCTTGAGATGGGCTTGGAGCATGAAAAGTATGTAACGTCTTTGATTAACGCTATCTATGATGCGGCTCATGAAGTAAAAGACTTTCGTACTATGAAGTTTTTGGATTGGTTCATTGAAGAACAGGGCGAAGAAGAAACTACTGCAGAAGACATGGTTACCAAGATGAAGCTTTTTGGCTCTGACGCTAAAGCTTTGTATGATCTTGATCAAGAATATGCAGCACGCACTGCAACCTCTACAACTTCAGCTGAGTAGTGCGCAGCCTATGCAGGTGGCCTGTAGGCCTTAATTGCATATGCAAAGCTTCTTGTAATGGCAGAATGCCGCCTGTAATGGCGGCATTCTTGTTTCGAGCCTTTGTGGAACCACTTTGTTGGAGGAGGTAAAGCGCGACTCAGGGAAAGGCTGGCCAATGAGCTAATCTTATAGACTAACAAGCTATACGGTTTGGATTGTTTCTTTTAACTTTTTGGCACTTTGACTCTAGTCATTTGCACCAAGAATGGCGTTCATTATGGTGGACACAATAGAAATCACAATGGCGGCCACAAAGCCTGATCCGAATGATGCTATTTCAATACCTGCGTCAAACAGGGCACTGCTTATGCCTGCTGCGATATAAAGCAAAATAGTGTTAATAACTAGATAAAACACGCCCAAAGAAATAATGGTTATAGGCAGCCCAATTATTTGCAAGATTGGCTTAATGGTCATGTTTAAAAGGGCAATAACAAGCGCCACAACAAGAAGCGAAGCCCAAGCGGCTCCTGCCCCTAAGATATCAATTCCCGGAACGAGCCATGCCGCCACTGCAACTGCAACAAAAATAGCTATGGTTCGTAGAATGAATTTCATGGAAATCTCCTGTTCATAACGAGTGTTTGTTATTTCGAAGTGATGTAGCTAGGGTGTAGGTACCTTTTATCTAAACGATTGAGCGGGGACATAGAACTTTAAAGAGCGGGGTGTAGACCTTGGGGCATTGACCTTCAAAGTAAAGCTTTATGTTCATAAGGTTTTGTTTTCTGTGCCTTAATGCAATTGCACACTAAGTGCATGCACGGGGTATTCGTTTACAATTAATAAGCTAACAAAGATGTGTCATGATTTTCAACACCTTCAAGGTTATTGTTGATAGTTGGTAAGAATGACCAGGTACGTTAAAAGAAAGAAGGTTTTGCATGATCGTTACGATCGAGCAAACTATTCATAATCATTCCTTATGCAATGCGGCTACTCCGGTTGTCTTGATGGTTTCTGGAGGTTCTGATTCTACAGCACTGGCATATATCATGCATGATTTGCATCAGCGCAATGTGGTTGGTCAGCCAGCAATTTTGCATGTTAATCACAAGCTTCGAGGTGTTGATGCTGACAAGGATCAGCAATTTGTGGAGCGTTTAGCAGCCAAGCTGGATATCCCCTATTTTTCTTGCGAAATAAATGTTGGTGCCCTAGCTGAAGAATCGGGCGGCAACATTGAGGCTATTGGAAGAAGTGAGCGTTATATAGCTGCGCACGAAGCGCTTGAGAGCTTATGCCGCCATGTGATGGTTCCCATTTCTGAGGGGCGTATCGTCACTGCGCATACTCAGGATGATAGGGTGGAAAACTTCTATATGCGTTCCATTGTAGGAACAGGACCCGGCGGATTCCGTTCCATGTTGTATCAAAACGGATCAATTATTCGGCCTTGCTTAGATGTTTCCCGTCAGCAACTTCGTGATTATATTGAGTCGCTGCCTGAATCTATGGTTGTGACCGATGAAGAAGGCTATCGTTGGCGTGAAGATGCAACTAATGCCCACACCGACAGATTTCGTGCGTATGTGCGTCATGAAATAATACCGAAAGCGAAAAAGCGTAATGTTCATTTACTTGATACACTTTGTCGCACGATGAATCTGATTGCTGATGAAGATGATTATTTGGTTTCATTAGCTCGCCAAACGGGCGAAGAGTACCTTGAATGGATAGGGCTGCACGAAGATGGCAGTCATGATGGATGCCTATTCAAGCCAGAGTTCGGCAAAGTGGCACTGCCTTTACAGCGCCGAGTTGTGCGCGCAGCACTTGAGGTTTTTGCTGGACAAGATGTTCGCATAGAATCAGCTACCATCGAGGCGCTTCTTTCTGCTTTTAACGAGGAAGGCAGTCCTATTAGCGGATATGTTGTTAACATTCAGGGAAATTTAGCGGTAAGTGCGAATAAGCGAGGCGTTTTACTTGAACCTATGGCGGTATTTCGCGCTCGTCGAAAACCTAATAAAGCATAAAAAGAAACGTATGTTTGTCCTTGGCTAGGAGTATATATGGCAACAGTGTCTATTCCAGTAAATGTTATTTTGGCTTCTAAAAGCCCGCGTAGAAAAAAGCTTCTTGAAGACGCAGGCGTAAAATTCACCGTTTTTACGGGATCGACAGAAGTTGATGAATCTTTAGAACCCGACTTGCGTGCGCAGCCTGAAGAGGCTGTGAAAAAACTTGCGGAGCGCAAAGCTGGTACGGTAGTTCAGGAGATTTTGGCGCAAAACCCTGTTGGTTTAGGCATTATTATTGGCGCAGATACTACCGTTGTGCTTGATGGGGAAATGTTTGGAAAACCCTATAGCGCTGATCATGCTCGTGAAATGTTGGGAAAGCTTTCCGGAAGAACCCATGAAGTTATTACGGGTGTTTCGGTTTGGATGGTTCTTTTAAATGAAACAGAAGAAAAGGGCGGCGACGGTAAGGTGTCACTTGCTTTTCGTTCCTTTACCGAAAAAAGTCAGGTAACGTTCAAAGAGCTTTCCAAGCAAGATATTAATGATTATGTTGCTACGGGAGAAACCATCGACAAAGCTGGAGCCTATGGTATCCAAGGTAAAGGCGGCAATTTGGTGGCGAAGTACGAAGGTGACTATAACAATATTGTTGGCTTGCCGGTTGATACACTTTTGAAAAATTTTCCTGATATCTTGAAGGAAACAATTGGAGCAGAAGTGGTTGAACAGTGAAGATTTACTGCAGAACTGTGACAGGAGTATTTCGAATTTAACGCGTTTTGCTTGCTTTTGTTACACTTAACCATGCATATCTATGATTACCAGCACCTGCGGGTGGAAAAGAGGCACAACGTGGAACAACATCCCGATTTGGATAGAGTTCTTTTTACAGAAGAAGATATTCAGAACCGCGTTAAGGAAATGGGCGCACAAATAACGAAGGACTACGAAGGAAAAAGCATCGTAGTTATTTCTGTTCTTCGTGGTGCTGCAATTTTCATGGCGGACCTAGTACGTGAAATTCATTTGCCTATAGAAATGGACTATATGGCTATTTCTTCCTATGGCAATGGCGCAAAAAGTTCTGGCGTAGTTCGTATTTTGAAAGACCTAACCTGCTCCATTGAAGGTAGGCATGTTCTTATTGCGGAAGATATTCTTGATAGCGGTCTTACGCTTCGCTACTTAATGAATAACTTGGAATCGCGTCATCCTGCTTCGTTGCAGGTTGCTACTTTACTTCGCAAAGACACGCCAAATCAGGCAGACATTAACTGTAAATATATAGGTTTTGAATGTCCTGATGAATTTATTGTTGGCTATGGTCTTGATTACGCTGAACGTTATAGGAATTTATCGTGCATTGGTGTTTTGAAACCAGGAGTGATTGAGTAAAATCACTCTTGTTAACAGATGGCTATGTATTTATATAGTTATAGATAAAACAAATGGCACAACACTGAACGTATGTATAAACTTTTAGCGAAAACGCACAGAAGAAGGTATATACAAAAGGTAATTGGAAGATAAGGAATACATTACTTTATGTCGCAAACTCCCAATCCCAAAAACCCCAAAAACCAAAAGGGGAATCCGAAAGGGTTTAAACAACCCAATCGTACTAATATAGTTACCGTTATCGTGTTTCTGATCATTGGTATTTTCTTCCTGTTTATGATGGGACGTACCATGACATCAGCAACAGGGGTGAACCAAACCGATGAACTGCAAACCTCAGAATTTATGCAGGCGGTAGAACAAGGTCGCGTGAATACTGCGGTATACGATACCGGTTCATACACTGTTACTGGTACTTATTACCCAGCAGCTACTGCAGGCGGTGCTTCCGCAGATGCATTTAATGAGGCTTTTGATGCTCTTAATTCTAAATTGGGCACCATGAGCAATGGTTCGAATCGTTTGAATATTGTAGAAACTCAGCAGCTTGCGGTTGCAAACTTGGGCTCGGAACACAACTACACCGTTACGTGGGTTGGTCAGGACTCGCTCGGTCAATTGATGGCTGAAAATCCTAATATTCAGTACAGTGTTCGCTTGGCTTCTCCATGGGGATCAATCCTTGCCTCTATTCTGCCAATCCTCATCATTGCTGGTTTACTTTTGTTCTTCTTCTCTCAGATGAATAAGGCAAACAATTCTCAGATGTCCTTTGGTAAAGCAAAGTCTAAAGACTATGTAGAAGAACATCCTGACGTTAAATTCTCTGACGTTGCTGGTGTTGATGAAGCCGTTGAGGAAATGCAGGAGATCAAGGACTTCTTGGAAAATCCTGCTAAGTATCAATCTCTGGGTGCAAAAATCCCACGTGGTTGCCTGCTTGTAGGCCCTCCGGGTACTGGTAAAACACTGCTTGCTCGCGCAGTTGCGGGTGAAGCTGGCGTTCCTTTCTTTAGCATCTCCGGTTCAGACTTCGTAGAAATGTTTGTTGGTGTTGGCGCTTCTCGTGTTCGTAGCTTGTTTAAGAAAGCAAAAGAAGCGGCTCCTTCCATTATCTTTATTGACGAAATTGACGCGGTTGGTCGTCAGCGTGGCGCTGGTCTTGGCGGCGGTCATGATGAACGTGAACAAACCCTTAACCAGTTACTGGTAGAAATGGACGGCTTTGAAGCAAACGATTCGGTTGTTTTGATTGCTGCAACTAACCGTGCAGACGTTTTGGACCCCGCATTGTTGCGTCCTGGTCGTTTTGACCGTCAGATTGTTGTTGACGTTCCTGATGTTAAGGGTCGCGAAAAGATCTTAAATGTTCATGCTGCGAATAAGCCTTTGAGTGATGACGTTGACTTGGTAAGTCTTGCAAAGCTCACTCCTGGGTTCTCTGGCGCAGACTTGGCTAACTTGCTTAATGAGGCAGCTATTCTTACAGCACGTCGCAATAAGCACGTTATTACCAACAAAGAAGTTCAGGATTCCATGGAGCGTGTAATTGCTGGTCCTGAACGCAAAGGTCGTGTTCTTGATAAGCAAACACGTACCACTATTGCCTATCACGAATCTGGCCATGCATTAGTGGGCCACTTGCTTGAAAATGCTGACCCAGTACATAAAATTTCGATTATTTCTCGTGGTCGTGCATTGGGTTACACCTTGTCAATCCCTGATGAAGATAAGGTTCTCAATAGCCGCAACCAGATGCGTGATGAACTGGCAGTATTCTTGGGTGGTCGTGTAGCAGAAGAATTGTTCTGCGATGATATTACGACGGGCGCTTCTAATGACTTGGAGCGTGCTACCAAGATGGCTCGTTCTATGGTTACTAATTACGGCATGAGCTCCGAACTTGGTGTTCAGGTATTTGGCCAGCCTAATCATGAAGTATTCTTGGGCCGTGATTACGGCAATACGCAGGACTACTCTGATGATACGGCCCGTCGCATTGACGACGAAGTAGCGCGTATCATGAAGGAAGCTCATGATCGCGCGGAAGCCATTCTGTCGGCTCATCGTGATCAGATGGATTTAATGGCAACTGTTTTGCTTGAACGCGAAACAGTTGATGGCGATGCGTGCCAGGCATTGCTCAATAATCGTTGGGATGAATTCCTGGAACAGGAAAAGAAGGACGAAGAAGCTAAAAAGCTTAAGGAAGAATCTGAGCAAACTGGAGCATCCAATAACCAAAATGCTTCTGGTGATTATCCTGCTCCAACAGGTCAGCCTAGCATCCCTGTATCTTCGCCAGGAAATCAGCCCATGATGCCTGCTCAGGAGCAGCGCAATCAAGCGAACCATTATCCGCCTTCGGCTACGAACCCATCTCGTCCAAGGCGTCCAATTCCACTGGATTTAGTAAATGTTCATCCTGAACATGCTGAAAATCAAAAATCTGGTTCTGAAGAAGGTACTGCTCAAGATAATCCTTCCGATACCGATCAGAACAATTCACCACGTTCTTAATTGTGGTAGTTTGGATAAGCTGAAAAGATAATCGCTTAAAGACACGCCCCGAGCACAAATTGCTCGGGGCTTTTTGAAGGAGCACCTATGATTTGGCGTTGCGGTTCTTATTCGTTTGATTCTCGTACTCCCGTGATAATGGGGATTCTTAACGTTACTCCTGATTCTTTTTCGGATGGTGGGTCATACGCTAGTGTTGATGATGCGGTAGATGCAGGTCGCAAAATGATCGAAGACGGTGCACTAATCATTGATGTTGGTGGCGAATCTACTCGTCCTGGGGCGGATCCTGTTTCTGAAGAGGAAGAACTTAATCGTGTTCTAGAAGTGGTTCGTCGTTTGGCGCAGGAAAACATTTGCGTAAGTATTGATACTCGTCATGCAAGCATTGCACGTGCCTGCGTGGATGCGGGCGCAAGCATTATTAATGATGTAATGGGTTTTCGGGATCCTGAAATGGTAAAGGCTGCAGCGTCTAGTGATGTTGGTTTGGTTGTTATGCATATGCAAGGCGATGATCCACGTACCATGCAGGATAGTCCTGAATACACTGATGTCGTTGACGAAGTAGCTGCCTATTTAAAGGCGCGCGCTTCTGAATTGGAAGAAGCCGGAATAGATCACGATAGAATTTGTTTAGATCCAGGTCCTGGCTTCGGAAAAACAGCAAAGCAGACCATTCAGCTCATGCGCAATTTTCAGGAATTTGTGCACTTGGGATATCCCTTGATGGTAGCCGTTTCTCGTAAGAGCTACATTGGGTATGCCTACAACATCGACGATCCTAAGCAACGCGATGACGCTTCGGCGGCAGAAGCGCTTATGGCATGCGAGCTAGGGGCATCAGTAATTCGCACTCATAATGTGCCGTTAACGGTCAAATCTGTGGAAGAAAATCTGCGTCCTTATGTTTTCATTGGCATGGGGTGCAATGTTGCTTTAGTTGCCAATGAGGGTGAAGAGCTTGAAGGCAAAAAAGCAATGCTGAACCAAGCTATTTCTGATATGTGCATGTTGCCAGATTCACAAATTATTGATATTTCAAGCTTCTACGAAAGTGAGCCTGCCTATTTTGAGGATCAGGATACATTCGTGAACGCGGTAGTTTTGCTGCGTACTGGCCTTCCTCCTCAAGAGCTTTTACGCTATTTGCAGGCGATTGAGCAAAGCTTGGGTAGGGTTCGTGAGCGCGAAAATGGTCCGCGCACGTGTGATTTGGACATTCTTGATTATCAGGGTTATGTGTGTGATCACGAAATACTTACTCTGCCTCATCCCTTGCTTCAGGAGCGCGATTTTGTGGTGAAACCGCTGCTTGAACTTGCACCGCGACATGAACTGGCAAATGGAGTAAAGGTGTTACTTGATACGGTTACGGTAGGAAAGGCCTGGAAGTGCTAGAGCCCCTAGAGTCTCTTTCGATTACGGGGGTAGATACGTTCACTACTAGTGATACGTTTGCTGCCGATCCCACAACGTTTGAATGGGATATCAAAGCATTTGGAACGGTTGATTCTACGAATCGTATAGTTAAGCAGTATCTTTCAGCGGGGGCAGGCGAAGGGTTGTGCGCAACCGCTTTGCAGCAAAGTGGAGGTTACGGGCGTCAAGGTAGAACTTGGGCAAGCCCTGTTGGTGGCCTGTATACCTCATTGGCGCTGCGTCCGTTTGTAAGAGGCGTTTCGATAGAGAACACGCCTTCGCTCAGTTTGGTTATTTCAATTGCCTTACATCGTGCGCTATCTGCTTTTACCCGTGGGAAAACACTTTCAATTAAGTGGCCAAACGATGTGTTGTGCAACGGAGGCAAAGTAGCTGGAATATCTCTAGAAGCAATTTCTGGGGGCGTTTGTGTGGGCATTGGCATAAACGTGTTCCAAAACAATGGATTGTCTAAGATTCCTGGGAAGTATTCTCTTTCCTTTATTAGTGAAGAGCTTGTTGATAACGACCTTACCCAGGAACAAAGATCTTTTATGACGCAGATTTTGCAGGCGGTGCTGCAGGAAATACGCCAGTCCTATCTTATGTGGTGTAAACGGGGTTTTGCAGCTTTCGTTGATCAGTATCAGGCCCATATGGCTTTTGTCGGCTCCTATGTAAGTTTAGAGGCGCTTGACGGTTCTGTTTTTGTTGAAGGCAGGATAGAAGGTGTAGACGCTCAAGGAAACCTTCTTATTAAAACGGGTCAGGGGAGTATTGTTGCTGCCAGTTCAGGAGAAGTACACGTTAGAAGGTTGAACTAGTACTTGTCGCTAATAAGTGTTGGTGGGCTAGAGCAAGATGTCAAAATGATGCATTAGTGCTGGTTGTGAATAGTTGTTGAGTCAGGCTAGTTGCCGATAGTTGTTTAGTCAGACCTGATTGGCAATAGTAGTCAGGCTATGACCGATAGCTGGCGATTACTTTCTAGAAAATTAGAGCTTTCAAACCTATCAGAATCAAAACGATGCCGCCAATAATAGTTGCACGCTCTCCTAGCGCATTTCCGAATTTACGTCCCGCAAATAAGGCAACAGTGCAACATAGTGCAGTTGTAATAGCAATTAAACTAGCAGCAAATAGTACATTGATAGAAAGCGCTGCGAAACTCACCCCAACAGCAAGCGCATCAATACTGGTTGCAATTGCTTGAAGGGTTACTACTGGCAACGTTAGTTGTTGACTGGTTGGTTCTTCTTCTGAATCATCTTCATGAAGGGCATCCCAGATCATTTTGGCACCAATAAAGCCCAGAATTATAAAGGTGATGATGCCCGCATATTGAGATATGACATCACTTAAAAGCCAATGCAGGGCATAATTCCCTGGAAAATACCAAACGCGAGAGGCATCATAGCGTTTTGTGTTTTAGAATTTCCCTGGTAAATAAAGGTATTTGAAACGGTTACTGCAAATGCATCCATTGAAAGCGCTAAACCTAGCAGTACTATTTCGGTGACCGTCACGTTATATCCTCTCTCCACATTCAGCCTACTATACGGCAATTTGCTTAGTGAAGAAACGTATAATTTGCTTTGCTATCAATAAGAAAAGTTTTCTATACTTTCGAAAGTTGGCTAGATTAGCAAACTTTGCAGTGTCATAATATCGCCTGCTTTGTAACGGATAAATAAGTGCCCATGCATAATCTTGTGTGGGCACTGTTAAGGAAAAGTTGTGATGACCAATCAAGATAATGAGTTAATGCAAGAAAAAGATACTGCCTCAGTTTCAGCTAATGAAAATTTCAACGGCGAAAATAAATCTAACAACGATACTGAAGCTTCCCATTCAGTAACTTTTTTAAAAGGATCATTGCGAGAATCTGGCAGCCCTGAGAATAAGCCTTCATCTTCTTCACAGAAAGGTGATGCTCGTACCGCACGTATGGGTACAGGTTCTATCCCGAAGCTCATTATCGAATTTGCTATTCCTTCAATTGTTGGCATGCTGGTTAACGGTGCCTACAACGTAATTGACTCTATATTTTTGGGTCAAGCTATGGGCGAAATTGGTCTTTCAGTTGCAACAGCAGCAATGCCGCTCATGACAATCTTTATGGCGCTTTCTATGCTGATCGGTAATGGTGGTAATGCTCTTGCGGCTTTGCGCTTGGGTGAAGGCAATAAGGATGCTGCTGAAAAAAGTCTTGGTAATACGGTGTGCCTGGGCATAATAGCCGCAATTCTGGTGGCTATTCTTATTCATATTCCACCTTGCGTAGAAGCCATTCTTACCCTTTCAAGCGTTACTCCTGAAATTCGCGACTATACCTATTCCTTTATGTACATTTTGGCTTTAGGTTTTATTTTCCAGCTTATTGGTGCAGGCGTTAATAATTTTATTCGTACAGCAGGTGCTCCTAATAGGGCATTAGGAACGATGGTTATCGGTACTGTTTCCTGTATTGTTCTTAATTACCTTTTTGTTTTGGTGTTTGGCTGGGGCGTTGTAGGAAGTGCCTTAGCAACAATTTTGGGACAGGCAATTTCTTGCATCTGTGTGCTGTGGTACTTCATCTTTACAAAAGATGTTGCCTTTAAGTTGTATGCTCGTAACTTAAAGCTTGATTCTGAAGTGGTTGGCCTTATTATTTCGCTTGGCGCAGCAAGTTTTGTGATGCAACTTGCTATGTCAGTTATCAATTTCCTTGTGAATTATCTGCTTGTTTTATATGGTGGTCAGTCTCCGCTTGGCGCGGAAGCAGCGCTTGCTTCAATTGGTGTTGTGCAACGTTGCGCTATGTTTGCGGTTCTTCCTTTGATTGGTATAGCGATTGCCATTCAGCCACTTTTAGGCTTCAACTATGGTGCTAGTTTGATTTCGCGTGTTCGCAGTACTCTTGGTTACGGCATTTTGATAGCAACTATTTTTGCAACAGTTATGTGGGCGCTTATCCATTTCTTTGCGTTTGATATTGTGTCATTCTTCGGTATCCGCGATGATGCGTTGCGTGAATTTACGGTATTTGCCCTGAACGTTCAAGTTCTTGTGCTGCCCGTAATTGGGTTACAAATTATTTCATCCAATTACTTTCAGGCAACAGGACAGCCTGTTAAAAGTGTCATTCTTTCGCTTACAAGACAAGTTCTATTTCTTATTCCGCTCTATATTGTGTTGCCGCTTATTCTGCCTCATATCGCACCAAGTTTAACCAGCCTTGACGCTTTGTATTTTGCGGTTCCTGCTGCTGATATTTTGTCGGTCATAGCAGCGGCCATTTTTATTTTCTTTGAGCTGAAACGTCTTAAAGGAATTGAAGCAGGTACAATTCAGGCAAAATTTGGGAAAAAATCAGAGTAAAGTTACCGATCGATAAAGGTTGTAAAGTATTAACGATACGTTTTAGCGTTCATGCTAGCATGAACGCTTCTTTGATTGTTTTGTAGCGAAAGGGAGGCTTATGATTGCTTCTACTCGTCCTTCACATGGGCGTGCAATGTCAATTGCGTTTTGCGGTTTGTCCATTGCCTTTATGGCGGTATCTGCATGGATAACCGTGCCATTTGGTCCAGTACCGTTTACTCTTCAAACGCTTGCGGTAATGGTTGTTCTGTTTGCGCTTAAGCCAAAAGAAGCAATGGCGGCTATTGCTGGCTATTTGATTCTGGGCGCAGTGGGCTTGCCGGTATTCTCTTCTTTTAAGGGAGGCATTGCTGCTCTTGTAGGTCCTACAGGAGGCTTTATCGTAGGCTTTCTGATTGCTGGTGCGGTAGCCTTGGCAGTTGGAGCATTGGTACAAGGTAAAGGCATATTTTCATCTGATACTACCCGTAAGTTTTTAGGTAGTGATGTTGCCACAGGTGTACTGGCGAAAAACCTTGTTATGGGCGTGGTTTTCCTAGTGGTGTTGTATGCGTTTGGATGGGCGTGGCTCATATATATGGCGCATTTAAGCGCAGAAGCGGCTTTTATTGCAGCGGTAGGCCCCTTTATTCCTGTTGATGTTATTAAGATGCTTGCGGCGGTACTTATTGCTCAAGCAATTTCTGGGGTAGTTCATCGATAAGAATATAAGCATGGGTATGCGCAACGCATGTACATGCTTATTTTGATCTGAAAGATTTTCCATAAACCAATTTAGGCCTATAAGCTTTTGGCTTATAGGCCTAAATTTTTTTGCTGTGACTAAGTTTTGCAATTTCTCTAATGCATAGCAGGAAACGTCATAGTAAATACTGCACCACCTTCGGGTGCATTGAAAGCTGTGACGCTGCCATCAAAGTCTTCAACGATTTCTTTCACAATAGCAAGTCCTAAGCCCGCACCGCCACTATTGCGTGCGCGTGATAAATCGCCGCGATAGAATCGCTTGAAAAGTAAAACGGGATCCACGTCTCCTATGCCACAGCCATCGTCTTTTACCGCTACAACAGAAGAATCATTGATGCCCGAAAGCATAATTCGGACATGGCCGCCTTCTTCTACGTGGCGAATAGCGTTATCTACAAGATTTATAAGTGCCTGTTTTAAACGATCGTCATTTGCCAAAATATCAGGTGCGGCACCTTCAATGCTTAATTCGACATTTTTATCTTGGGCGATAGGCTCTAAGGTATCTATTACGTCTTTGGCAACATCTTCGATGTTTAAACGACGTAAGGTGTAAGCCGGAACGCCTTCCTTTGCATGTTGTAAAGCCAAAAGACCATTGGTAAGTTTCTTTAAGCGATCAGCCTCATTTAGAATGATTTCACAAAAATGTTCACGGGTGGATAGTGGCATGTCGGGGTCGAGCATGAGTTCCGCATTGCCACTAATGGCAGTTAGCGGCGTTCGAAATTCATGAGCAACGTCACTAACAAAGGTATCCTGTCGTTCGTTTAGGGCTTTTAATTCGTCGACACGCGCTTTATATACACGATTGAATTCGCCAATACTTTCAGAAAGTTCGTCCACTTCCCTCATGACACCCGTTGGAGCAAAAGCAATACTGGCATCTCCGGCTTTAGAAGATTGTACCTTTCGTACCAATTCAGTCAGCGGTCTGCTGATAAAGTGCGCAATAAGTAAGCTAAGAAAATAGCAAATGCAGGCGATAGGGATGATAACGAGAAGTAAAGTTCGTGGGCAGTCAAACACGAAAATAGCCACGAGTGCCATAGCGGCGCTTGCTAAAAACGCCAGAAGAGTAGCAAGAAAAGATATATGCGTGAATAACCGCATAGGCTTTTCTTCTTTTGGTTGATTAGGGTAGGTAGTATTGGCAGATCGTGGCATCGTGGTCACTTCTTAAAGCGGTATCCGTAGCCACGAACCGTTTCAACTAATTTTGGATCGTAGCCAGCTGCTTCAATTTTGTCGCGAAGACGCTTGATGTGAGTATCAACCGTTTTAGTTTCAGTAATGAATTCCCAATTCCAGGCATCATGAAGAAGATCTTCGCGAGAAACTACTTTGCCAGCATTTTTCATTAAGCAGGCAAGTAATTCAAATTCACGTGGTGTCAAATCGATAGGACCTTTGTCTCCTTCGGCAACATGGGTGTCTTCATTTAAGGTGATGCCGCTAGCAGTAATTTCATTCGAAGAAGTTATTTCGCTACCTTGACTTCTGCGCAATAAAGCGCGCGTGCGTGCAAGTAATTCGCGAACGCCAAAAGGTTTAGCAAGGTAGTCATCAGCGCCAAGTTCTAGACCAACCACCTTGTTCAATTCGGTGTCACGTGCTGAAAGGAACAAAATAGGTGTGGACATACGTGCTCTAATACGGCGACATAATTCATAGCCATCTATGCCAGGAAGCATAATGTCAAGAATAAACAAATCGAAATGCTGTTCCTCTATTTTGCGCAACGCTTCTTCACCATCTGATGCGGTTTCGGTTTGATAGCCTTCTTTTTGCATAGCGTAGCTGACAAATTCGGTAATTGAAGGCTCGTCATCAACTATTAGAATGCGAGCAGGCGAATTTTCCATACGATCACCCTCCAACTGGTATCCTTAAACGCTTCTTAATAAAAGCTTGTTTAGTTCTCCCTCAATAGTATGGTAGCATTCGCAGGTAGTGCATAGTATGAAAGGGACTGTCAGAAATATGTTACTTGCAATTGACGTAGGAAACACCCAAACCGTCCTAGGCATTTATGACAATGACACATTAGTGCACATGTGGCGTGTTGCTACTAATGTTGATCATACCAGTGATGAGCTTCGTATTAAGCTTCACACTTTGATGATGGCGGAAGGTCTTGAGTATTCTCGAATTGATGGAGCTATTTTAGCTTCTGTGGTGCCAGCATTAACTCATAACTGGGAAAAAGCATGCTGCCGTTCATTTGGCGTTGAAACTTTAATTGTTTCTGCAGCAAGTGCTGGTCATCTTATCAAGGTTGATTTAGCGAAGTTTCCCGAATTGGGTGCTGACCGTGTTGCGGATGCTGTAGCAGCCAAAAATCTCTATGGTGATCCTGTGATCGTAGTGGACTTTGGTACTGCTACCAATATTGAAATTATTGGTAAAGATGGAATTTTCCTTGGAGGCATTATTGCGCCAGGTGTTGAATCTTCAATGCGTTCACTTTTGTCACGTGCTGCATTATTGCGTTCGGTTGAGCTTGAAGATCCAGGAACGGCAATTGGAAGCAGTACGGCTGAGTGTTTGAAAGTTGGCATGGTTTACGGCGAGGCTGCTCGCGTTGACGGCCTGGTTGATAGGGTATTTGACCAGCTTGGATACGAGGCAACCGTTATCGCAACGGGTGGATTGGCGCATAGAATTGCACCTCATTCAAGACGCATTACCGAAATTAATCTTGAATTGACCTTACAGGGATTACGCATGATTTATAACGAGCTTTCGCGTTAGAATTTTAAAAGGCAATAATCATTGCCAGGTGCATAGAGGAAAGGGCTTACATATGTTGAGTGACATTGAAATTGCGCAAGCAACGCAACCGCGTGATATTACCGAAATTGCTGAAAAGGCTGGTATTGATTCAGCTTATTTGGAATGTTACGGTCGCGCAAAAGCAAAGGTTGACTACAACCTCCTTCGTAATGAATCTCACGAGCCAGGTAAGCTCATTTTGGTTACCGCTATTAATCCAACACCTGCTGGCGAAGGCAAAACAACCACAACGGTTGGTCTAGGCGATGCGCTCAGTCATCTTGGAAAGAAAACAGTTATTGCGCTGCGTGAGCCTTCTTTAGGCCCTGTATTTGGCATCAAGGGTGGTGCTGCAGGCGGCGGATATGCTCAGGTTATTCCTATGGAAGACATTAACCTGCATTTTACGGGTGACTTTCACGCAATTGGCGCTGCTAATAACTTGCTGGCTGCTTTGTTGGATGCTCATATTCACAATGGCAACGAATTGAATATTGATGTGCGTCGTATTACGTGGAAGCGCGTTGTAGATATGAATGATCGCCAATTGCGCAACATTGTTTGTGGCCTTGGCGGAAAAGCTAATGGTGTTCCTCGTGAAGATGGCTTTGATATCACCGTTGCATCTGAAGTAATGGCAATTTTCTGCCTTGCAACATCTATTACTGACTTGAAGGAGCGCTTGGGCCGCATCGTTGTTGGTTATACGCGTGATGATAAGCCCGTTACTGCTCATGATTTGCATGCTGAAGGTGCCATGACGGCTCTTTTAAAGGACGCTCTAAAGCCAAATCTTGTTCAGACGCTTGAAGGAACTCCTGCATTTGTTCATGGTGGTCCTTTCGCAAATATTGCTCATGGTTGCAATTCCATTATGGCAACACGTATGGGTTTGGCTTTGGGTGACTACTGCGTTACTGAGGCAGGTTTCGGTGCTGACTTAGGTGCTGAGAAATTCCTGGACATCAAGTGTCGTCTTGCAGGCATTCAGCCTGATGCCGTTGTTGTTGTTGCAACGGTACGCGCACTGAAGAACCATGGTGGTGTTCCAAAGGATAAGCTCAATGATGAAAACCTTGAAGCACTTGAAGCTGGCTTGCCTAACTTGCTGCAGCATGTTGAAAACATTACCAAGGTATATAAGCTTCCTTGCGTTGTTGCAATTAACGAATTCCCAACGGACACGCAGGCAGAAATTGACCTTGTTCGTGCTAAGTGCCAGGAGCTTGGCGTAAATGTTGCCCTTTCTCAGGTTTGGGCAAAGGGTGGCGAAGGTGGCGTAGAGCTTGCTGAAGAAGTACTTCGCCTTTGCGAACAGCCTAGCTCACTTGAATTTGCCTATGACGATGATATGGGTCTTGCTGAGAAGATGGAAGCAATTGCTAAGCGTGTTTACCATGCCGATGGCGTAAACTTCACTCCTGCTGCCAAGAAGCAAATTGCTCAAATTGAAGGTATGGGTTTTGGACATATGCCTGTATGTATGGCAAAAACCCAGTATAGCTTCTCTGATGATGCTTCCAAGTTGGGTGCTCCTCGTAATTTCACTATCACCGTTCGCGAGGTGAAGGTTTCTGCGGGAGCAGGCTTTGTGGTTGCGCTTACGGGCAATGTTATGACGATGCCAGGTTTAGGCAAGAATCCTGCCGCATTTAAGATTGATGTTGATGAATCTGGCAAGATTTCAGGCTTGTTCTAGCGCTAAGCTATAAAAAGTAGTAATAAGGTGCTTCCTGTGTGCTTTTCCGCATACGGAAGCACTTCTTTTTTTACAATTGATTCATATATAATACGTACGTCAACTCGTATTGCTTATTAAATGTTGAATTACTTAGGCAATGCGTGATTCGAATATGGATAGAGAGTTTTTTCGAAGCGAAATTACTGTCCAGTTAAATATGACGTGCGCGAGTAATAATGTGCACAATACTATAACTAGAAAGAACACCATTGGTAGATCAAGCATTTATTTCTGAAGTAGCGGCGGGTACTCCAACTCCTGGCGGCGGAGGAGCTTCGGCATATTGCGGAGCATTGGGATCTGCTCTACTTTCGATGGTTGGAAATTTAACGACTGGTAAGAAAAAATATGTCTGCGTTGAAGATCAGATACAATCTCATTTAGAGCAGCTCAATGAAGTGCGAGAAGAATTACTTGATTTAGTAGAACGTGATGCAGCTGCGTTTGGTCCGCTAGCTGATGCCTTTAAGCTTCCTCGAGATACTGAAGAGGAAAAGGCAGCTCGCCATGATGCTATTCAGGAGGCACTTATTGACGCTATTGCAGTTCCGTTTTCTATTATGAATGCGTGTGATCGCGTAATTGAGCTAAGCGATTTTCTGGCGCACCATGGAAACCGTACGGCAATTTCAGATGTGGCAACGGGTGTTTCTTTTGCTAAAGGTGCTTTGAAAGGCGCTGCTCTAAATGTATATGTTAATGCCGCGATGCTTGACGATAGATCACTTGCTGCGCGGTATACTGATAAAGCGGACAGACTTATTCAAGAAAGTGGTTGTCGCGCGGACGAGATTTACAACTACGTGTTAGAGGAAATTAGGTAACTACAATGGCTCACGTTTTGCATTCCCGCCCAGTAACTGAAGCAATTGCGGAAAATCTAGCTCATCGTATTGAGCGCCTTAAGGTGCTAGGCATTGAGCCTACGTTGGCATTGGTTCGCGTAGGTGCTCGTCCTGACGATTTGAGTTATGAGCGCACTGCAATTCGCCGCGCTGAATCACTGGGCATTACTACTCGTGTTTTTGATTTGCCAGAAACGGCATCTCAGGAAAAACTGCTTCTACAGCTTCGTCGTATCAATGGTGATTCGCATATTCATGGATGTTTGCTGTTTCGTCCTCTTCCGGAAAAAATGGAGGAGAAGTTGGTAAGCGATGAGCTTGCTATGGCTAAAGACATCGATGGTATTTCAACAGCTTCTTTGGGTGCTGTTTTTACTGATGCGGTTGAAGGATATGCTCCTTGCACTGCGGAAGCGTGTGTAAAAATGCTTGATTACTACAATATCCCCGTTGAAGGGAAACATGTTGTTGTCGTGGGCCGCAGCCTTGTTGTTGGTAAGCCTGTTGCAATGCTTTTGCTTCGCCGCAATGCAAGTGTGACAATTTGTCATTCTCGTACGGCTGATTTGGCGGAAATTACTCATACGGCTGACATTGTTATTTGCGCAACGGGACGTGCTCGTGCTTATGATGCAACGTATTTCAAACCTGGTCAGGTAGTGCTGGATGTGGGCATTAATTTTGACAAGAACGGTAAGCTATGTGGCGATGTCGACTATGATTCGGTAGAGCCTATCGTTGAGGCAATTACGCCTGTTCCTGGCGGTCTTGGTTCTGTTACCACTTCGGTTACAATGGAACACGTTGTTACCGCAGCGGAAAAAACTATTCGATAGCATATAAAAGAATTTTTATGGCTTTGCAGTGGACTGAAATAGCTACAACGCAATCGGCGCAGGATACTAAAAATGTTGCTGCGGCGTTAGCTATGGTAGTGGGTCCTGGTGATGTAATTACCTTAGATGGTGATCTTGGTGCAGGGAAAACTCAGTTCACGCAAGGCATTGCTGAAGAACTAGATATTGAAGGTCCTGTTACCAGTCCTACATTTAATTTGGTTATTTCTTATGATGATGGCTGCATGCCTTTATATCATTTTGATTTGTATCGTTTGGAAGATCCTGCTGAACTGGAAGACATTGACTTCTACGGAATAGTAGAGGGAGACGGTGTGTCTTGTATAGAATGGGCCTCTAAATTTCGTGATGATATGCCTGAAGATAGGCTTGAAGTGTTTTTGGAAGTTACAGGTGAACATTCACGTACAATAAAAGCCCGCGCGTTAGGTTCGGCTGGTCAGCTTTTAGATTTTTGGCAGCAAGCTTTAGCTTAACGAATAAAATTTAGTAATAGCGTGTATAGTAGCGTCTGAATGAAAGACGCTTTTTGTTTTATGGGCTTATCTAGGATGGAATGAAATGAAGGATATTGTAGTAGCTTTTGATACTGCCAATGAAATGATTTCAGTGGGTGTAGGTAGGCTCAATTATCAAACGCAAAGTATTGAATTCGTGGCCTCACAAGAAACTGAAGCGTTTCGTGCTTCTAATGTGAAGCTGCTTCCAGAAATTGATGCACTTTTAGCTGATACGGGTGTTTCGCGTGATGACGTAGCGTGCGTTGTATGCGGGCGTGGTCCTGGATCGTTTACGGGCGTGCGTATTTGCATGGCAAATGCGAAGGGTATAGCTATTGGGCTCAATGTTCCTTTATTTGGTGTTTCTACGGCGGATGCTCAAGCTTGGCAACAGTGGGATCTGGGAGTGCGTGGCAGTGTTGTTGTTGTGGGCGACGCTATGCGCAAAGAAGTATATCCCGTGCGCTACATGCTTACCGATGGTGGGGTAGAGCGTTTAAATACTGATTTTGTTATGAAAGCTGCAAAGTTGCCTACGTGGCTTGGAGATGCCTACTCCCAAGAAAGCGCACCTTTAATTACGGGTGATGGCTTAAAGAAATACGCCGATCTTTGTGAAGGATGCGGTACTTTAGCGCAGGATTATCGCTACCCAACAGGTAAGGGTTTGCTGCTTGCTGCGCAAGCGCTTTGGCGCTCGGGTGATGTGGATTTTAGTGATCCACTTGCGGGGGATCCTTGCGTGCTGTTGCCCGTGTATACGCGCTTGTCGGATGCAGAAGAAGCGGAACGATTACGTTTTGCGAAACAGGCGGATACTCAAATGTCACCTGACAAGGTAGAAGCCCACACGTCCGACAAGGCAGAAGCTCACGCGTCTGGTAAAGCGGAAACAGAAACCTCTACCGATCAAGCAGGCACGCAACCTTCGACTAATTCGGTAACTTCCGTAGCGCTAGAAGAAAAGGATCTAGCGAGTGGCGTTCAAGGCGGTTCTGTCATTCGTTACCAACCTTTAGATGCGGCATGGGTAGCAGATGTAGCGGCGCTTGAAGCCCAAGTGATGGGAAGTGATGCCTGGAACGCATCGCAAGTGCTCGACGAGCTTCCGCGCGCTGATCGTAGCTGGTGGGCGGCTTTTGAGATGATTGATTCATCAAAGCGCACGGTGGATTCAACAAATGCAAAACTGATTGGTTATGCGGGTGGTTGGATTGTAGATGGTCAGGTTCAAGTGCTTAAGGTGGCAACTGATCCAGAGTATCGTCGTCGCGGCATTGCTCAAGAACTTTTAGCGCATCTTTCTCGTGATGCTCGTGATTTGGGTGCAACCGAAATGACGCTTGAAGTTCGAATCACCAATACGGGGGCTCATGCTTTTTATGAACGGCTAGACCTAAAGCGCATTGGCGTTCGCCCTCATTATTATTCCGATAGGGAAGATGCGGTTATTTACACAGGGCCTCTTCCTTTAGCTGAGCATGATGTAGCAGGCATGGAGTTGCATATTAATGATGCAGCTAAGGCAGAATCTACGCTCAAAATTCAAGGCGGTTTAATTCTGGCTATTGAAACATCATGCGATGAAACCGCTGCAGCGCTTATTGATGAAGCGGGCACTATTGTTTCTGACGTGGTAGCTTCTCAGATTGATTTTCATTCTCGTTTTGGTGGCGTTGTTCCTGAAATCGCAAGCCGTAAACATATCGAGGCAATTGGCGGTGTGGTGCAAGAATGCTTGGAGCAGGCTCGTATTCGTGCAGGGCGTATGGATTTAACCTGGCATGATATAGCCGCCGTTTCGGTAACCTATGCACCTGGTTTAGTGGGAGCGCTTGTGGTTGGGTTAGCGTTTGCAAAAGGTCTTGCTTGGGCGTTGGATAAGCCGCTTATTGGGGTAAACCATCTGGAAGGTCATTTATATGCAAACAAGCTAGCCTGTCCTGACATTAAGCCTCCTATGGTAGTTTCTTTGGTGTCGGGTGGACATACTATGCTGGTGCATGTAAAGGACTGGGGACAGTATGAAACTATGGGTACTACTTTAGATGATGCGGTTGGCGAAGCGTTTGATAAAGTAGCAAAAGCTATGGGGCTTGGTTATCCCGGTGGTCCGCTTATTTCTAAGTTGGCAGAAGCAGGTAATCCTAAAGCTATTCATTTCCCTCGAGCTTTAATGCACTCGGGTGATTTGCAATTTTCGCTTTCTGGCTTAAAAACATCAGTCATGACCTATCTGCAAAAAGAACAGCAAGCGGGTCGTGCTATTAATCAGCACGATGTTGCTGCAAGTTTTCAGGCGGCTGTTATTGACGTGCAGGTTTCAAAAGCCAAAACTGCTTTAGAAGAAACAGGGGCCAAGGAATTTTGCCTTGGTGGTGGTGTGGCGGCAAATCCTGAGTTGCGCCATGCCTATGAGAGCGTGTGTGCAGAAATGGGCGTGCGTCTAACCATGCCTCCACTTTCTGCTTGTACAGATAATGCTGCGATGATTGCACTTGTTGCGCTCGATCGCTATAAGGCTGGCAGGTTCTTTAGTTTGGATTGCGATGTTGCCGCACATGCTTCGCTTGATGATACATACTAGTGATTTTGTGGAGACTATTAACCTACTTGGCTAAAGAATGAAGAAATGGAAAGGGAGTCAAAACTTATTAGTCGATTTTTTTAAGAATATCTCCTGGTTCACAATGAAGGGTTTCGCAAAGTGCATAAAGCGTGTCCAGTCGAATAGCTTTAACGTTTCCGTGTTTTAGGCGGCTTATATGAACCTCGGTTAAGCCGAGTTGCTCTGCTAGTGTTCGGTTGTTGATGCCTCTCTCTTTCATAGCATGATCAAGAGTTATTATTATTCGTCCCAACTGCTACCTATATCGTATCATCTGTTGATTGCTGTAAATAAAGAGTGTACTTAAAAATGTAAGACAAACAATAACAGAATAATGCAGCAACTATGTATTCAAAATTTACTTTTAAATATAGGGTGCCTGTTTTTGAAATTGCACCAACTTCGAAATAGTTTATAGGTTCAATAGTGCTTTCAACATCAACGGGGATAAATTGCGAAGAGAAAATAACAAAAAATGTAATTATCAAAAGAAGGCCAATTTGTCTAAATCGCTTAATAAGTCTATCGTTAATTGGGGATTTAGATTCCGATACTTCTCTAAATAAACTTGCAATAGTAAATAGGATTAGTATAGCTATTACCGACTGAAGAGCGGTGGTTAGAATGGTGAACAATTTAACTGTCGCAAAAGAATCAGTGGTGAAGTTAGTGAAGCAACTTATTAAAAGAGGTATATGGATTAGCAGGGTCAATATAATGCTTGTCCAACCAAGAAATAAAAAAACCCTTTTTATATATTTAGCGCGTTTTTGAATTTTAATTTTTTGTTGTTCAACTTCCATTGCCTTCAACATGGAGCTTCCTTAAGTAGGGAGAAATGGTGTTTCTGTAATAGAGTAAATAACGAGGCACGCTATCGCTTAATCTACCTGCTCTTGTTATTTGCGTGCCTCGCATAAGTTTATCTTAATAGGTTAAACTTTAATCTACAAGGTTAAAGCTTAGATATTCAATTATTACCAGTTAAAGTGGTGGGATTTATAAAGTAGTTGCTTTGCTTGGCTCGTCAACGAGCCAAATATTGCCGCTTGTAAGAGTGTTTTCTCCGTAGCCAAGTACTAATTGAAGCACTACGGTGTCACCAGGTTTTACTTGAGAAAGAGTGGCTTCGCCATCAAATAAGTGTTCGCTTCTTGTAGGAATTAGAAGCTCAACTGAGGTCAAGCCTGTTGCGTTGACTATATTGGTACCTAAACTGTCAAACGTTGCTGTTTTATCACTGACCGAGGAGACGCGGGCATAACAATAAAGAATAATTTGTTTTGGGCCATCAAGGAAGAATGTATCAAGGATTCCGTCTTTGTACAAAGTGGGGTCAACTTCACTGACGCTGACTCCGAATATTCGGTGGGCTTCATCAAATGTAGTTAAATCTGCTTCTTCGATTGTAATGCTGGTAGAGGGAGTGAATGAGTTCTCAGGAAAAGTATACGATTCTGGGTGGTCTATTAACTTTACTTTGCCATCTGAATCAGTTGCCCATACATATCCGGACAGAGGGTCATTATCTTGTGGCATGGTAAATTCAACGACGACGGTTTCGCCTATTGTTAAATCACTAAGTAAAGCTTCGCCTCTTGAAAGCCACTCCTGACCCACTTCTATGGTCAGCTGATCGCGCTCGAGTGCGTTTTCAAGAGTTGGACCATAATCGGAAACAGTAATAGTGTTGGTGCTTTCGTCTATTGCTGTGATTTGAGCAGAGCCATAAAACGAAATTTTACCTGAATGGGGGCCAACATAAATAGTCGCATCGACTATTCCTTGCTTGAGATTTTGTGTATCAATGTTCTCAATGCTTGTATCTGCATATACGAGTGAAGTGTCAATATAGTCAAGAGAACCAATTCCAACTTCTACTTGATCATAGTTAGCCAAATCATCATTTTCGAAGAGTTGCTGAAATTGGTAACCATCATCAGGGGCATATTTTATTTGTGGTTCATTACTGATATTGTCTGAGTGTGAACATCCCGAAAGAAACAATATTGATATACAAACAGACAAGATAGCGATGACTAATAGGGCTCTTGCTCTTTTGTGATTTTGGATGAGGGTAAATGGAATCTTGCTAAATTCTTGAATATGAATAGTTCTCATTGTTGACCGTCCTTTTCTGCTGAATAGAAAACAAGCTTTTTGGAAGTAACGATTGAGGACAGTATTAATTTCATAAACTTTAACCTAATAGATAAAACTATTCAAGAAGTTATACTGAGGGTTATGTTTAATGGCACTTGAATATGGCCAGGTGAAAGTCTGATCTTCGCTTGATGATGCGTACTAGTGGAAGGGACGCGTTCGACTAAGAACTAGAGCAATTATGATTCCGAAGTTCGATCACAAAATGACCTTGAATGTATGGGTGTGCTTGCCATAAATACACAAAATCTTGATTCTATCCATGAAAAACTGGCTTCAAAGCAAGAATTTCTCTACAGATGTACAAGAAATTCCCAAATTGGACAAAAGCACCCATGCATTGAAGGTGAAAATGTGATCGAACTTGGCGAATCGGTTGTATGTGACCAAACTTGACGAATCGGCGTCATGTAGTTCAACTGCATGACGCCGACTTCATTGAACTCGGTAAATCGGTGCCATGTAGTTAAGCTTTATGGCACCGACCTCATTGACTTGGTGAAACGGCAGCTTATTATTCGGCTAGTTATTCAATAACATAAGCTGCAACAATTTCTGCACAGTATACAGTGTGAAAATCGCGGAAACCTTGTTCGTCTTCAGGGTACCAACGCTCAACATCTTCTTTTTCTAAAGCGGAAAGGTCTTGATCCTGCACGTAGCGAACTTTGCATTCCAGCGTTAAAGGAAGTTCGCGAATACCAGGAGCTGTGACTGCTTCAGGATCTTCAAGGGTAAGGCCAAGCTCGGCAATTTTATCCATGTCACGCCCTGATTTTGATCCGCATACGGCGGTAATGTTTTTGTCGTAATCGCCAACGGGAATGTTGATAGTGAATTCTCCTGTAGCATCTAAGAATTCCTTGCTAAAACGATGCTGGCGAATAAATGCTGTAAAGAGCGGCTTGCCCCACTCAATGCCAAGGGTACCCCAGCTAATAGTCATGGAATTAACGCGATCGCCGTTTTTAGTGGTAAGCAAAACGCCTTTTTGTACGCCCTGCATAATTTCTGAAGCATGCTCGATTGGATTAATGGTTCGTTTCATGAAGACTCCGATTCTGTAGAGGTTGATTATTTGTGGAAGTTGATTATTTCAACCAAGAGTGTAGCTCAAATTTCAATGAAATGGTAAGGCGCCTGTGAGGTTGGCGTTAGGTTGCGCTTGTAGAGTATGAACTGTCAGAAGAGAAAGGGCGCAATCATGAAAAAGTTATTAGCAATTTTCGCACTTTCAGTAGCGCTCGTTTTTCTGGAGGGACTTCTTCCAGAACGGCGCCGAAGGAAGGCGGTGGAGTAATCATGGAAGATAAGCAAGGGGCCATTGTGGGATTATTATCCTGTGCGGCAATTCTGATTATCGCTGTATTTGTTATCACGACAGCTGGTGGCGGGCTATAAGCTTTAGGTAATGCTGGTAACGGATGCAAACTTTGAGCAATAGCTGCTGGCGAGATATAAGCTTTAGGTAATAGCCGGGTTGAACCGAGCCAGGGTGACCGAGAGTATTAAAGCATTAGTCCTTATAAGCAATATGCACTGCAGCAACACCAAAGGTCACGTTAGTGTATTCAACGCGAGAAAAACCAGCATCATAGAGCATTTTCGAAAAGCCTTCCTGATTAGGGAAGGCTTTAATTGATTTGGCTAAGTACACAAATCCCGAAGCATCACCCGTTACAATTTTCCCCCAGGCAGGAATGCCCCAACGTAAATAAATTCGGTATCCCAAACGCATAAGAGGGTTTGGTGGAGTAGAAAATTCCAATACACACAGTGCGCCGCCTGGTTTTAAGACGCGATACATTTCCGATAAAGCACGTTCGCGCTCAGGCATATTGCGAATGCCATAAGACATAGTAAGAATGTCAAACGATTCATCTTCGTATGGGATGTCTTGGCCGTCTACTACTGCCAATTCAACAGGAACTCCCTTAGCTTCGCCTGCATCCAAGCGCGCCTGTGCAACTTCAAGCATGGCAGGGGTGTAGTCGGAAAGAACGATAGAGGCGGGTGGCTTTTGTGCACATGCAGTAAAGGCAACATCACCAGTTCCACCAGCGATATCAAGCAAGCGCGACTGGGGAGTGATAGGTGATTTATCAATTAAGGTGCGCAGCCAACTACGGTATCGTCCAAAACTAGAAAGGGCATTAAAGCGCTCGTATTTCCAAGCAATATCGGTGAATATTTGCTTAACGCGCTTAGAAGAAAGTTCGGCAGGCGCATCTTGCCCTGTGGCGGTATCTATAGAATGAATTTGTTCTTTATCTTGCCCAGTAGTCAATTTGGATACTTTCTAGATTTGGTACATTGTTATATGAAGCAGATTCTAAGTGTATCTATTTATCAGTATTAATTCTATTAAATACTGCCATGCGCTGCGAATCCCTATGAATTAACGTAGAATAAAATGCTTAAAAAGCTTATTGCGCTTATTCAATGCTATCATACTGAAGAATTATCGGATCAGGAGGAAAAGCATGTTACTGTGCGCGAAATATATCGTCCCTGTTTCATCTGAGCCTATGGAAAATGGTGCCATTTTAGTTCGTGATGGCGTTATTGCTGACATTGGCAAAATTGAAATGATGCGTTTGCGTTATCCGGATGAAGAAATTAAAAATTTTGGTATGGCAGCGCTTACTCCTGGTTTTGTTGATTTGCATGCTCGTGTAGAAGATGGTGTGCTTCGTGGGCTTATAAATGATGCTCCGTTTGTGGAATGGCGCAAAAATATCAACGATTTGCGCTCTCGCATTTCAAATGCTGAAGCATATGATTCTGCGTATTTAGGATGCTTGGAAGAGCTTTCTGCGGGCGTTACCACCATTGCTGACACTTCTTCAACAGGCGCTGCTGCATTTGCTGCACGTGATTGTGGTTTACGCGCGGTAATTTATCGTGAAGTAGGCGCTATTGATAAGCGCTTGGTTAATTACGCTTTGAAGAAGATGGATAGCGATCTTGATAAGTGGTCGCAGAAAATCGAAAGCGACCAAATTACGTTTGGTCTAGCACCTGACCCTGTCTATGAATGCCATCCTGAACTGTATCGCGAAATTGCTAAATATGCGTCAAGTCATGATGACATGCCTATTTCGCTAAAGCTGGCAGGAAGCAATGAAGAATTGCGTTTCGTAAAATTTGGTGCAACGGCAGGGCTTGATAATACGGTTGACCATCGTGGATTCGTCGAAATTGCTCCATGGCTGCCAACGGCGGTAACTCCTGTGAATTATGTTTTGAATTGGGGCTTATTTGAGGCGAAAAACGTCATGGCATTATATGGCGTTTGTGTTACCGAAGAAGATATTCGTCATTTGCGTGATTATGACGTAGCCATTGCAGTTTGTCCTAGCTTGAGTGCTCAACTTGGTATGGGTGTTGCTCCTGTAAGCGAATACTTGCGTTCTGGTCTACGTGTTGGTATGGGCACGGGCGCACCTGGCTCAGTTAATTATTTGGATATGTTTGCTGAAATGCGCTTTGAACTTATGATTCAGCGTGCACTCAGTAGGGAATTTCTTGACTCACAAACTCTTCTTGAAATGGCCACTTTGCGTGCTGCTGAAGTACTGCGCATGGAAGACAAGATTGGATCTTTAGAAGTTGGTAAGTTGGCAGATATTATTGCTATAGATTTATCTGGTTCTCATCAAACTCCAACAACCGATCCGGTTTCAGCAGTTCTTGGTTCGGCGAGCAATAGCGATGTTGTGATGACCATGGTAAATGGCAACATTGTATATGAGGCAGGAAGGCTTCATGTGGGAGATGGCGCAACGAAGATCATTGCCCATGTATTAGAGATCAGAGGTCGCTTGCGTTCGTAGTGTGTTTGGGTGCGCAGCAAACATACTTTATTAGCCGAATAAGTTTTCCATTGGTCGATTAGCGCATAGTAACTAAGGAAGTATGCGTTATGGTTTCCTTCAAATAAGAAAGAAGTTTGGTTTATGGCCAATAAGAAACAAAATATGACAGCAAAACAGCTAAAAGAACGTGAAAAGCGCGCTTTAGAACGTCAGCGCAAAGCGCAGGAAAAAGCAGCTCGGAAAGCGCTTTTGTGGCGAGTCTTTGTAATAGCCGTATGTGTCATTTTGATCCTTGCATTATCTCTTCCAACTATGGGGTTAATGTTTTTGGGTGGTAATTAGTGACTTTGTTTACTTTTTAGACAAAGTTTTTTCTTGATTGGTGCTGTTTTGTAAGAGAAGGAAGCTAGACTTGTTTGGTATTGGCGGCTTTGAGCTGTTCATAATTTTGTTGTTCGGTTTTTTAATTTTTGGTCCCGATAAGTTGCCAGAAATGGCAAAAACTTTAGGTGCTGCTTTACGTAAATTCAAGCAAGCGCAAAGCGAAATGGAGTCGGTTATTAAAGGCGAAATACTGGATTCGGTTGAGACTCAAGGGAAAAAAGCATCTTCAGTATCGTCGGTCTCTTCAAAATCAAAACCTGCTCCTACTGCTACTCAGGAAAGCTTTGCTGAACGTAAGGCGCGCTACGATAAACAACGTGCTGAACGTAAGGCTCAACAGGCCCAAGATTCGAAAACCGATAGTGACTTCAGTGCTTCTAGTGCCAAAACCACCATTGAAGAAAACAGGCGTGCTATGAAGGATGAAGCTGTCAAGAAAGCTCATGAGCCTGGCGCAAAAACTCACAAATCCAGTGCTTCTCTTTCGCAAAAACCTGTTCCTTCAAGTATGGCTTCTTCGCCAACTTCATCAACGGCATCTGGTCAAAAGCCTGTGCCCTCTGGTACAAGCTCACTAAATTCGACAGCGTCGTTTTCGCAAAAGCCTGCATTAACGCCTGAAGAATTATTCGGTACTAAGCCTATTCAACACAAACCGGCACCAGCCCAGGCAGCAACTGCTTCGACGTCTTCGTCTAAAACTGCTCAGTCTGCAGTGTCTGAAAGGGGTGAATAGGCATGCCTATCGGACCGGCTCGAATGTCATTGATGGAGCACCTTGGTGAATTACGCATGCGTCTTGTACGTGTTATCGTGTGCTTAATTATTGCAACGCTGGTGTTCTATTTGGGAACTGATACGGTGGTGCAGTTTTTGCTGGCGCCTGTAGCGCAATACATGCCGCTTGATGAATCAGGTCAAGTTCAACTAAACGTGTTTGGTGCATTTGATGCGTTTTCGGTTCGTATTACCGTAGCTCTTTGGACGGCATTGGTTGCCACTGCTCCTATTACGTTATGGCAAATTCTTGCCTTCTTTTTACCGGCTCTGAAACCTAAAGAACGTAAATGGTTTATTCCTACGTTTATTGCTGCACTGTGCTTATTTATTATTGGTACAGTATTTTGCTACTGCGTTATTCTGGATCCTGCCTTTCAGTGGTTGACTGATCAAGCTGCAGGATTTGCAACCATCATGCCTGAGGCAAGCCAATGGGTAGATATCATTATCAAGTTTGAACTGGGCTTTGGCATTGGTTTTGAGATGCCTCTTGTTGTGTTCTATCTTGTAATGTTTGGTGTTGTCCCTTATAAGAAATTACGTGCAAGTTGGCGTGTTGTATATGTTGGTCTTTTGGTCTTTTCTGCAATGGTTACCCCGGATGCTTCTCCGGTAACCATGGGTTTGATGTTCGCCGCTATGGTTGTTCTTTATGAGTTAAGCTTGCTTGCTGCGCGCGTCGGACTGCGTAAACGCATTAAGCGTCAGGAAGAAGCGCGAAAAACAGAAGAACTTGAAGCGCAAGAAGCTAAGGAAGAATTAAAGTACGCAAAAACCAAGTTCCAAGAACATCTTTGGGGAAGCGATTCTGAAAAGAAATAGCATATTTCGATGCTGCGCTTTGTGTCAAGCAATGACGCAAGGTTTAGGCGCTTGAACGAAAAGAGGTAAACGCCGTGCATGAATTAGGAATTATGAGTGGCGTTATGGATTCTGTCCAGCAGGCTGCAAATGATGCGGGAGCGGATAGGGTTCTAAAAATTAGTTTATCGGTTGGTGTTATGACGGAGGCAATTGAAGATGCTCTTCGATTCGCTTTTGAAGCACTTGCAGAAGGCACGATGTGCGAAGATGCTCAATTGGAAATAACCATGATTGAGCCAAAGAGCATTTGTTTAGAATGCGGCGCTGAATACACTCATGATAGATTTCATATGCTGTGTCCTGAATGCGGCAGTGCATTTACAGAGCTTCTACAAGGAAAAGAATTACGTATTGATTCCATTGAAGTAGATATTCCTGACGATACGGAAGAAAATAGTCCGTCTTAAGTAGCAATACGCTATGTTAAAGATGTAACACGTCAAGCTATTGCGCGCTACGGTAAGCGAGAAGATAGCTCAAAACCGAAATATCCCACAGAGTGGAGGCAAGTCATGCAAATAGATTTAAAGCAGCCTATTCTTGATAAAAATGATCGTTTAGCACAATCAAATCGCGAGCTATTTAAAGAAAAGAAAGTTTTTGTTTTAGATTTGCTAGCATCTCCTGGATCGGGTAAAACATCTACCATTTTGGCAACTATTGAAGCCTTGCGTGATGAATTTAATATTGCTGTTATTGAAGGCGATATTGCTTCTTCGGTTGATTCCGAAAAGATCAAAGAGCAGGGTATTGCTGCTGTTCAGATTAACACTGGTGGTGCATGCCATCTTGAAAGCGACATGATTCGTCGTGCGGTTGATGTGCTTGATTTGGATAATCTTGATTTAATTATTGTTGAAAATGTAGGTAATTTGGTATGCCCAACCGATTTTGACTTGGGCGAAAACATGAAAGCAATGATCTTAAGCGTGCCCGAAGGTGATGACAAGCCTCTGAAATATCCTGGTGTTTTTCAAGCATCAAAGGCAATTGTTCTGAATAAAATTGACACATTGCCTGTGTTTAGCTTCGATAAAGATTTGTTTTATGACCACATTAAGAATTTAAATCCTACTGCGCCTATTTTCCCTATTTCTGCAACGAGCGGCGAAGGTGTAGATGCATGGGCAGAATGGCTGGCTGAGCAAATTCGTGCTCTGTAAGCCATTAGAGTATTGAAATGTAAGACAATTCTTCATAACGATGTGGTAACGAAATAGTAACTATCTTAAGAAAATCCCTCTTTATTTGAGGGATTTTCGCTATGAAACACCTGATCAAACTATATTTATTGTAAAGTTTGTTCCATTTTTAAAATCTAAGTGTACAACACTCACATTTTCTCCTTGATGGGTTGCATTTCTTGCACAAGTTGCTAATATGTATAGGCGTTAGCACTCCAAAGGTTTGAGTGCTAGCCACTAGACAGAGATATCTGCTAGTTGCTTTTGGTAATAGACGGGCAAGCAAACATTTGCGAACAACTCGGCACAAGTGTTTGGCTAGCGCGATTTAGACCTATGAAAGGAAGTACGTTATGAATCTCAAGCCGGTCGGTGATCGTATCGTCGTCAAGCAGGATGAGGCACAGGAAACCACAGCAGGTGGTCTTTATATCGCTGCTGATTCTAAGGAAAAGCCTCAAACAGGCGTAGTTTTAGCTGTTGGTGAAGGCAAGATCAACAACGATGGTAATCATCTTCCCATGCCGGTAAAGGAAGGCGACCGTGTTCTGTACGGTAAGTACGGCGGAACTGAAGTAGATGTTGATGGTGAAAAGGTAATGATCCTTCGAGCTGATGACATTTACGCAGTATTTACTGACTAGTCACACGTTTTTCTTTAGCTCTTTGTAAGTAAAGAGCACTTTACTTAAGTAACACTTCTTTGAAAGGAATTGTTTTTATGGCAAAGGAAATTAAGTTTGAGGCTGATGCTCGTAGTGGCATGGCTGAAGGCGTCAAGAAGCTTGCAGACGCCGTTAAAGTAACTCTTGGCCCTAAGGGTCGCTATGTTGCTTTGGAGCGTTCTTTTGGTGCTCCATTGGTAACCAACGACGGTGTTACCGTAGCTCGTGAAGTTGAGCTGGAAGATCCTGTGGAGAACATGGGTGCTCAGCTTGTTCGTGAAGCTGCAGTAAAGACCAATGATGTTGCTGGTGACGGTACTACCACTGCAACTCTTCTTGCAGACGTTATCGTAAGCGAAGGTCTTCGCAATGTAACCGCTGGTGCAGATGCTCTGGGTATTCGTCGCGGTATTGTAAAGGCAACCGATGCTGTTGTTGCTGCTATCAAGGAAGACGCAACCGAAATTACCACCAAGGATCAGATTGCTAATGTTGGTACCATTTCTGCAGGTGATGCAGTAATCGGTGAAAAGATTGCTGAAGCAATGGACGAAGTTGGCAAGGATGGCGCTATTTCTGTAGAAGAAAGCCAGACCTTCGGTATCGATATCGACATCGTTCAAGGTATGCAGTATGACCGCGGTTATATTTCACCTTATATGGCAACCGACTCAGAGCGCATGGAAGCAGTTTTGAATGATCCTTATATTCTGCTTACCGATCTCAAGGTAACCTCCATTCAGGATCTTGTTCCATTGCTGGAACAAATCATGAAGGCTGGTCGTTCTTTGCTCATCGTTGCTGAGGATGTTGAAGGCGAAGCTTTGGGTACCTTGCTTCTGAACAAGCTGCGTGGCACTTTGAACGTTGTTGCAATTAAGGCTCCTGGCTTTGGTGATCGTCGTGCTCGTATCTTGGAAGACATTGCAGTTGTAACAGGCGGCAAGGTTGTTTCAAAGGACTTTGGCATGACTTTGGCAGATGTAACCATTGACGCTCTTGGTACTGCTAAGACCGTTAAGGTTTCTAAAGATACCACTGTTATTGTTGATGGCGCAGGCGATAAGACTGCTGTTGATGCTCGCGTTGCTCAGATGCGTGCTGAATATGAGCGTCTTGATTCTGACTTTGATCGTGAGAAGCTGCAGGAACGTTTGTCTAAGCTTTCTGGTGGCGTTGCAGTTCTTAAGGTTGGTGCTGCTACCGAATCAGAACTTAAGGAAACTAAGTCTCGCATTGAGGATGCTCTTCAAGCAACTCGTGCAGCAGTTGAGGAAGGCATCGTAGCTGGTGGCGGTGTTGCTCTTATTAACGCTACTACTGCACTTGATAAGCTTGAGGCTGCTGACGCTGACGAGCAGGTTGGTATCGATATTATCCGTAAGGCGCTGGAAGCTCCAATGCGTGCTATTGCCACTAATGCTGGCTACGAAGGCTCTGTTGTAGTTGAGAAGGTAAAAGGTCTTGCTAAGGGCGAAGGTATCAACTTTGCAAATGGTGAGCAGGGCGACATGATTGCTATGGGTGTTAACGATCCTGTTAAGGTAACCCGTACTGCATTGCAGTCTGCTGCTTCCGTAGCTGCTTTGATCCTTATCACTGAGGCAACCATTAATGAGATTCCTAAGGAAGGTCCCGATCTGTCCGCACTCGCAGGCGCTGGTGCCGGCGGCGGAATGGGTATGATGTAAGCTTATTTCAATACTTCTTTCGTTTTTGCAAATGCCCGACCTCATAAGGGGTCGGGCATTTTTTACGTGCAAGAAAGGGAAAAATCGTCTGTGTGTGGAGATTCGTTGCGGATCCCTTAAAAAGATAAAGGCTATCAAAAATCTTGTTTCAGCAGGTCATCGTTGGTGTTCCTCGGATGACTTAACAATGCTTTTGATTTAAGGCTTGTTAATTTACCGTCTAAAGGTTGCCATAGCACATTGAAGGTGTATGGTTTGTCATTGTCCTCTACGAATAGAAAAAGGAGCAAGTTCAAGAAAGTGGAAGTTTTTCAACATACGGCAGTGCAAATGCTCGTTTTGGCTGTGGCCGTACTATGCGGTTTTTTTGCGCGTAAGAAGCGTCTTATGGATGACAAGTTCGATACGATGCTCTCTCAATTGGTGCTCAATATTACTCTGCCTGCTATGATCTTGAATTCGGTGCTTAGTTCGTCTTCTCTGCCGAGCATCCATGATATTGTTTTAACGCTTCTATATACAACTCTATTTTTTGCTCTTTCTGTTCCTTTTAGCCTGCTGGTCGGAAAAATCATCTATCGCAAGGTTCCTAAAGTGACTCGTGGCGCTCATCAATTCATGATGGTTTTCGGGAATACGGGCTTTATTGGGTATGTTGTTGTTGCTGCGGTGCTCAATAACGATGCGGTTCTCTATGCTGCTATTTATAATATCGTCTTTAATATTATTCTCTTTTCTGTCGGAGTTATGCTTATTGCGGGTGATTCAGATTCGAATGATGATCGTCGTGGGTGGCGCAAGCAGTTGACGGCGATTAAACATACGCTCATTAAACCAACAGTCATTTTTTCTTTTGTTGCAGCTGTTTTGGCTGTTTTGGGGATAGATGCTCCGAACAGTCCTGTTCAGCAGGCCTGTGATCTTATTGGAGGTATGACGGTTCCTGCGGCAATGCTTGTGGTAGGATCATCTATTGCGAAAATGCCACTGCACGATATGTTCAATGATGGATGGAGCTATTTGACAACCTTGATTCGCCTGATCATTATCCCCTTATTGACGCTTGTTATCTTTGGACAGTTTGTTCATGATTCTTTTATTTTGGCAATATTGGTTCTACTTGCAGGTATGCCTGTAGCATCGAACGGTGCTATGTTATCACTTGCGTATTCTGGTGACTCTAAAACTATTGCGCGAGGCACTTTCTTGTCTACGGCCTTCTCCATCTTTACGCTGCCTCTGATCGCTTTACTGGTTGCTTAGGTGTTTTGGTCCGCTATTTTGCCGGCTCGATGCCAAAACATTCGTAGCTGCGGTATTGTTGTGGGACGGTCTATTGGAGATCCGAGGGAGAATGTCATGATAGAAACGATTGCAGCGCTTGATGACCCTAGACTCGATATCTATGCTCGTTTGACCGAGGTGCAATTGAGGAACAAGCTTGAACCTGAAAAGGGTATCTTTATTGCTGAATCTGATAAGGTAATTGATCGGGCGCTTGATGCAGGCTATGAGCCCCTTTCGCTTTTGATACCAGAGCATAAACTGCAAGCCATGCAGAATCTTATTCAGCGCGTTGGGATGTTTTGTTCGAAAAATGAGCAGAGCTCTGTTCCGGTATTTGTTGCGCCTGCTAAAGAAATTGAAAAGCTGGCAGGTTATGAACTCACTCGTGGAATATTATGTGCGATGCGTCGCAAACCGCTTCCTTCAGTTAAACAACTTTTAGAAAACACCAAAGCGCGTCGCATAGCTATTTTGGAAGATATTACCAATCATACTAATGTTGGTGCGGCGTTTCGTAGCGCTGCAGCGCTTGGTATTGATGCTGTGTTGGTTACGCCCGCCTGCTGTGATCCGCTTTACCGACGGGCAGTGCGTGTGTCTATGGGTACGGTGTTTCAGGTTCCCTGGACGCGAATTGGCACTACTGAAGAAGACGCGTGGCCCGCTAAGGGGCTAAGCCTTTTGCGTGAAATAGGCTTCTCATCTGCAGCGCTTGCATTAAATGACGATTCGGTAAGTTTGGATGATCCATGCCTTAAAGCATGTGAAAAGCTAGCACTTGTATTAGGAACGGAAGGCGATGGTCTTTCCCGAAAAACTATTGCAAGCTGCGATTATACGGTAAAGATACCCATGGCTCATGGGGTGGATTCTCTCAATGTTGCTGCGGCTAGTGCGGTTGCTTTTTGGGAATTGCGCGTCCGTTAAGTTCTGTCAAGCAGCTATAAAGTCAAAGTTCTTTGGACATACATCGATGTTAAATACAAGAGCAACTAGGTTATCGATTCCTTAAAACTATTTTTAATTTACGTTATTTGTAAACGCATTTTTCTCATTTTTTCTTACAAACGTTACGCCCAGTTTAGATTCTAGAGCCTTTTCTTAAACCTGTTTTAGAACCACGTTCACTGCATTCCTTTCACATTTTTCCTTCGCTATAGTGCCTCCTGTCTCTAAGTGAACAAAGAAAGGAAGAGTACAAACAAATGGAAGGTGTATCAACTGTAAAGCGCGTTTTGGCTGTATTGCTTGCAGTAGCAGTTGCGCTGAGCACCGTACTTTTTGCTACGGGTTGCTCATCTGATTCTGGAGAAGGATCCTCTAATAGCGAACCTTTGACGGTAGTATTTCTGCCTGATAATTCTTCAGCTGATATGGAAGCATCTCGTGATGCAGTTGCTGAAATTATCAAGAATGCAACTGGTCGTGATGTAGAGATTATGACTACTACTGATTACAACGTTGCAATTGAAGCACTTGTTTCTGGCCAGGCTCAGATAGGCTATCTTGGCGCTGAAGGTTATGTACAAGCTAACGAAAAGAATGATGCTGTGCAGTGCGCATTTACCGCAAGTGATGCAAATGGCACTCTTGATGAGGCTTGCTACTACAGCCGTATTTGCGTAAAGACTGAAAACGCTGATCAGTATGCGAGCGGCGATACCTATTCTATCGACAACATTAAGGGCAAGAGCTTCTCATTCGTTTCTGCAACTTCAACTTCTGGTTTTGCTATTCCTTCTAGCTCCATTGTTGAAAAGTTTGGTTTGGAATCCTCTGATGAGCTTCTTGAAGATGGTACCTTCTTTAGTTCAGTAATGTTTGGCGATTCTCATCAGGGTTCTGCAGTAAATCTGCTTTCTGGTAATGCTGATGCAGCAGCATTCGATGATGTTGACGTCGATATGTACTTTGACTTGGTATCCGGCGAGCCTAACACCGTTGGCGCAGTGTATCAGGTTAAGGATGACGCAGCTGCTCCGTTTGATACGGTTCGTGGTGAACAGTTCACTATCATCGGTATCACTCCTGTTCTGAATGCTCCATTCTGCTACAACACTGAAACTCTCAGTGAAGACGAGCAGCAGGCAATCACCGATGCAATGACTTCTGATGACACCGCTGCAAATACTGCAATCTTCTATGACGGGGAAGATGAAAACGCTACTGGTTTAGTAGAAAAGGAATCCGATCAGACTAAATTCGTTTCTGTTGAGGATTCTTGGTATGACCCCATTCGTAACCTTGGCTAATTCTGCAAGGTAGTTTTCGATCCCGCTGAAATCATTTCGGCGGGATCTTCATTTCCGTAAATAAATTTGGAGAGGAATTATGGCTGATTCGGACCTTCTGGTTATCGACGACCTATCTAAGAGTTACAACGGCAAGAGCAAGGCTCTTGATAGCGTAAATGTAACGGTTGGTCGTGGTGAATTCGTAAGTGTTATTGGCTGTTCAGGTGCTGGAAAATCAACTTTTTTGCGTTGTATTAATCGCTTGATTGATCCTACTGAAGGCAGTGTTGTATTCAATGGGCAAGATGTGACGAAAATGTCGCGACGTCAACTTCGTAATGTTCGACGTCGTATAAGTATGATTTTCCAGCATTACAACTTGGTATATCGCGCGAGTGCCATTGAGAATGTTTTGCAGGGTCGACTCGGCTATAAATCCAGTCTTGCTGGTGCGCTTGGCTTGTACACCGAAGAAGAAAAGATGGATGCTTTCGATATTTTGGCGAAGGTGGGCTTAGCTGAGTTCGCTTACAAGCGTGCTGATCAATTATCAGGTGGACAAAAACAGCGTGTTGGTATTGCGCGCGCTCTTGTTCAGGATCCGTTGCTTATGCTCTGCGATGAACCTATTGCAAGTTTGGATCCACGTTCGTCTCGTGCGGTAATGGAACAGCTTCGTTGGGCTTGCGATGAACTTGGTATTGCGTGCTTGGTTAATTTGCATCAGGTTGATTATGCGGTTGAATTTTCCGACAGAATCATAGGTCTTCGTCGTGGCAAGCTGGTGTTTGACGGCACCCCCGATGAACTTGATGCAAAGGTGATTTCTTATATCTACGGTACTCCTTATGTTCGTGAACATGCTGATGGCGTAGAACCAGGTGAAATGGTTCATCACGCTCCCGATCGTCCTGGAATTGTGGCTCAGAATTCTGCTGATGCCGTCATTGCGCGAAATAAAAGTGAGCTTGATGCTCAGGCGCAGAAGAAAGATGAATCGCTCACAGGAGCGTTGCTATGAGTGTGTTTTCATTTTTGGGTCATAAGGCCGCCGAAGGGCCCGCTTCAGTAGATTTGAGTGATGTAGGCAAAGTTATTTATCCTGATTCGTCAGAGGGACGCAAGTTTTTTCGTAGGCGCAGTATTTTTATTGTGCTTTTAGCAGTGGTCTTCGTTACGATTAACGCGTTGTCGGGTGCAGTAGTTGATTTTGACTTTATTGCTGCAGTTACAGATTTTCCTTCTGCGGTAGTCTGGACGGTAACAAACTTTGTGCCAAGTGCTGAAGCACTTGATAAAATGCCGCAAATTCTAACTTCGCTTGTCTCGACAATTCTTTCGGCCGTTGCTTCTAGCGTTGTAGGTGGTATTTTTGCTTACATTTTGGCGGTTTTAGGATCTCGTTCGGTGGGTATTGGCGGTCCTACGTCAATCATTGTACGTGGTATTGCTTCGCTGTTTCGTAATATCCCCGCTGTTGCATGGTCGTTTTTGTTGCTGTTTTCCTTCAATCAAAGTGAATTTACAGGATTTCTTGTTTTATTTCTTGGAAGTTTTGGTTACCTTACGCGTTGCTTTTTGGAAACCATTGACGAAATCAGCGTGGGCGTAATCGAAGCACTGCGTGCCACCGGTGCAAGTTACTTGCAGGTCGTCGTCCAAGCAGTAATTCCTTTGTCTATCACTTCAGTTGTGAGCTGGCTTTTATACATGGTTGAAACCAATATTCGCGATGCAACGTTGGTGGGTATCTTAACGGGTACTGGTATTGGTTTTGTTTTCAACATCTATTACAAGAGCTTCGATTACGACATTGCGGCAGTGATCATTCTTTGCATTGTTGTGGTGGTAATTGCTTGCGAAGCAACTTCTAACTATGTCAGGAGGCAGATTATATGAGTCCTTCAGCAAGTTCTGTTAGTGCTATTGCTTCTAAACAACGTATTGCTGAAGCGAAACAGCTTGATGATTCGGTGTTAGGTATCAAGCGCAGCTATTCGGGGCGTATTAAGACGCGGGTTGCCAACAAATCAAACACGGTGTTGTGGATCACGCTTGGTGCTTTGGCGCTAGTGACTATCTTTACGTTCATTGTTATGGACTACGGCAGAATCCCTATGGCACAAGCAGTTCCTGCGGCGCTAGAGGATTTTGTCACTATGCTTACTCAGCCATGGCTGGAAAATCATTTCACCATGGAAGATGTAATAATTGGCACTGTTGAGTCATTGGCGCTTGCCGCTCTAACCACCTTTATCGGTGCTGTTATCGCGTTCTTTTTTGGCTTGTTTGCGGCGATGAACTTGTCTAATAGGGCAATTTCGAACGTCATCAAGGCAATCATGTCGTTTTTCCGTGCAGTACCAACTATTTTGTGGGTTCTTATTTTTACAGTTGCTATTGGTCTTGGACCTGAGGCGGCAGTAACAGGTCTGCTATTTCATAGCATTGCCTATTTAGTCAAAGCTTATTCGGAAAGCTTCGAGGAAGTTGATCCAGGTGTGATTGAGGCCTTGCGTGCTTCGGGTGCTTCTTGGTGGCAAGTAGTTTTTGCGGCAGTTGTGCCAGAAAAAATCACCGAGATGCTTTCTTGGACGTTTATTCGTTTTGAAATCAATTTTGTTAACGCGGTTGCAGTAGGAGCTGTTGCGGGTGCTGGTGGTGTGGGCTATCAGCTGTTCTTGGCGGGCAGTTTCTATCTCAATATTCATGAAGTAGGCGTGATTGTGTACTTCTGCTTGGCGGTAGCGGTAGTTCTTGAAATCATCGCAACTCAGCTGCGCAAGCGTTTTATTGTCCAAAACTAGGAAATCAGGAGAGAAAAAAGGTAATGGAAAGACGAGAACGAACGCGCGTTTTAGTGGAAGGGGATCCTGCGATTCTTGACCGCATTGCGCGTGAAGTTGAGCGGCTCCACGATGTTGCTCTGGTCAGAGAACCAACCGAAGAGCTTGTCATGTTGAGAGTTCGCGAAAGCGCAAAGCGCTCCCAGTTTTATTTAGGGGAAGCGCTCATGACTTCTTGTGTGGTGCGTATAGGCTCTGCCTACGGCTACGGAATGATTATGGGCGAAGACCATAGCAAGGCTTTTGACCTTGCCGTTGTTGATGCTGCGTACACTTTGGATGCTAATGCGTGTGAGCATCAAGGCTGGAATGCGCTTCTTGTTGAATCCAACGAGCAAATTGAAAACAAGAAGCGTATGCGCAACGAAGCATTACTTAAAACTCAAGTAGACTTTTCGACCATGGAAGCGTAAGTATGATTGCAAATAATACTGAAACGCACATTCTTCAACGAGCGTTTCGAAACGTCATGAATTCACTTGCACGTCCGGGACTACTTGGAGAAGTAGAACCATTTTCTCGTGCAGAAAGTCAAGAAGAATATCCACTGCCTGCCTGCTTTGAAACGGTAGTTCGTACTCTGGTAGATCAGGCAGTTACCTTTGCTGTTTCTGGTATGCGACAGCCAGAAGCCACCCAATGGGTAACTCTCAAAACTTGCTCTCATTCAGCAGAATTAGAAGAAGCGAATTTTATTTTAATTCCCGATGTGGCTAATTCATTAGCATGTCGTGATGCTATTTTGAAAGCTTTTGAGGGGACGTTAATTGCCCCAGAAAAAGGTGCGACCATCATTCTTGGGTGCGGATCCTTAGCGGGGACGTGCATTCCTGGAGCAAGCACATCCTTCGTTGATCCTGGTGATAAAACGTATCGAGTAGTGGTAAGTGGTCCAGGAATTAAAGATACCCATGAATTTTTCGTTGACCGAGCTGACTGGATTGAAGCTCGAAAAGATCGCAACGATGAATATCCTTGTGGCATCGACTTAATTCTCATTGATGAAGAAGGTCATGTAGTAGGCATTCCTCGTACAACCAAAATTCTCTCGGTTGAAAAGGAGGGTGCAGCATGGGATATGTAGCAGTACGTGGCGGCGGCTTGGCAATTGAGGAAAGCTTGAAGCTTCTTGAATACGAACGCGTTGCCCAAGGTGATTGCGCTTCAATTGATGAAATTCAAGCTACGTTTCCTGGGTTGCTTGAGCAGGTTATGGGCGAGGCATCGCTGTATGCGCCCCGTTTAGCTGCTTTGGCTCTAAAACAAGCACAGGGTTCTCCTGAAGAAGCGGTATTTTTGCTTCGCGCTTTTCGTTCGACTCTTGAGCGCCCCTATATTTCGCGAGTGATTGATACCGAATCAATGCAGGTGGAACGAAGGATTTCTGCTGCTTTTAAAGATATACCTGGTGGTCAGCTTCTGGGCGCTACCCGTGATTATTCTCATCGTTTGATTAATTTCGAGCTGGAAGACGAAACAAGCGAAGACCAAGCACGCATTAAAGAGGTCTTCGAAAATGGCATGAAACAAGCGTATGGAGCTTCTAGTGAAGAGACTCTTGCTTCTTTGAGTCATTTACCGAAGGTAATGGATTATCTTCGCGCTGAAGGTTTAACGCCAACGTATGAAGATGATGATACAGAACCTGTCGACGTAACAATGGAACCGTTGAAGTTTCCTTGCCCGCGATCTGCTCGTTTGCAAACACTTGCTCGCGGAATGACGCAAGGTGTAACCACGCTTGGTTATGCGGCAATTCGCGGATTCGGTCCGTCGCATCCAACGGTTGGTGAATTGCGAGCAGGCTCAGTGGAAATTCTTATCGATGATCCGTTGTCTGAGGATTGCAATAAAGAGGATTCCTACTATGTTGGCAGCATTCCAGTAACAGAAGTGGAAAGCGTTTTTTCGGTTGATTCAACCGAAGGAGGAAAGGCGCACCTTTCATTTGAGGTGGGCTATGGCTTGGTGATGGGAAATTTAGAAACCAAGGCCATTGCTATGAGTGTCTTGGATTTCTGCTTGAACCAAGGGGACAAGCAATATCCCACACAAGATGAAGAATTCGTTTTGTACCACGTTGATGGTGTAGAAGCTACTGGATTCGTTTCTCATTTGAAGTTGCCGCACTACGTTACGTTCCAATCAAAACTTTCCAGTGTTCGTTCAACTGTTGAAGAAGAAAAGGAGTGATTATGCGACAGCTATACCATTTCGCCTTCTTCGACGAGGCATCTAAGCGCGAAATTCGTCGTGCTGTATTAAAAGGCGTCGCTATTCCTGGTCATCAGATTCCATTTGCTTCCCGCGAAATGCCTATTGGCCGTGGCTGGGGAACGGGCGGATTGCAGGTAACGCTTTCTCTTATTGGGCAAGATGACGTGCTGAAGGTAATTGACCAGGGCGCAGACGATAGTGTAAATGCGGTCAATATTAAAAAGCTTATTGTAGAAACGACCGATGTTGAGGTAGTGGAAGATACCGAAAAAGCTACGATCATTCAGTCTCGCCATCGCATTCCAGAGCAGCCTTTAACCGCAGAACAGGTACTTGTTTTGCAGGTTCCAACACCTGAACCGTTGCGAAGCTTTGAGCCAAGTGAAGCCAAGACACTTGTCTTACATGCGGAAGCAGACTATACAGGTGCGTGGCTAGGATTATTTGACCAAATTATTCGCTACGGCCATACCACTACCAACGCTGATCATCCTTGTTTAGTTGAGGGACGCTATGTTATGGCTCCTTCGCCTATTCCTCGATTTGACACGATGAAGCTTCATCAAAGTGAAAATTTAACGCTGTTGGGGGCTGGTCGCGAAAAGAAAATTTATGCCGTACCGCCTTATACCAATGTTGCGCCGCTTGATTTCGAAGACTATCCCTTCTCGGTTGAAAACTTTGAAGGTGAATATTGCCGTCTTTGTGACGCAACAGGCGTGTATCTGGACGAGCTTGTTGATGAGACAACAGGAGAAACCTATTACCAGTGTAATGACACGGCTTATTGCCACGCTCGCTGTGCGAAGCAGGCTCATGGTATGTCAACTGGTGAAACGGGACTTGGTTCTTCTGTTGAAACTGCGAACAAAGCTACTTCGAAAGGCGGTAACTAATGAGCATTCCAGAAATGGAGCAAAATCCCTGCTTGTCGATTTCGCATGTGTCGAAACGATTTGGGCAAGGGTGTGAATATTGTTTGTCGCCTGACGCTTCGCTGGAGCGAAACGTGTGCCCTCATTGCCATACGGTTCATGCGGTGCGTGATGTGAGTATGAATCTTTATCCTGGTGAAATTGTGGGTATTGTAGGCGAATCAGGCAGCGGCAAGTCAACCTTTATGCAGTGTCTCTATTTCGATCAAGAGGCAACATCAGGCGAAGTGAGAGCGCTTCCTTTTGATGGGGGAGAGCAAAACTTGCTAACTCTTTCTTCTCAACATAAGCGCAAGGTGCGCAATACGGTGCTTGGCATGGTGTATCAAAATCCTTATTTGGGCTTACGTATGAACTTTTCTTCAATGTCCAACATTGCTGAGCAAATGATTGCGGCAGGAAATCGCAATGTGGAAGCAATGCGTGCTCGCGGAAATGAATTGCTTGAAAAGGTAAATATTCCACTAAGCAGGGCTGGCGAGCCACCTAAGCAATTTTCAGGTGGAATGCAGCAACGCGTACAGATTGCAAAGGCGCTTTCGAATAACCCACCCATTTTGTTGCTCGATGAGGTAACAACCGGTCTTGATCTTTCTGTTCAGGCAAGTGTGTTGGATTTGATCTTGCAGATTAAGCGAGACTTTGGCGTAAGCATGCTGGTGGTTAGTCATGACCTAGGTGTTATTCGTATGCTGGCTGATAGGACGTTTGTAATGTTGAATGGTCAAGTAATTGAATCAGGCTTAACTGATCAAATCCTAGAAGACCCTCAACATGCTTATACCCAGCAGTTGGTGTATTCACTTCTTTAGCCTTTTTCTCTCATTCCAAGGAGGTTGCCCGTCTTGGTTGGTTTGTCGCTCGTTGGACCGGCGGGCAACCTCGAAAGATTGCTTTGGGTAGGTGAGGTGCTTTTAGCGGTAAAAGTTCGAGCAGCGTGAGCTAAAACCTATGAGCGATGCGGCTCGTTTGCTGCTACCTCACAAACCTAAAGCTCCGAGTTTTTATACAGGAGAACGTAAATGGAAGCTAATTCATTAGTAATTCGTGGTGGTAATGTTGTTACTGAAACGGAGATCTTGCCCAATCACGATATCGTTATTAAGCAGGGTACTATCGTTGAAATTAAACCAACCTTGGCAAATGCTCGTACCCGTGAAGCAGATGTAAGTGCAGAAACAGGAAATCCTGGATTAGTTATTGACGTTGCAACGGGTTTGCCTGTTGTTGATGCTCGTGGGGCATATGTGGTTCCTGGTATGGTGGATATTCATTCCGACTATATTGAGTCAGTTGCTTCTCCACGTCCTAGTGTGGTTATGGATTTACCAACGTCACTTTATAAAGTAGACCGCGAATTGGTAACGCATGGTGTAACCACTATTTATCATTCGCTTTCAACATATGGCGGACATATTTTTGATCACAAACCCATTCGAAATTTTGAAAACGTTCAAAAGCTTTTAGATGCTATTGCGGCAATTCGTGTCGGTGAAGAACACGATCATCTGATTCGTCATCGCCTACATCTACGTGTGGAACTTGATGCGGTTGATCGAGTAGAAGAAATTACTAAGTATCTTGAAGAGGGTAAAGTAGATCTGATTTCGTTTATGGATCATACTCCTGGCCAGGGTCAATATCGTGATTTGCTGGTATTTAGCAATACGCTTAAAGGATACCGTGACGGCATTAGCGATGCTGAAGTGGACGAAATCATTAAAAGCCAGCAAGAAGCAAAAAAGATCGATCCAGTCACGTTGAAGAATTTGGCTGATCTGGCTCATAGCAAAGGCATTTCATTAGCTTCACATGATGATGACTCTACTGAAAAGCTAGAATTCATGGACTCCTTAGGTGCGGTTATTTCTGAATTTCCTATTGATATGAAAACCGCCCATGAGGCACAGGAGCGAGGAATGCATACATTAGCGGGTGCTCCAAATGTTATGCTTGGCCATAGCCATTCAGGCAATCTTTCTGCACGTGAAGCAGTTCAAGAGGGTGCTATAGATATGCTATGCAGTGATTATTATCCTGCCGCTTTGATCGATGCGGTGTTTACCTTGCACCGTGAATGTTCAATGAGCCTTCCTGCTGCTTTTGCGCTGGTTACCGCAAATCCTGCAAAAGCTGTTGGTATTGATGATGTGGTTGGCTCTCTTGAAGTAGGCAAGCGTGCTGATATTCTGCTTGTTCGTGAAATTGGGTGCAATCCAGAAGGAAGCGTTACTACGCCTGTTATTACACGCGCTTTCGTGGGAGGCAATTCAGTTTATCGTTGTCATTATCCTGATCAGCCTCAGGGCTACGATCGCTAGGAGGCAGTAATGGAATCAGTTGCAGAAAACGAACCATTATTGAGCATTGAAAATCTATCCAAGTCGTTTTATATGCATATGGCAGATAGACGTATTCGTGGCTGCCAAAATATTACGTTGGCTGTTCAGGAAGGTGAATTCGTAGGTATTACGGGGCGAAGCGGTTCAGGTAAGTCAACCATTTTGCGCTGTATCTATCGCACCAATCTTCCTGAATCGGGATCAATTTGGTATCGCTCGGCAAGTTTTAGCAAGGTTAATTTGTGCACCGTAGGCGAGCGTGAGATGATTCATATTCGTGCTTATGAAATGGGCTATGTTTCTCAGTTTTTAAATGCCCTGCCTCGTCAAACCGCCTACGATATTGTTCTTCAAAGTGCCCTTGAAACGTTTGGATCAGCAGACATGGATCGCGCCAAAGCAGAAACAGAAGCTATGCTGCGCCACTTTGACATTAGCGAATCATTATGGCCTTTGTATCCTCGCACTTTTTCGGGCGGTGAAAAACTTCGACTCAATATTGCTGCTGCTATGATTAAACAACCTCGCTTGTTGTTACTTGACGAACCAACAGCTTCACTTGATGCTGCGTCAAAAATGAAAGTTCGTGAGTTGATTGAGCAGCTTAAAGCGCAAGGTACTACGATGCTGGGTATTTTCCATGACTTAGAGTTTATGGAAGGACTTTGCGACCATGAGTTTAATATGCAAAAGGGAAGCATCGTTGTATAAATTAAGCAGCCTATTTGTTGGAAGATAGTCCAATACTATTCAATGATAAGCAATATAGGACACTGCTAGAATGCGCATGAATTAAAGGGCGTAAAGGAACAACAAGCTATGAAACCAGATATTACCTTGCAGGAGTTATTGGGATGGGATGGCGTAAGCAGCCTTCGTGCTGACCTTCATTCTCATTCAACTATTTCAGATGGGTCATATAGTTCAGGTGAGCTGTTGGAGCAGGCAAAACGTAAGGGACTTACTCATCTTGCCATTACCAATCACGACACAACGGTTGGATTTAACCAGGCGCGGGAAGCTGTGAAAAATATTAATGCTGCCGAACAGGAACAGGACGGTTTGCAAGAAGGCGGTTTCCCTCTTACCTATATAAGTGGTGTAGAGATTAGCGCTTGGAATCCAAAAACAGGGCGTAAGGTTCATATTTTAGGATTTGGACTAGAGGAAGATTCTCCCGCAATTTCTGCGTTGTGCGCTCCTATACTAGAGGCAAGAACGAATAATACTTTGTGGCAGCAAGAGCAGCTTGAACAGGCCGGTTATGCCCTTAATAAAGAATTGCTATCCAAGCTACGATTGGCTTCAACGGGCTTTTATAAACAGCATCTCATGACGGCACTTACTAATGCTCCCTTTATGAGTCAGGAATATCAGTTGTTGTATAAGCGTCTGTTTAAAGGTGATGGTATCTGCAAACGTGATATTTCCTATGTTCATATGTGCGACGCTGTATGCGCTATTTGCGAAGACGGGGGTGTTGCGGTTTTGGCACACCCTGGACAATTGGATAGTTATAGTGCGGTACCAGAATTAGTTGATGCAGGATTGTGGGGTATAGAAAAATATCATCCTGATCATACTGAATTAGATTGGGATCGTTGTGACCAGATGGCTTCAGATTACGCTCTCACCTGTACGGGTGGTTCAGATTATCATGGTGTTTTTGGCGAAGTAAAATGTCTTGGTCAATGTATGCTAAAAAACTAGTTTGAATTTCTGTGTACTTGTCGCTATAATGTTATGGCTTTTGTGAATTGTCTTTGCTCCTGCGGGGAATGGCTTTTGTAAGTTCCTGGGGATGTGGTACAGTTCTTTAGGCATAAACACTGGGCCATCGTCCAATGGTAGGACTCTGGTTTTTGGTACCAGCTATGTAGGTTCGAATCCTGCTGGCCCAGCCAGTTTAGTATTTCAAAGCGAGTCTTTTTAATAAGGCTCGCTTTTTTACTACAATGTGATATATGTACTACGAAACTCATGCGTTACAAGGCGAAAGCCTTTAGATGTATGGCGGAAGGATCCATAAATGGCAGAATACGTTGAAGGAAAACGTCCTGTTCTTGAAGCATTAAGGGCAAAAGTTCCTGTTAAATGCTTGTATGTTGCCGAAGGTCTTAAAGGCGACAAAGTAGTTGATGACGTTGTTCGTCGTTGCCATAAAATGGGCGTTTCGGTAAAGCAGGTTAGACGTTCTGATCTTGATGCTCGTTCGGAGCGTGGTTCTCACCAGGGCTTAATGTTGGAAACTCGTCCCTATTCTTATGTGAGTGGGCAAGATATTATTGATGAAGCTAATCGCTATGCGCAAGATCATAATGGTCATGCATTAATTATTATCCTTGATCACATAACTGATGCGGGCAATTTGGGGGCTATTGCGCGCTCCGCTGAAATTGTTGGTGCTAGTGGCATTATCATTCCCAACAAGCGTTCAGCTCGTGTTACTGCGGCTACGTATAAAAGTTCTGCAGGTGCTATATCTCATATAAAAGTTGCGCAGGTTAGTAATATCGCTCAAACCATTGAACGTTTGAAAAAAGAAAACTTCTGGGTTGCTGGCGCTTCCGAACAAGCCCATGATTGCATTTGGGATTCGCCGTTAGCTGGAAGACTTGTTTTGGTAATGGGTAGCGAAGGTGAAGGATTGTCTCGCTTAACTAAAGAACATTGCGATTTCTTAGTTGCTCTTCCTCAGGCTGGACATGTTGGTTCGTTGAATGTTGCTCAAGCGGGAACAGCCTGTATGTATGAATGGATGCGCCAGTGTCGTGAACAGGATAAGAAGGCGCAATAATGGCTAAAAAACGCAACAAACTTCTTATTGTTGATGGCTACAATGTTTTGCGTAGCGGTTCTCGCTATGTTCATATGCGCAATCAAGAAGACTACACCTATGAAAAATTCAATATGGTTCGCGAAGCGCTTATCAGCGATGTAGCAGCTTATGCGGGAAGCGAATATCGTGCCATTATTGTTTTTGATGCGGCGGATAATCCTGAATCAGCAGGCAAGACGCAAACTATTGGTGGCGTAAAAGTGATGTTTTCACCGTTTGGCTCATCGGCTGATAAGGTTATCGAAAAACTATCCCATGATGCACGTGAACGTCGTGTCGAAGTGATGGTTGTTACCAGTGACGCTTCTATTCAGGATGCGGTATTTGGTGGCGGAGTAGATCGTATGAGTGCAAATGGCTTTAGCTTGGAAATGGATGAATTGTCGGATGAGGCCGATCTTGATAACACCATTAAAGTTGCTTGCAAAAATACGGTAGCTGATAGAATAAGTCCTGATGTCTTAAAAAGGCTTAAAGCGTTACGCGATGGATGCTAAATTGAGTGCTGGAATTACCTGCTGAACAATTTCATGTTGTTTTCTTCATTTTCTCGTATTCATCCCATTTCTATTACATCTTTTTATCGCAAAGGCGATAAATAGTCATTTTGTCATGGATGTTATCTTCTGGTTTTCTCCTAACACTTTATAATTAATTTATGTTAATCATTAGGGCTACAGGTCCGATATTTCTAGGTTTGTGTAGCACTTGTACCTAGCTATTGCGTTTATACAAACTACTTGCTACTTGCCTAGAATAAGGGAGGAGAATTTTATGAAGCCACTCGAGGGAATTAAGGTTGTAGATTTAACTACCTATATGGCGACTCCGGCAACAGGTCGCGTTCTTGGAGAATGGGGCGCTGATGTAATAAAGGTAGAGGCAGCAAAAGGTGATCCTCTGCGTGTAACTCAGGCAGCAGTTTTCAACATGCCTATGTCAGACGAAGAAAATCTTGCGTTTGATATGTGTAATCTGCATAAGCGCTTTATTTCGCTGAACTTAAAGAGTGAGGTGGGCGCAGAAGTTATGGATAAGCTTCTTTCTGAAGCAGATGTATTTATTACCAATACTCGCACTAAGTCTCTTCGTAAAATGGGCCTGGATTGGGAAACCCTTCATGCAAAGTATCCTCGTCTTATCATGGGTCATGGTCTTGGATATGGTAAAAAAGGCGCCGAAAAGGATGATCCCGGTTTCGATGTAACGTGCTATATGGCGCGCGGTGGTGTTTTTGGCACCACAGTGAATCGTGGTGATTCCCCTATGATTCCTACCAATGGTTATGGTGATTTGCAGGCAGCAATGTTCTTGGCTGCAGGCATCTGTGCTGCTGTTGTTGGTCGTGAAAAATCTGGCGTTGGTGATTATGTAACGTGTGCTTTGCAGCATGCAGGTGTATATGCTCTTATGACAGGTATGATTTCTGCTCAGTATGGCAATCCTTATCCTAAGAGTCGTTTAGAGGTAATTTGTCCTTTCAATAATGTGTATATGACTGGTGATGGTAAATATGTTGCTATGTGCGATCCAGAATATGATCGCGACTATAACAAGATTATGGGTCTTATCGGGCGTGATGATTTGATTGATGACCCTCGTTTGGTTAACTGCAACAAGATGAACGAAGCCGGCTTGAATCCTGAAGTTGTAGGTATCCTTGATGAGGCATTAGGTAAAATGACCGCCGAAGAGGCCTTAAAGTTGTTTAAGGACAACGCTATTCCTATTGAGCTTTGCCAGACTCCTGTGGATGTGTATGAAGATCAAAATGTTTGGGATAACGATTATCTGGTAAAGATTCACTATCCTGAAGCTGATCGCAATATTCCAACGGTGCCTATTCAGTTTGAATCCGAACCCGTTCCCGTTTATACTCCTAGTGATAAGTTAGGTAGCTCCACTGTAGCTGTTATGAAGGACTTAGGCTATACCGATGATCAAATTGAAGCTGCGATGGCTGATGGTTCGGTTTGTGGTCCTAAAACGCTTGATGAATTGGTAGGGTAGTTGCCGTTTCCAGGTAAATAACAGAACTGCTTACTTTGAGCAGTTTTGCGTAAAAAGTAAACTTGCGGGCTCCATTCGGGGTCCGCTTTTATGTTTTGTAACTTTATCTTCAAATGATCCTTTCTGTTCGTCATGCTCAGGGAATGCATACTTGAAGAACTGCCTTAAAGGTTTGTTAGGCGAAAAAAGTTTAATGATTGTTAGGCGAAAAAGCTGCAAAGAGAAAAGTTGCAAAAAACTTATGGAATGGTTTGGGGAGTCAATGCAATTTTTGGATGGTAGGATAAAACAAAACCAACTCTAACGGATTTTGAAAAGTTTGATGATTCCGTATTTGAGATCAAGTATTCAGGCAATAGCGTCGAAGTAAGCCGTACAGGAGTAAGCGAGGACTCGGATTCTAGATTAGATTTACTTCGAAAGCATAGATCCATTTGTTTATGTATTATTTCGCAGCCTTCAGTTACTTTGGGAACTTAGTTCAATAAAGGTGCAAAGGTGTAAAGGTATAAAGGCACAAAGGCAGAAAGGCACAAAGGCACAAAGGCACAAAGGCAGAATTTACTAACTTATTATGTCGCCTTAGTCGCTTTAGGCTATTTGTAATGGCCTTAAAAACCAGGGATCTGGCAGAGAATTGCGGTTGTGGCAATAAGGGGATGGCCAAAAAATGATTTCTGATGGGCGATTGCTCGTTTTATAGGACAAATAAGCTAAAGTGTGGCACAAATTGGAACTTCAGATTGCCATAACCGTAAATTTCTGCCCAAATCGTATGATTTGCGTTCATAATCGCTCGAATGGCTGTTTGTAGATGCGGGGGATTTTTGGACATTTGCTTATGGACTCTGATCGTCTGCTTACGGATATCTGGAGAATGCCCAGAAGTACTCGATATCTTCCAGAAAATATTTAGGCATATGTTTACGGGCGCCGATCAAATATTTATAGGTGCCGACTTATGCTTATTGGCGCCGAACGAATGTCTTGGACGCCGAGCATGTATCTATGAGTGTCGGCGTTTATTTCGGATACTGAATATATATATATATATAT
>ENA-OZGV01000040-OZGV01000040.1-human-gut-metagenome-genome-assembly--contig:-NODE-40-length-74463-cov-8.192318_pt1 | contig 74463 bp, 67 predicted proteins | sample MGYA00245120_ERZ653665 | MGnify/ENA primary metagenome ERZ653665 (study PRJEB26926, sample SAMN06165250) | human gut metagenome | biome: ENVO:00009003; feature: ENVO:2100002; material: ENVO:00002003... | reverse complement strand
CGAGATAGGAGTCCGTCTCGTGGGCTCGGAGATGTGTATAAGAGACAGAATTTTAATGTGCTGAGGACAAATTTCTTCACATGTTCCACAGCTCGTGCAATGTTCAGCACGGCGTCCATAACTTAATACTTCATCAGCATAAAATTCTTTTGCCAAATCCATGTTGTCGTACAAAACACCCATATTATAAGCACGGAAGTTATACGGAATTGCTATTTTGTTAGGGCACATATCCACACAATAGTTGCACCCCGTGCAAGGAATTGCTGCCTTTGCATCTAGTGCAGCCTTGGCATCATCTACTACTTTTTGTTCTTCAGCACTAAACATGCCAACCGAAGCACGTTTCATATAAGTTAGATTTTCATTTAGCTGATCAGGCGTAGTCATACCAGAAAGCACGCAAGATATTTCGGGCATATTCCACAACCAATCAAATGACCATTCTACATTGCTGCGATTATAGCCAGAATTATCAAACACATCTTGCGCAGTTTGCGGCAAATCGACCAGCAATCCACCGCGCAATGGCTCCATAACCACAACACCCATGCCGCGTTCTGCTGCCATTTTTGCGCCTTTAACACCAGCCTGATAATCGCGGTCATAATAGTTCAGCTGAATTTGGCAGAAATCCCAATCAGCTGCGTTTAATATTTCTTCAAACAGTTCCAAGTCATCATGAAAAGAAAAACCAATGTGCTTAACTTTTCCACTTTCCTTGGCACGAACCATTGATTCAACGGCATTATTGCGAACCGTCTTCTTCCAGCTACCCCCATTCATTGAATGCAGCAAATAGAAATCCAAATAATCCATCTGTAAGCGTTTAAGCTGTTCGTCTAAAAAGCGATCGAAATCTTCAGGAGACTTATATAGCCAAGCAGGTGATTTGGAAGCAACATATACCTTTTCGCGGTAGCCATCCTTAAGCGCCTGGCCCAAAATAACTTCCGAAGACCCCGAAACGTAGTTGTAAGCCGTGTCAAAGTAGTTAATACCTTCATCAATTGCGTGGCGAATCATCGCAATTGAAGTGTCTACATCAACGCTATCTATCGTTGTACTATTGGCTGTTTTTCCACCATCTTTTAAAGGCAAGCGCATAACACCAAACCCTAATGGTGAAACTTTAATGCCGGTTTTCCCCATTTCGCGCAACTGCATAGTGCCCCCATAACCTCTGCCAAGTTTTCTTCGCTTCAACAGAATAGCACTATTGATTTAATCCAACGCTCTACAAAGCTTTTATTCACAACGCAGGATTCCCTTAAAACCCCTTCTATCAACAACAAATTTAGCTACAACATTACTCATTATGTAAAAAAAGAGCCATAAGCTCACCCTTCAAATGAAAATGCAATCATCAAACTGCAACTACATTTGAAAGCCAAGCATGGCTCAACTCGTTTCTTAAAAAACTCAATTACTTATACATTAAACTTAAAGTGCATAACGTCGCCATCCTGCACTACATAATCTTTGCCTTCTTGACGAAGCTTACCGGCATCACGGCAGCCCTTTTCGCCGCCAAGTTCAACGTAGTCGTTATACGAAGCAGTTTCCGCTTTAATGAAACCGCGCTCAAAGTCAGTATGAATAACGCCTGCTGCTTGAGGAGCTTTTGCGCCCACAGGAATGGTCCAAGCACGTGTTTCTGTTTCGCCACTAGTAAAGAAGCTTTGCAAGCCCAGAAGCTTATATGCTTCGCGAACCAAACGAGCAAGACCTGATTCATCTAACCCCAACTCATCCAAGAACATCTGAGCTTCTTCTGGTTCAAGTTCAGCCAAATCCGCTTCAGTTTTGGCGCAAATTGGAACTGGCTGCTGCCCATCAATTTCAGGAAGCTCAGCATTAAGCTGGCTTTCATCAACATTAGCAATGTAGAGCAATGGCTTCATAGTAAGAAGGCACAGCTCCTTGATAGAAGCCTTTTCGTCGTCGGATAAATCGAGCGACAATGCACGGCGGCCTTCATTCAAGCCGTCAAGCACCTTTTTGGCGGTTTCAAACTTAAGTACAGCGGATTTATCACGCTTTGCTTCCTTTTCTAAACGAGGAAGTGCCTTTTCAATAGTTCCCATATCCGCTAAAACCAATTCAGTTTTGATAGTTTCAACATCACTTTGAGGGTCAACCTTGCGGGATACATGTTCCACATTTGGATCAGTAAAGAAACGTACTACTTCGCAGATTGCATCCGTTTCACGAATGTTAGCCAAAAACTTATTACCCAAGCCTTCACCCTGGGAAGCGCCCGCTACCAAACCAGCGATGTCCACAAATTCAACCGTAGCTGGAACAATTTTTGCAGTATGATCAATTGCCGCCAAGCCCTCAAGCCGGTTGTCGGGTACCGGAACGATACCTACATTAGGCTCAATAGTTGCAAAAGGATAATTTGCCGCAAAACCACTTTTCTTCGTCAGAGCCGTAAAAAGCGATGATTTGCCAACATTTGGAAGTCCAACGATTCCGATTGAAAGAGACACGTGATTCTCCTTGATAGTAGTTTTCCGCAAAGCTTCAAACGCCTTGCCCTTTTATTGTCTTATTTGCGCATCCTAAGTCATCGTAAAAGCAACGAATACTTCAACGAAAACGCAATATTGCGCACACCATAATACCACCAAACATAACAAGAGCCCCAACGGGGCTCTTGAAGAATGCAAAGTGCTAGTTCTCGCGCAGCAAACCTTGTTATAAGCGTTTTATTACATAGTAAACAGACCCATAGTTTGCGCAATGTAGGCAATCAGAATAATAACCAGCACAACAGGAGCAATATACTTAATCATTGCTGCCCATACGCGGCTTAACTTAAACGGCGCAGAAAGCTTTACCTCATCTTCAATAGACTTCGTACCAACAATCCAACCAATAAAGATACAAGTAAGCAGAGCAACAACTGGCATCATGACTGAATTCGAAATAAAGTCAAGGAAGTCAAGAATGGTAGAACCTTCGCCCAATGGAGCGATAAACGACAAAGTGCCAAAACCAAGATTGACAATAATACCCATTAAGGTAGTCCACAGCACTACAACAACTAATGCTGTACGACGCTTACAGTGAGTTGCATCCTGGATAATAGATGTACAAGTTTCAACCAACGAGATTGAACTAGTAAGCGCAGCAAACAAAACCAGAATAAAGAAAACACCACCAATGATAGGCGCTATATCACCTAAACCGCTGAATACCTGAGGTAAAACAACAAACATTAGCGTAGGACCAGAATTCTGAGCAACTGCTTCGCCCGATCCCATTGCTGCAAATGCGGCAGGAATAATCATTAAACCAGCAAGCAAGGAAACACCAAATGTGGTGCCCGCGATTTGACCAACGCTAGAAGTAAGTTTTGCACTTTTTTCAAGATAAGAACCATAGGTAACCATAATGCCCATAGCAAGAGATAACGTGAAGAAGGTCTGGCCAAGTGCAGAAATTACCATTTCCGGAGAAAAAGCACTAGGATCTGGCACGAAGTAATAGGAAAGACCCTCAAGAGCACCAGGCAAAGTAAGTGCATAAATAGCAACACCAGCCGCCATTAGGATAAGAGCTGGCATCATGATAAGGTTTGCTTTTTCAATACCGCCCTTAACACCACGAGAAACAATAAAGTAGGTTAAGAACATAAACACAAGCATGAATATGATGCTTTCAGGACCGTTTGCAATAAAGGCACTGAAATAGTCACCACCATCGGTAAGCGATGCAATGTCGCCCGTCACATAACAAGCTAAAAACTTAGTTACCCAACCACCAATTACACAATAATACGGAACAATGATAAAAGGCACAGCGGACATCAAAATGCCAATAAATGCATATTTCTTACCATATGCTTTAAATGCACCGATAGAGCTTTGGCCGGTTTTACGACCAAGTGCTGTTTCCAGAAGCAAAAGCGCAATACCAATAGTAAAAACAAATACTAAATAGGTAAGAAGGAAAGTTCCACCGCCGTACTTTGCTGCCAAGTACGGGAAACGCCACATGCTTCCCAAACCAACAGCTGACGCTGCTGCAGCAAGAACAAACGCTAGTTTTCCCGACCAAGAAGCGCGGCCTGCTGCCTGCGCTGATTCTGTTGAAGTCATCTCGTTCTTCTTTCTTTGTATGCCTTTTATTGTTTGACATACATCAGACAATTTACACAAGGCCTAACTATAGCAAACTATTACAAATGTGTAACATGGAATCCGAAAGAGCGCCACTTCGGCGGAGCAACGGAATGTACTATTTACATAGCGATCGGCTATAAGGCACGATATTGAAATCAATCCGTTGAACAGCAGTACGCTAATGTAACAGTTTTAGAAAATTGGGTCGTTTCTAGTTACTTCACAACTTCGCATGCTTCGCTACAGGATGCTCTCCATTTCTGCATACGAGGATCATGCACACGTTTTCCTTCATAACTAACATGCCAAAACACCAAACCTTGAGCTGGTGCATTTTCGCCAGCAGCGCTTCTATTGCGCGCTTCAAGCACTTCTGCCATCCATTCGGGGTTTCGCTGACCACGCCCCACTGCAGCAAGACTTCCCACAATAGTGCGCACCATTGAATGCAAAAAGGCATTGCCCTTTACGGTAATAACTACCAAATGTTCACCCCAAAGCTCATCAGGTTCAACGGTGATGCTAAATACATTACGCATAGTAGATTTGCCTTCGGCAGAAACCGCCATACAGAAACTCTTAAAATCGTGTTCTCCAATTAAATAGGCCGCCGCTTTACGCATGGCATCTAAATCCAATTCCTTAGGAATATGCCAGCTGAAATTTTTCATAAGTAAAGGCGCCGCTTTGTCAACGCAAATGAAATAACGATATTCGCGCATTGTTGCAGAAAAACGAGCAGAAAATCCTTCTGGTTTTTGCTGAATGCTACGAATAGAAATATCTTCATGCGTCAAAGCATTTAAGGAACGAAGAAGTTTGTAATCGCTCCTGTTAGCGTATTCTTCTTGAGTTACCTCGAAACTAACTATTTGACCTTTAGCATGAACTCCAGAATCGGTTCTGCCTGCGCATACTGTTTCAATAGGGCGCCGAAAAATAAGCGCTAACGCTTCTTCGATACTGCCCTGCACTGTTAGCTGGCCAGGTTGACGCGCAAAGCCAGAAAAAGGAGCACCATTGTAAGCCACTTCCAACGCTAAGATTACAAGCGCCTTCCCCTCATCAGAAGAAAGCGCTTTAGAATTTACATCTGTTTCAGCTAGATCCGTCGTAGTTTCGCAAGGTTCCGTTACTTCGTTAGCGGAGCCCATTTCACCTACTACTTCGAAACTTTTGTTATAAGAAGAAGACACGTTAACTTGCCTTCCAAACTGGTCTGCCAAATAAATCTGCTAAGTGAGCCTTTAAATGCGCACTATTAGAATCAGTTGTAAGAGGAAGTTCAGCCCTCATACGCTTGCCGCAGTGTTCATTTACATACAGAATCACTGGGTCCTTTCCAGGATGCGCCTTCAAAATACGCAGCAATTTGTCGGTTGCCACCGAATTCAGCTCATTGGTTGCCAGCGTAAGTTCAAGCTGCATTGGAGCTACGTTCATTTCAGCTTCAGAAAGCTCAAGGGGCTTTGCTTCGTATACCAAAATCTGGTTGCCGCGATCACTTACTTCAAACTTGCCCTTACAGGTAATAATGGCATCTTCCTGAATAGCAGCCTGATTCTTTTCGTAATCAAAACACACACATTCAATATGACCCGTGGTGTCTTCCAGCGTAAAGCTTGCCATTAAGGTGCCGCGCTTGGTGCGGCGAATATTGGTTTCAGAAACCATACCCGCAAACGTAGCAGACTTGATGCTTTCTTCCCTATCCATCAAATCACCCAAGGTGTACTTCATGGTACGAGACAGATAATTTTCGTATGGACGAAGCGGATGGTCGGAAACATACATCTTCAAAATGTCTTTTTCAAACGCAAGCTTAGTACGCCTATCCCATTCAATACCATCAGGCTCTGGGATATCTTCCTTGAACGAATCATCAACATCCGCAAACATGCTGAACATATCCATCTGACCAGCATCTTTGTCTTTTTGACGCTTGGCAGCACTTTCCAGCAAGGGCGTTTCGTCAACAAAGTACATAAGCTGTTTGCGCGTATAACCCGTAGAGTCAAAACCGCCTGACTTAATTAGAGCCTCAAGCGTTTTGCGATTGTAAGCCGATGAGTCCACACGATTTACGAAATCATGCAACGAGGTATAAGGGCCATTCTTTTCGCGTTCGTCAATGATAACCTGCGCAACCTTTTCACCCACGCCGCGAATACCCGCCAAACCAAAACGGATACCATCATCAAGAGGAGTAAATTCCAGGTTTGACGAATTAACGTCAGGCGACAAGACAGGAATACCTGAACGATTACAACTTGCAATGTATTTAATTAGGCGATCTGAGTTGCCCATGTATGAAGACAACACAGCAGCCATATAGTCATTGGGATAATGCGCCTTCAGGTATGCCGTACGCATAACCAAAATTGCATACGCAGCTGAATGCGACTTGTTGAATGCATACTTAGCGAACTTTTCAGCGTCTTCCCAAATCTTTTTAGCAATTTCTAGGCTGAAGCCATTTTCAACCGCACCCTGGTTCCAGTCTTCTTGAAGTTGACGCATGACGTCAATCTTCTTTTTACCCATAGCCTTACGCAGCTTGTCTGCCTTACCAGCAGAAAAGCCCGACATAACCATGGATATCTGCATGATCTGTTCCTGATAGACCATGGTGCCATAGGTTTCTTCCAAAAGCGGACGCAGACGATCATCATAGTAATGAACAGGCGTTTTACCGCTTGCAACCATAACGTAGTCGTCAACCATGCCAGATTCCAAAGGACCCGGACGGTTCAGCGCAATAGAAGCTACGATGTCAGAGAATCTATGCGGTGGAAGGCGACTAAACAAGCTCACATACAGTGCACTTTCAACCTGGAACAAACCATCCATGTTGCCACTACGCAGCAACTCAAAAGCTTTTTCATCGTCGGTAGGAATTTCCTCTGGAATAATTTCTACCCCGAAACGCGTTTTAATATTGCGGCAGGCACGAGACAAAACACCCAAAGTACGCAGACCCAAGAAGTCCATCTTCAACAAGCCCAGATCAGGCGTGTAATGACCGTCATATTGGGTAATGATGCCGCCGCCCTTGGTATCGCGCTTCATAGGAATATGATCGCTCATGGGGTCACGGCAAATAATGGTCGCGCATGCATGAACACCTTCGCCGCGCACATGACCTTCAATGGAACGCGCTGCGTCAATAACACGACGGACATCTTCTTCCGTATCGTAGGCCTGCTTTAAATCAGGATTTTTTGCCATAGCATCATCAATAGTGATGCCAAGTTCGTTACCAATAAGCTTGGCAACTTTATCTCCTACTGCATAGGGGTAGTCAAGAACACGCGCAGCATCGCGCACCGCATTCTTTGCCTGCAACTTACCGAAAGTGATTACACCTGATACGTGGTCTTCACCATATACATCTTTAATATGTTCAATTACTTCCTGACGACGTTCATCTTCGAAGTCAACGTCGATATCAGGCATCTCAACACGTTCGGGAGACAAGAAACGTTCAAACAGGAGGCCGTTACTTAACGGATCTAAGTCTGTAATTCCCATAGCGTATGCAACAATAGCGCCAGCAGCAGAACCACGACCAGGACCTACACCGATGCCCTGGCTACGAGCCCATTCAATATATTCTTGAACAATAAGAAAGTATGCCGGGAAGCCTTGCTGAATAATAACGCCCATTTCATAATCAGCACGCTCCTGCACTTCTTGCGGAATTGGTTCGCCATAGCGACGAACAAGACCTTCCTGTACGCGCTTGCGGAAATAAGACTCTTCCGTTTCGCCTTCTGGCAAGGGGAACCGTGGCAAAATAGCATCACGTTCAAGTTCAACGTTGCACTTTTCTGCCAGCGTTACCGTATTATCGCACGCCTCGGGAAATTCTTTTAACGCTTCACGCATTTCCTCTTCAGTTTTCATATAGAACTGATCATTTGGAAACTTGAAGCGTTTTTCCTGGGTAATAGTGGAGTTCGTGCCAATGCACAACATGATATCCTGCGCTACCGAATCTTCCTGAAGCAAGTAGTGGAAGTCATTAGTAGCAATAGTTTGCAAACCAAGTTGATTAGCAATTTCGGTAAGCTTGCGATTCATTTCAAGCTGAGTCATGCCACCATTAGTGGTAATGCCTTGATCCTGCAATTCAATATAAAAATCGCCCGGTTCATAAAGCGAAGCAAAACGCTTAGCCCATTCAACCGCTTGAGCAAAATCCCCATCATCAATGCAACGAGGAATAATGCCCGCAATACAAGCACTCGTCGCAATAATACCTTCGGAATACTTTTCCAACATTTCAAAGGTTGTGCGTGGACGATAATAAAAATTGTCTACATGTGATTCACTAACCAACTTAATAAGGTTGTGATAACCTGTATTATTTTTTGCCAGTAAGATCATATGATGCAGACGCTGCTTTTGCTTCTTTAATTCACTATCTGTTGTGAAATAAATCTCGCAACCAAAAATTGGCTTTACCCAAATGCCTGTTTCTTTCTTTACCTTTTCACAAGCATCAGCCAATTCTGGAACACCGCTCATAACACCATGATCAGTAATAGCAACAGCGGGCATGCCTAAATCTGCCGCACGCTTTACCATGTCATAAATATGGGTTGCACCATCAAGCAGAGAATATTCCGTATGGTTGTGAAGATGAACAAATGCCATATATGCTCACGCCCTTAATATGCTCTATGCATTGTTGCGCCTAAACAACATCTAAGCCTAATTAACACTTCGAATTACACTATATTGTGGTCACTAAACGTGAAATGGATTGCGCGGGAGTGTGTTTAAAGTGCGATTCGCGCGTTGCAAACGGTACCATAGATAGCTGCAACTTTCATTTCTCGAATACCCATCTTAGCAGCATTCAATGATTCAAGCACCGAACAGATGATGGATTCTATGAGAAGTTTTGTTAACAGATTTTGTTATTTGCCATCGGGTTCTTCATATTCAAAAGGAAGTTTGCCTGAAAGTGCTTTTTCTTTGGCATGCTGCTGCACCTTAAGCCAACGTAATTTCCTTCGTAAAACTGAATTTGCAATAAATTGCTCTGAGGTAAGAGATTGAAGCCGCTTTTCTAATTCAGGAATAGCTTTTTCCAGTATATCCATATTAATATCCTGAATTTGGCGTGTTTTATCACATAGAACAATTACGCGACTACCAAGAACCTGTAAATAGCCACCCATGTTTGCTGCAGCAATAACAGGACCCGATTCAGATGACTCTCTTCCCCAAATAACGCCATCTTTCAATGCAATTAAAGCCGGGCAATGATTTTCCAAAACGCCTAAATAGCCTGCTTCGCCATGAACGTTTATTGAATACAGTTCACCAGAGAACAACATTCTATCTTTTGCGACCACATCACAATGCAGTACTGACATATGCGTCTCCTCTAACAGCTTTTCTTCGCCTAAACGTAATCTTTGTTCTTTTATAAAGCCAACCAACATTCATAGAGGCTTATTATTTTGGATATACCTAGAAAATAATCAATGAGGAATGCTATCAGTGATTCTTTAACTACCTTCCAATAAAACATAAAAATACGCTGAATAGCCACACCTTATTAACCAATTCCAACACACATAGTATCGTTATTGAACATTTAATACGAGTTCGTAACAATTTCAAAGCTCTGAATTCCATTCCAGACTTACCAATACCACAGACTCCGTAATCGTACACAAAAAAAACGACCCCTTCCCAAGCGGAAAGAGGTCGTTTGAAATGCTGGTACCTTCGGAAACCTAGTCGTCCGGAGGAATCGTGGAAGAAACCCTAGACGTACTGGCTTTCCTTCTCCTTAGCAGCAAGTTGCACTTTGGCCCAGCGAAGCTTTCGAGTAAGAACGGAACGAGAGATAATGCTGTCTTCACGAAGGTTAGCAATACGCTGTTCAAGCTCTGCGATTTCCTTACGTGTCTTATCCTCGTTGATGCGCTTAATTTCACGCGTTTTGTCACAAAGAACAATTACGCGTTCACCCAAGCACTGGACATAGCCGCCCATAATAGCCGCACTCAACGTGGTGCCGCCTTCGGGCTTAGTGCGTGCCCAAATAACGCCATCATGAAGAGCGGTAACAAAGGGCTCATGGTTAGCCATGATACCAAGTTCGCCTTCGGTTCCGGGAACCATTACAGAATGGAGTTCGCCGGAAAAGAGAACCTTATTCTTGGCTACGACATCACATTTGATAGTGGACATAATTTACTCTTCTTCCTGCTTCTCCTGCTGCTTAATCTCCTCGTAGGCTGCGTAAACATCCTCAATTGCACCCTTGTTGCGGAAGCAAACCTCTGGGATTTCGTCGCAGTTGCCGCTGAGGATTTCCTTAAAGGAACGAATAGTATCCTCAAGCTTTACATAAACACCGTCTTGACCGGTGAACTGCTTAGCAACATGGAAAGGCTGACCTAAGAAGCGCTGAATCTTACGAGCGCGGTTAACGATGATCTTCTGATCCTCGGAAAGTTCTTCCATACCCAGAATAGCAATGATGTCCTGAAGGTCCTGATACGTCTGAAGGATCTTCTGTACACCAACAGCAACTTCATAGTGCTCTTCGCCAACGATTTCAGGGTCAAGAGCGCGAGAAGTAGACTCCAGTGGGTCAACTGCAGGATAAATACCCATTTCAGCAATGGAACGGTTAAGAACCGTCTTTGCATCCAAGTGGGTAAAGGTCGTTGCAGGAGCAGGGTCAGTCAAGTCGTCAGCAGGAACATATACTGCCTGAACGGAGGTAATAGAACCAGTCTTCGTAGAGGTAATGCGTTCCTGAAGGTCGCCCATTTCAGTAGCCAGAGTTGGCTGGTAACCTACTGCAGAAGGCATACGACCGAGCAGAGCGGATACCTCAGAACCAGCCTGGGTGAAACGGAAGATGTTGTCGATAAATAACAGTACGTCCTGGCCCTGGTCACGGAAGTATTCAGCTTCGGTAAGACCACAAAGACCTACACGAAGACGTGCTCCAGGAGGCTCGTTCATCTGACCATAAACTAAGCAGGTTTTGTTAATAACGCCTGCATCAGTCATTTCGATGAACAGGTCAGTACCCTCACGAGTACGTTCGCCTACACCAGTAAATACTGACGTACCGCCATGTTCCTGAGCCAAGTTGTTAATGAGCTCCTGAATAATAACGGTCTTGCCTACACCAGCGCCGCCGAACAAACCAGTTTTACCACCCTTAATGAAGGGCTGAATAAGGTCAACAACCTTAATACCAGTTTCATAGATCTCGGTCTTGGTAACCAAGTCTTCGTAAGCAGGTGCAGGACGATGAATTGGGTAGTACTCTTTAACGTCAGGCATTGGCTTGCCGTCAACGGGTTCACCCATAACGTTCCAAATGCGACCAAGGGTCTCTGGACCTACTGGCATCATCATAGGATTGCCAGTGTCCTTTACTTCAAGGCCACGCTGCAAGCCATCGGTAGATGACATAGCTACCGCGCGAACCAGATCACCAGGAAGGTGAAGCTGGACCTCGAGGAGAACCTTTACGTCGCCAATGGGGGTAGTAGCTTCAACGGTCAACGCGTTGTAGATTGCAGGGATTTGGCCCGGAGCAAACTCAACGTCGACAACAGGGCCAACGATACGGACAATATGACCGATCGCACCACCCTGGTTGGCCGCAGATGTAGTAATTTCTTCAGCCATTTAGTCCTCCAAAGCTGCGGCGCCACCAACGATTTCGTTAATTTCAGTTGTAATGGCACCTTGACGTACACGGTTATAAACTCGATTGAGTGTTTCAATCATTTCATTGGCATTATCCGTCGCGTTTTTCATTGCGTTACGACGAGCAGCCTGCTCTGCGGCAGCCGATTCAATAAGTACATAGTAGAAATAACCACTCAAGTACTCAGGGAGCAACTGATTCAGAACACCCTCTTCGCTTGGTTCGTATTTAATAGAACCAGGCAAGTCAGGATTGTCTGCATCGGGTTCCATAATGCCGCCAAACTTAAAGCGTTCGCCCTCAGGAACGAATGACTTCAAGTCAACAGGCAAAATACGATGCATAGTAGGAACCTGTTCAGCAGCATTCTTTGCGTGATTGTAGATAGTGATAACTTCATCGATATTGCCATTGAGATAATTCTCAACACAATAGTCGGTCATAGCTTCAGCTTCTTCAACACGCGGGTCGGCGGAAAGATCGCGGAATGCAAGTACTGGTTCGTGTTCACGGTACTTGAAATACGCAATAGCTTTCTTACCGCAAGCAATTACGGCAACGTTTTTACCTTTTGCCTTACGATCCTTCATGATCTTTTCAGCACGACGCAAAATGCTTGAGTTAAAGCCACCAGCAAGACCACGGTCAGAAACAACAGCTACGATAAGCGTAGTTTTTACTTCGTCGTGTTCCTTGGTCAGTGCAGCATTACAGCTACCCATACGACCAATATTGCCGAGCAACTCGCGCATTGCATTAGCAAATGGGGTCGCCGCATCGCAACGCTCAGTAGCGTGGCGAATCTTTGCGGCGGCAACCATCTGCATGGTATGCGTAACCTGCTTCGTCGATTCGACGGATTTTATTCGTCTTTCGATATCGTGAAGGTTCGGCATAATCAGACCACCTTACGCGATGAACTGAGACTTGAATGCTTCGATTTCAGCATTAAGCTCGTTTTCAATCTCGTCGGTAAACTTCTTGCCGTCCCTCAACTTAGCAACCGTATCGGAGTGGTTGATACGCAGGTAGTCAAGCAATTCACCGCGGAAACGAACAATGCTTTCAACCGGAATATCATCCAAGTAACCCTGATTGCCAGCGTAGATTGCGATTGCCTGTTCCTCAACGGGCAGCGGGGTGTAACGAGGCTGCTTCAACAGTTCAGTCATAGCTGCACCACGAGTGAGCTGCTGTTGAGTTGCCTTATCAAGGTCGGAACCAAATTGAGTAAATGCTTCCAACTCACGATATGCTGCCAAGTCAAGACGCAGAGTACCTGCAACAGACTTCATGGACTTAACCTGAGCGTCACCACCTACACGGGATACAGACAGACCTACGTCAACAGCAGGACGCTGACCCTGGAAGAACAGGTTAGTCTTCAGGTAAATCTGACCGTCAGTAATAGAAATTACGTTCGTAGGAATGTAAGCACCTACGTCGCCAGCCTGAGTTTCGATGATAGGCAATGCAGTAAGTGAACCTGCACCGTTTTCATCAGAAAGCTTAACTGCACGTTCCAGAAGGCGTGAATGCAGATAGAAAATATCGCCAGGATATGCTTCGCGTCCTGGTGGGCGACGAAGGGTCAATGACATCTGTCGATAAGCAACTGCTTGCTTTGACAGGTCGTCATAGATGCAGAGTACGTGACGTCCTGGATTGTCTGCGCCTGCAGGCTTTCCGTCTTCGCCGGTGTACATAAAGTATTCACCAATTGCTGCACCAGACATAGGAGCAAGATACTGCATAGGAGCAGGATCAGATGCAGTTGCAGCAACAACAATGGTGTAATCCATAGCGCCGCGACGTTCGAGGGATTCCACAACCGTAGATACGGTAGAAGCCTTCTGACCAATTGCAACGTAAACACAGATCATATTCTGACCCTTCTGGTTCAGAATAGTGTCAATTGCAATAGCGGTCTTACCAGTCTGGCGGTCGCCAATGATAAGTTCACGCTGGCCACGTCCAATTGGAACCATAGCATCGATTGGAATAATACCAGTCTGCATTGGCTCATGAACTGGCTGACGTTCGTGAACACCAGGAGCCTTGAACTCAATAGGACGATATCCTTCAGCCTCAATTGGGCCCTTGCCGTCAATAGGTTCACCAAGTGCATTAACAACACGACCGATCATACCTTTACCAGAAGGTACTTCGAGGATACGGCCAGTAGTGCGGCACTGGTCATTTTCTTTGATTGCAGTGATGTCACCCAGGAGTACGGCACCAACCTCGTCTTCCTCAAGGTTTTGAGCCAGACCATAAACGATCTTGCCACTTTCGCCGGTGAACTCTAAGAGTTCGCCCTGCATAGCACCCTTAAGGCCGTCGATACGAGCAATACCGTCGCCAATTTGTACAACAGAACCGACTTCGCGAGATTCAACGCTGGTATTAAGGGCATCAAGCTGCTTGCGCAGTGCTTCGTCGATAGACTGTGCGGTGATTTCAGTCACTAGCATTCACCTCCATCTGTCTTTTCTTTAAGAGCGATGCGGGCACGGTCAAACATAGTGCGAACGCTAGCGTCCACATAGCGACCACCCGTGCTCATGATGATGCCGCCCTGAATGGAGGGATCGATGTGCTCTACCAGCACGCATTCCCTTCCCAAGTCGGATTCGGCCTTTTCAGTAATTACAGTTCGCAAGTTGTCATCAAGCTCTACAACCGTCGTTACGTCAACAACGTTGAAGTTCAACTTGGAAACAATAAGCTCTTCATACTTGTGACATACCGCACGAAGCTTACCCATATCGCACCTAGATGCCATAACAGAAAGCAACGCAACCAAAATATCGTTGTATGAACCAAATACGCCCTTTACAATACCTTCGCGTTCTTCTGGGGTATAACCCTCATCATCACACGCAAGGCGAAGGTCAATATTTGAAGCCATGAAACCAAGGATCTCCAGCATCTGGTTGCGGATCTCAACGACCGCTTCCTTACCGCCAGCGGCATTAGCGCCATCGATAGCAGCATTTGCGTATGCCGCGACCGTTTCATTGATGACATGACGATTAGGCATTTAAGCTACCTGCCTCTTTTACATAGCGTTCGATGAGCTTGCGATGCTCTTCGTCGCTGAAATCTTCACCGATCAAGCGAGATGCTACTGCGATAGACGTATCAGCCATAGAATTCTGAAGATCCTTCAATGCTGCACGCTTTTCAGCTTCAATAGCAACCTTTGCCTTCTCAATCATTGCGTCTGCTTCAGCACGAGCACGCTCGGTGATTTCCTTTTCAAGAGCTTCACCGGACTTCTGTGCGTTGTTGAGCATGTTTGCAGCTAAAGACTTAGCGCCTTCGAGCTGTTCTTGATACTCAGCCAACAGACGTTCGCTTTCCTGGCGAGCCTCTTCGGCTTTTTCCAGGTTAGTTTTGATTGTATTCTCGCGCTTTTCGAGCATGCCTTCAAATAAAGGCCAACCGAACTTAGCAAGAACAACCCATAAGATAATGAAGGCTACGAGCATTGGAATAAATTCTTCCATCTGGGGAAGAATTGCTTCAATTCCTGCTCCACTTTCTGCGGCGAATGCGGACATTGGGCAAACTGCAGACGCAGCAGCAAAAGCGAGAACACCGCTTGTGCAGTTACGTACATATTTGCTTACCGTTGTGTTCAATTCGCTTGCCTCCTTCTCTTCTAATCGGAATTTCGTCAACTCTCGTTGGATTTACTAGCCGATGAAGAAAAGAACCAAACCAAGCAGTGCCAATGCCTCAGACATTGCAGCACCGATGAAGAAGTAGCCCATGAGCTGACCCTTCATTTCTGGCTGGCGAGCAGCGGATACGCACAGACCATAGGTAGCGATGCCGATACCAATGCCAGGGCCGATTGCTGCGAGGCCATAGCCAACGACCTTAAGCGCAGCGATAGCGAGTGTAAGTTCCACGATTACCTCCTTTAGCGGGATGAGAGCCTATCCCCCATCCTTATTACCTTTCAGCTGTAAGTTACTTATGTACCAGCTGTAGTACCAAAATTATGCGGCAGTGCTAAACTGCCTGCGCCCAAACAGGCGCCAAGCCAAATTCTGCGTTCCTTCTTGATCAGTGAGGATGGATGGCCATGCCAATGTAGGAAGAAGACAGAATGGTAAATACGTATGCCTGCAAGAAAGCAACCAAGGTTTCCAGCGCATACATAAAGAACAGCAAGAAGAACCATGCTACTGCAGGAATTGCGGTTACAAAGTCCATATTGAAGATCGCAGTCTGCAAGAAGATGGTGGTTGCCAGAGAGAATACAGCCAAAACCATATGTCCAGCCAGCATGTTGCCATAAAGTCGAACTGCCAGAGTAAGAACACGGATGACCATAGAAACAAATTCAAGGAACCAGATAATTGGAATCATAGGTCCTGGAACACCAGAAGGAGCGAAGCTCTTCATATAGCGGAAAACGCCCAATTCCTTCAAACCGTAGAAGTTGAAGTAAATGAAAGAAATAATAGCTAATGCCCATGTAATGGAGATGGTGCCCATTGCTGCTTTAGCACCTGGGATAAGACCAATTACATTAGCGATAAGGATCATGAAGAACAGTGTTGCCAAGAATGGAATGTGCTTCTTGAATCCTTCACCAATAACATCGGCGCCTACGCTTTCACGGATAAAGCTGTAGCCATATTCAACCGTAGCCGTGAACTTCTTGTGGGGGATCAATTCCAATTTGCGTCCGCTAATAAGAACAATTAGCAGAACCAAAATAAGCGCGATGAACATATACAGTACATACTGCGATACATTCCATCCCGCAATGGAAAAGACCGTCGCCGAATCAAACGAAGACGAAAGATGCTGCGCCTCCTCGACGAACTGTGAAAGTGCTTCACCCATCTTGATTCCTTACCTTTCCGTTGCCTTATTTCTTGCGTTTAGCAAGGACGTTTTTGTAAACGACATAAAGAGACGTCGACACAATAAGTGCCGCAATCTCGGCTATACCAAATGGAAGAATGGATTCACGTGCAACCTGAGCACAAATGATCATGGCAACAATTACGACGATGAGAGACACGAACGTGCCCGCCAGCCCGTAGAGCCCCATGCTCATTGCAGATAAGCTGTCTGAACGTCTAGCAAGACGTAGAGAAATGAAAAGAGGAAGGAACCCAATAATTCCTGCCACAATTCCTGCTGCTATAGCTGCAAGCATGCTTTCCTTTCCTTCGGTAGCGGGCCATGTAGACCCTAAACCACATGAAGCATATAGTTCTTCAGGCGGTTTTATGTATCGTTTTCGATAAAGTGCCTTATATGTGGGCGAATGGCAACAAAACCATTGCAAATTGCACTGTATCTTACATGAATAAGGTTCCCTGTAAACAAAACAACAAAGAGCCAACACATGCAAAGAACACTGTACCTTACGAACATGTTATAAGAAACACTTTGTTTTGAATTTAATGGTTAATAATTGCATTTTGTCCGTGAATGGCATGCTAATTCACGTGCCAAATATCCGACATTTGTTCAATTATGACAAACAGTCTATTTCCAGACCCACAAAACTAGCAAATTTGACCATCAAAGACGCGCATCTTAATTCCTGATTCTTCCAAAAGCTCCATGGCAAGCTTATCGGGATAAGGATTTTGATAAATAATTTCCCCGATGCCAGCATTGATAAGCATTTTTGCGCATACAACACATGGTTGAGTTGTGATATAGATTGACGCTCCTTCTATGTTGATGCCATAACGTGCCGCCTGAAGAAGGGCATTTTGCTCAGCATGAAGACCGCGGCATATTTCATGACGCTGACCTGAAGGTACTCCTAACTGCTCGCGCAAACAGCCCGTAACATCACAGTGGCGCAAACCCGTTGGAACGCCGTTATATCCCGTTGCTAAAATACGGCGATCTTTAACAATCAAAGCACCTACCGCACGACGCATGCAAGTAGTGCGCGTTGCAACTTCATGAGCAAGCATCATAAAGTATTCATCCCATGAAGGACGCTCGTGTTTTTCTATCACGGCAAAGCCTCCTTTGCTATCAGGCTTTAATTCTAATAGTTGGTATTAAATTGTGACCTGCAAATATGTCATCAAACCAATGCCTAGAACCATAGGCCTTCGCCTGCATTCGCAGACCTGCGTTTAGACCTACGAAACCTACAGCGCGTTTACGCCTTTGGACCTTCGCTTGTTACAGGTGTTCCTGTGGTTTGAAAAATACGGTCCCCCGCATCACCTAAACCAGGAACAATATAAGCGTTTTCGTTTAAGCCTTCATCCAAGGCGCACGTAAATACGCGCACATCTGGATCAGCATCCAAAACTACCTGAACTCCCTCAGGAGCAGCCACAATAACCATAGCAACAATATCTTTTACCCCACGGGAGCGAAGAGCATGCAAGGCTGCACATAAAGAGCCCCCCGTTGCCAACATAGGATCAACCAACAACACCTGACGTTCATGTATATATCCAGGCATTTTCGCGTAATACTCAATAGGTTTGTGAGTGGTTTCGTCACGGTACATGCCCAAGTGGGCCACTGGTGAAGAAGGAATGACTTCCAACATAGCATCAAGCATCGCAAGGCCTGCACGCAGAATAGGAACAATTACAGGTTCTTGCTTAGCAATGCTTTCGCACGTGCATGTTGCAATAGGTGTTTTGATTTCAACCTGACTGGTTTTAAGGTGCCTGGTTGCTTCATAGCATTCCAGCAAAGTTATTTCATGAACAGTTTGGCGAAATACTGAACTGGGCGTTTTTTCGTCACGCAATACAGAAAGCTTATGCGCAATAAGCGGATGATCCAACACGGTAAGACGGTCTCCGAAACCATGTTCTTGCACGATAATCTTCCTTCCAAATGTAATTTTTTCTAATTAGGTAATAATACCTTCTTTATAAACCAATAAGTCCATCAGACCAGTAACAAAAACTTCCCCATAAAAATAATGCCCTCTTCAAAAGAGGGCATTACCAAAGGTATGTTTTTTAGAATTCAGGGTACAAAGGATGCTTTTCGAGCAGTCCTGCTACCTCATCAGCAATTTCATGCAGACGATTTTCATCCTGTGCGCTATAAACGCTGGCGGCAATAAGCTGACCAATGCGCTTGAATTCGTCCTTATTGAACCCGCGCGTGGTAGCTGCAGCAGATCCTACACGAATACCACTTGTCACAAACGGAGAACGGGTTTCATTTGGAATAGTGTTTTTATTAACAGTCAAACCAACGCTTTCAAGAATCTTTTCTGCATCCTTGCCAGTTACATCAGCCGAAGTTAAATCAACCAAGCATAGATGGTTGTCGGTTCCGCCAGAAACCAGACGGAGGCCGCCGTCCACCATGCCTTCACCCATAGAAGTTGCATTTTCTACCACATGATCAATATAGGTCTTGAATTCTGGCTTCAAAGCTTCACCAAAAGCAACGGCTTTAGCAGCAATAATATGCATAAGCGGACCACCCTGAGAACCAGGAAATACTGCCTTGTCAATTTTCTTTGCAATTTCTTCGTTATTGGTAAGAATGAAACCACCACGAGGACCGCGCAGGGTTTTATGACTCGTAGAAGTAACTACGTCAGCATAAGGAACAGGGCTTGGGTGAGCACCTGTTGCAACCAGACCAGCAATGTGAGCCATATCAATCATTAAGTAAGCGCCTACCTCATCGGCAATTTCGCGCATACGCTTAAAGTCAATTACACGAGGGTATGCTGAAGCGCCACCAACAATCAGCTTTGGCTTGCATTCTTTTGCAATGCGTTCCATTTCGTCATAGTCAATCAGTTCTGTTTCTGGATTTACGCCATAGGCAACAATGTGGTAGTCCTTACCAGAATAATTAACCGGAGAACCGTGAGTCAAATGTCCACCGTGATCAAGCGATAAACCTAAAACGGTGTCACCCAGATTCACCAAAGCTTGATATGCTGCAAAATTTGCATTTGCACCGCTGTGGGGCTGAACATTTGCAAATTGACAATTGAATAACTTCTTGGCACGATCGCGTGCCAAGTCTTCAATGATATCTACCTTTTCGCAGCCACCATAATAGCGTTTTCCGGGATAGCCTTCTGCATATTTATTAGTAAGAACAGAACCCATTGCCTCCATTACCGCAGGTGATGCAAAGTTTTCTGAAGCGATTAATTCGATAGATGAGCGCTGACGAGACAGCTCCTGTCCAATCGCATCGGCAACTTGGGGGTCTTCAGCGGTAAGATGGTTGAGGAACATAATGTTTGTGCTCCTTTCAAGCAAGGTTCCTATTTTCCTGTTCGTCACACCTTATCACATTGGTCAAACAACAAGATAGGGTGAGCATATAAACTCACCCTACTCCTACATTATTTCAATTGTATTTAATACATAATGCTTCTTTTTCAGAATAAATTCCTATACATCTTTGTTTTTTCACTTAAAGCGAATAGTCACCAATCATGGCATCCATCAATGCGGTTTGGTTTGCAGCGCCCTGGTCAAGAATCCATTCATCGCCTTCTTTAGTAAGTTCAAAGGTAACGGTGGTTTCTACAGGACTTGCATTGTTGATGCGTTCCATAATGGTTTGTCCAGCATACGAATAAACTTCATCCATAGAAGTAAATCCTTGTGATTGGACATCTGCCTGGAAATTTGTTTGCCATTCCATCATGATAGGACCAAGTTGTTTACTGGTAACCGCAACTTCAGCCGTTGCCGTATCGCCATCAACGCTGATGGTTCCTACGGTATAACTGAATCCATCAATCCAAGATGTTACCAATTCGGTCGAATCAATACCCATGGTGTCAAAAGTACTACCTGCGCCAGAGGTTGCCTCTTCAGCCAACATAGCAACGGTCTCTTCAGACGGATTTACAACGATCCCCATTTCATCATCAATGGCTGTTGTAATAAGTTCTTCATCGCTTGGGCCACCACAGCCTACCAGCGTGAAACTCATTACAAGCGCCGAAGCAAATACGACAAATGCAATCCATACTCTGCTTTTAATTACTGTCCCCATTGCTTTCTCCTTCTATCCCCTCTAACTGTGCCAACATCTACGTTTCCATACGAAACAGCACATAAAAACAAGACATACTTTGTCTTAGCGAGGCAGCGAATAAACTAGTAGGCTGCGCTTTAAAACCGCATTTCATCACATGCTTGCATCATGAACGCTTCAACGAAAACGCAAAAGTAGCACTTCTTGCGGAGTTACTCTTTGTCGAGCGCGTTTATTTTCTCAACACGCTGAGCATGGCGACCCCCCGCAAATTCGGTCGCCAAAAACGCATCCAAGATGCGTTCATTTTCTTCGATAGAAACAAAACGGCCAGAAAGCGTAATTACATTTGCATCATTGTGCTCACGACAAAGCACCGCAAAATCTTCTCGAACAATATTTGCAGCACGCACTCCTGAAACTTTATCAGCAGCAAGCGCCATACCAATACCCGTGCCGCATACCAACACACCACGATCCGCAAAGCCTGACTGTACATCCTTTGCTACTGACAGTGCATAATCAGGATAGTCCACACGATCATCAGAATCAGGACCGCGATCAATAACATCGAAGCCCTTTCGCGCAAGATAATCTACAAGCTGTTGTTTTTGCTCAAATCCTGCATGATCTGATGCAAGAGAAATTTTCATGACGGGCTCCTAAGAAAACGGTATTTCTTGTTTTAGATAACGAAAAAACATAGATTCGTTACATTTTCAGTATACCTTAGCGCTCACTTGAAACACTGTTATCTGAAGCATTTTGAGTTTTAATTACGCGCAAAATTGCGTGATTAGTTAGCCATGATTCTATATCAGAAAATACTGCCATATTTCCAGGCTCATTGAGTATTTCATGACGCATTTCCGGATAGAGTATTACCTCCACATCTTTCACGCCAGCTGATTCATACAGCTTACCAGCACTTTGAACTCCTCTGCCCATCGAGCCTACAGGGTCTTCTTCTCCAGAAATAAACAAAAGTGGTAAATCCTTAGGAACCAATGATGCGCTAGCTTTTGATGTTGCCTCTGCAACAATGTCGGTCAGCGTTGCATAACCACCGACACTGAACCTTTGCCCCGATAGAGGATCTGCCAAAAATGCATCCACCACATCAGAGTCGGTGCTTAACCAGTCAAATTCGGTTCTTGGATCATCTACCGATGATGCAAAGGATCCAGAAACCAGCGAATACACCAACGAAGAGCGATACTCCGCCCCTTTTAGTAAGCCAATTCCACACGAAAGAGCGTTTCCTATTTTTGCCAACAAGGAAGGTTGGTTACCGGTACCACATAAAACAACTCCCGCGAAGTCATTTCCCTGGCGAGCTGCAATTACACGAGCGATATAACTTCCCATGGAATGACCAAATAAGAACAAAGGCAGATCTGCATCAACGGATCGAGCAATACCATCTAACCTGCTATTAGTAAATGCAACGTTGCGCACCCGCAAAACATCTTCAATAAGGATTTCTTTACCACCCGTCAAGGGCATGTGACCCAATTCACGAGGAGATACGACGCTTTTTCCATGACCAATATGATCATGACCGAACACTACATATCCCAATCCAGCTAAAAAACGCGCAAACTGATCGTATCTACCGATATGTTCAGACATACCATGAACCAGTTGTACTATGCCACGACGAGTATAGGTGGGATCTGGAAGCCACACTAATACCCGTAACCAAGAATGCCCGTCTGCCGAAAGCGTTGATGTTTCACGCCGTACTATGCCATAAGAAGAACGCATACCCATTCGCCTTCTTATAACAAAAACTCTATATCTGTTTGAGTGATTGCCCCTATACGCAACAACCGCGGATGCGAACAAGACGTGCAGTCGAGCACCGTTGAGGCAACACCATCCTTTATTACGCCGTCATCTAGCGCAACAGATACACTATCAAGAACTGCCTGATCGAGCTCCGCAAAGCTGCACGCATTTGTTTGCCCAGAAATATTCGCTGAAGTTGTAGCTATAGGACAACCCAATTCATCAATAAGCTTACAAGCGATTTTGTTTGCAGGCATGCGCAAACCAACCGTGCCTTCATCTGAACAAAACGCCGAAGGAGCGTTGGAATTTGCACGTACGATAATAGTTAAAGGGCCAGGCCAAAATGCTTTTGCCAACGTATAGACATATGCTGGAATATTTTTCCCATATGTATCTAGCGCCTTGACGCTGCTTACCAGCCAAGCGATAGGCTTGCCTTTTTCGCGATGCTTGATTTCATATAAAACTTCAGGAGATGAAGCATGACACACGGATACCCCAAGCCCAAAAAGGGTATCAGTAGGAAACACAATGGCTTCGCCGCGGCGTAGTGCTTGCAAAGCCTGTATAGAAGTAAAAGCAAAGTGCGTTTGGGTCATATGTTTTATCACTTCTTGTACGTATAGCCTTGTTGGCTTCTATCATAGCGGCAAGGAGCCTGCTATTCAGTGATTTGTAAAAAATTGCACCAACTAGTTACAAACAAAGTGATTCAGCAATCGAAGAAGCCACTCGCAGCCCATCACAAGCTGCAGACATTATGCCTCCAGCAAAGCCAGGACCTTCGCCACACGGATAAATCCCTGTCGCATCGTTGAATACCTGCTGTTTTACTGTTCCACAGCCATCATTAGGAACATCGGTATTCCAATATGCTTGCAAATGCTTACCCCGCTTAATGCGAACAGGAGAAGAGGAACGTGTTTCGGGAGCCGTCATAAGCGCTTGTGGATCGTCAAAATGAGCGAGCTTTTTTCCTAACAAAGGCAAGGCCTGCGCAAGTGCATCCACGATAAATTCAGGGAAGCATTCATTTAACGATGCATTAAAAGTACCGCGTCCATACGTAGGCTGAATTTCCCATGAATTACTATTACGAGCAGAAGAAGTTTTGCTTTGGGTATTTTCGCAAGTAGGCACGTTGTCCTTCAGAAAATCCCCCACCGTTTGGCAAGGAGCCTGATAAGGTTGTGCTCCCTGTTTTTTCGCAAGCCCAAACGCCGCATGCTCTATACGTCGCTGCAGCTGAACGCCCGCCAACACATCATCGCTTTCAAAATCATCAGGTTCGACGTTTACCAACAACGCGGCATTAGCGTTTTTGCCGGCACGTGCATATTCGCTCATGCCATTGGTAACAACGCCACCTTCTTCGCTTGCTGCTGCTACAACTTCACCACCAGGACACATACAAAACGTATACACGCTTCTACCTTCGGGCAAATGAACCGCTAACTTGTAGCTAGCCGCGCCTAATGCTGGATGATTGGCAGCTTTATCCCATTGCGCTTGGTTGATGACGCTTTGCGCATGCTCTATGCGCACGCCAATCGAAAAGGGCTTTTGCTCCATTGCAAGCCCTGTAGTTTTGCAAAGCTCAAACACATCACGCGCCGAATGCCCACAAGCTAAAACCACGTGAGTTGCCTGTTGAGTATGAATTTGACCCGATAAAACATCTTCAAGATCAACTGAGCTTACCTTGCCATTTGTAAAATTCCACCTGGAAAGCCGTGTGCCAAAACGAACTTCTCCACCCAAGTTAATAATTTCGTTGCGCATAGTGGCAACCAACTTTGGCAGATTATCGCTTCCTAAATGAGGATGAGATTCAACCAGAATGCTTTTAGGTGCCCCCACATCAACAAACCAATGTAAAACATGCTTCGCATACGGACTTTTGATATTGGTGGTTAGTTTTCCATCGGAAAAAGTACCTGCCCCCCCTTCACCAAACTGAATGTTTGAATGAGGATTCAAGGTACCCGTTTCTTCAAAATGAGCAATGTCACGTGCGCGCTGCTCAACATCAAAACCGCGTTCCACCAGAATAGGACGAAGTCCACAACGAGCCAGATAAAGCGCCGCAAATAATCCCGCAGGGCCAGCTCCCACAACGATAATTGAAGCCTTAGTATGATCACATACCGGAGTAACAAGAGGAATGTAAGGCTTTGCGGGCTTTGTTTGCAAACCTTTAGGAGCCTTGTTTAACAATCGCTGTTCCTGCTTTGAGGGCAACTCGCAGGCAAAGGTAGTAGTGAAATGAACGTTTGATTTTTTACGAGCATCAACGCTTTTTCTTAAAAGGCTTACAGAGCGTAATTCTTCAGGTTTAACACCAAGAGCTCGAGCAATCTCTTTTTTCTGAAGCGCTTCTTTTTGAGGGAGCATTGCATCAAGAGAAAGCGGAATACCCGAAACTTCAATCACTACGTGCCTCCTTAAGAGTGTTTAATACCATGGTAACTTTATTCGGGTAATAGTACAGCAAACTTATTCAGGCTGTGAATAATTTAACGCTATCGCATCGCCAGAAAGCAAACCCGTTGTCCAGGCCCAATGAAGGTTATAGCCACCACATGGACCATCAACATCAAGCGCCTCCCCAAGAATAAATACATCAGGATTTGCTTTGGCTTGCATAGTTGCTGGATTTATTTCGCTTAGTTGAATGCCGCCACGTTTTACCTGACAGGCGCGCTCGTCAGCAATTCCATGAACAATAAGGGGAAATGCCTTACATAGTTTTGCAAGCGCCGAAACATCCTGAGTAGTTAGATGTTCCTTTTCCCAAAGTCCAGCACACTGAAGCAATACCTGAGCCAAAGGATCTACCACAAAGCCCGTAAGGAAATATTTGGTTTCACGGTTATGCAAGGCAATACGACGCTGTTCAAATAAAGCTTTCAAGTTTTCAAACGAATATGAAGGTGCCAAATCAAGAATTACTTCATCGTTTTGATGAACGTAACGCGATGCATTAAACACAACAATGCCCGATATCCCATACTCTCTAAAAAGAACTTCGCCTTCTTCTTCGAACGAACGAGCAGGCACCGAAAGCCTAACTTGCATACGTATACCATCAAGCTCAGATAAAGTACAACTGGTATTGCAAGTTGCCAGAGTAGCTTTAAGCGGGCCCAGTAAAGCAACAGGATCAACGTATAAAAGATTAAAATCTTTAAGTATACTGCTAGGAGTAGCCCCGCCCGAAGCAATCACTACCTGATTAGTACATATTTTAAAAGGAACAACTTCTTCTGAAGAAATGCGCGTTTCACCAATAACGCAAAAACCTTTCTCTTGCAAAGAAGAATTTCCCTCATTTGCAAGAGATGAACTCACACTACCTTTTGGACTAGGTAGCTCGTAAGAATAAGAAAGGTTTGCACTATCCACCCTATTGTACGCCGTGTTAACAAATTGAACGGAAGAATAGGTATACAGTTCAACCTTTTGTTCTTCAAGTGCACATTTCAATACATCTAGAACCGAATTAGCTTTATTTGAAAAGGGGTAAAGCAGCCCACCTGTTCCGGGTATTTCTTGCCATACCAAGCCCAGTTGCTCAAACCACTCCAAAACTGAAGGAATCTGAGGGTTATGATTCAACGCAGAAAACGCATGTTCCACAAAGGCTCTGTGATAATAACGAGATACCTCAAGTTCAGCATTGGAAAAATTGCAGCGCCCATTCCCACTACGCATGATAGACGCACCAACACGTTTTCCCGCTTCAAGAACCGCAATGCGAAGAGGTGCCTTAGCTGCCTGCGCACAAGAAATAGCACACGTAAGCCCTGATGCACCGCCACCTACTATGACAACATCAAAATTACCTGAAGGGACAACAATAGGATCAAGAGCTTTTTGACTCTTTTTATGTGATGATTTGTTTCGTTTTTTAGACATGCCTACATAATACCAACGGTTTCAAACAAAGAAGGGAAGCTTTCACTTCCCTTCATGTTTAGTACGCATACCACGTACCAGTTCCTAAGTTATTGCATGTGTTCCAGGCTTTAATTCACCCGTTAAGTACAACTAAGATGCATTAGGGGCACAATAAACTGTTTTGATTTACAGTTCAGTCTTCCACAAACCATGCAAGTTGCAGTATTCATAAACAGCAACTAATTCTTCGCCAGGAGCAACCGTAAAGTCTGCTGCTGGAGCATCGCCAGGATTGAGGTTCTTTACCTGGAAGCCCTTTGAGGTTTCAAGAACAATCATAGTAATGAAGTGCTCTTCTTCCATAGGATGAGCAACGCTACCCACCTCAACATGAATTACATCACCTTTCGTAACAACTGGAACATGCTTTTCCTGAGCTGCATCAGTAACGCCCGCTTCAAGTAATACCATTTTTTCACCACAGCAAACCAGCGGAACGCCCTTGTCATAGAGTTTTACGGCAACATTGCCACAATGAGTGCATTTAAAGAACTGAAGTTTTCCCATATCAATCCCCTTCTATCTGTCCTCGCCTGCTTTTTATTGTACTGCTTGTCCTAGCAACAGGCGGGTATTTGTTACGTTGCTGTAATTATGATACTAAATTTGTGACATTTTTAATCAATAGAGGAAATAGCGTAATTAGACGGTAAACGGAGCTACGTAAAACAAAGAGAACGAACTATAACTCATGAACTAAATCCGACTATAAACAGGCATTAAAACCAGAATTTCAAGCTTAATCTTCTAACCCATACTTAGGGCCATCTTGTGGAAGATTTGTTTTATAGGCATACATCAAAAGTGCAATACCAACTAAGATTAAGGGCAATGAAAGTACCTGGCCCATCGTAAGCCATCCACCCCATAAATAGCCAAGCTGCACATCAGGTTCACGAATAAATTCCACCATAAAGCGGCAAATACCATACCCCAGCATAAAAACACCCGTATACGTACCACGCGGAAATGGTGGCTGCTTACGCGATAGAGCAAACAGAATCACAAATAAAACAATACCTTCGAAAAACGCTTCATATAACTGGCTAGGATGACGCGGCTCCGATCCAGCGGAACCTCCAAATACAACGCCCCATGGCAAATCAGTTGGCGCGCCCCATAATTCTCCATTAACAAAGTTCGCACAACGACCAAAAAACAGCCCTATAGGAACGCCGATCATAGCCAAATCAACCAATGACAAGAAAGGCATCTTGATAATACGCGAAGCAATAACTGCCGCGATTATAGCCCCTACAAATCCCCCATGAAAGCTCATTCCTCCGCGGGAAAAATTCAAAATAAGAAGTGGATTTGCAGCATACATGTCGAAGTTATAGAACAGTACATAACCTAGTCTGCCACCAACAATGACGCCAATCATCGCTGCCAGTAAAACGATAGTTAAAGAATCAAAATTAAAGCGCATCTTCCAACGCTTACCCACCACATACATAATGGCAATGGCACAAATAAATCCCGCAACATATGCCAAGCCATACCAGCGAGCTGATAAAGGGCCAATGGTAAATGCTACGGGATCTAAGCTTTGATACAGTTCGTTGAGCATAGTGTCCTTACTTTTCGCCTTCTAGAACAGGCGCATGCGACAAGAAGAACTCGCAAAAGCTACAAATATCTTTAACATTCGCGTTTCGGTCTATATCGGTGCGGAAAAGCAAATCAAAATTCGAAGTAACTACATGAGTTGGCCTATCACAGGATGCATAATGGCAATCAGGAGGACAATTGTCATGTGCTACCGAATGCGGACAACGGGATTGCATTTCTTCATCGCACCCACGCGTTTCCCAACAATGTGCCATATCTATCAGATCCTTAGGACGAAATCCATCTGCTTAACAACATCTAAAACTTTCACAATGTTGCTTTACCTTATATCAAGCATACTGCGAATAAAGGCTTAACCATTTTAGTAAAATTATTCGTTCGATAAAAGGAAGCTACCACACCTAAATGGCGTGGTAGCTAACGTGTTTTCTTCGTTTAACAACAATGCAAGAAATTCGACCACAAAGGCATAACACCAAAAGCTAACACATATGGTGCTCTACCCAAACGGCGCAAACACCGCTTGCTCTATTACTGAGCAGGCACTACGCGTGTAACACCAGGGATACGATCCTTCAATACACGCTCAACACCATGAGCAAGCGTCATCTGAGACATAGGGCAACCCTTGCAAGCACCCTGAAGTTCTACCGTTACTACGCCTTCTTCATCAACGTCGACAAGTTGAACATCGCCGCCGTCAGCCTGAAGAGAAGGACGAATAAGTTCAAGCACTGCTGCTACATCTGACTTTTCTACCATTGGAATCTCCAATCTTTTGCTATTGCGCAGGTGATTCGCTATCCGCTGCGCTAACGTCTTGTTCCTGCGCCATTCTAGCACGCACCATAGCACCTATCTGCTTAAAATCTGTAAGGAGCACATCTCTTTTAGAACGATCATAAATTGCCGCAGCTGGATGGAAGACTGGCATAACAATAAAACGCCCCGTTTGCTGAACCGTTCCACGCAAATGAGTAATTCCCATACCAGTGCGCAGAATAAACTGTGTTGCAAAATTTCCCATAGTCACAATAATCCAAGGATTAATAGATTGGGTTTGTTCACGCAGAAATGGTGCACATGCCTCAATTTCTCCTGCTTGAGGATTTCGATTCGACGGAGGACGACATTTCAAAACGTTTGCAATAAAAACGTCCTCGCGCTTAAGCTGCGCAACCTCAAGTAGTTCATCCAAAAATTTGCCCGCAGCGCCCACGAAAGGCCTGCCTTGCAAATCTTCATTCTTACCAGGCGCTTCTCCCACAATAAGCACGCGCGCATGAGGATCGCCTTCACCAAACACCACGTTCGTCCGCGTTTCGCAAAGCGAGCAGGCATGACATTGTTCCACCTGAGCACGTATTTCGTCTAAAGGAAGCTTCTCTACTTGCATAAAAGGCTCCTATGTTTGATTTCAAGCTTTCCTTAGAAACTCAGGCTTAAACCTTACGTTCAAACACGGCTAAAGCAAGCTCCTAAGAAATGATGTTAGTAAACCGTTACATCACACTATGAATAATAACGCGGAAGGCGGCGCGAAAAATTACATACCAATTCATAAGGGATAGTCGCTGCACGATTTGCCATTGTATCTATGGAGCAATCAACCACATCGTGAGGACCAGCAATTAATACTTCATCGCCAATATGGGGATCCAACGTTTTAATATTTGCACGCGAGCGCAGGTCAACTTCAAACATGCACTGATCCATACAGATATTGCCCACCTGGTGAACCGTTCTATTTTGGTAAGCAAAATCTATCTTGCCAGAAAGAAGGCGCATCAAACCATCAGCATAGCCAACAGGAACTGTGCAAATTTTTACACTGCCAGGGCTACGATAATTCATTCCGTAGCTTACCCCTTCGCTCATAGGCACAACCATCACGTTAGTAATGCGCGCATGAACGCTCATTGCAGGTCGAAGATCAATAATGCGATGAGTATCTGACGCAGGCTGATACCCATACATCGCAATGCCTAAACGAACCATGTCAAAATTCGTTTTAGGGAAACGATACGTTGCGGCCGAATTATCACAATGTACGATACCTGGATTTATACCTGCTGCTTCAACTGCACGCATAGCTTCAACAAAATGATTAATCTGAATTTGGAAGTCAAGCGTTTCAATCGCATCTGCCGTAGCGAAGTGTGTAAAACAACCTTCCAACTCAAGCGCACGATGAAAACTAATCTGCGATAAAAATTCCACTACAGTATTGAAACGAACACCGATACGGTTCATTCCTGAATTGATAGCCAAATGATAAGGCGCTTTCATACCCTGAGCGTCAGCGGCCTCGCCGTAAGCTATAGCAAATTCGGTTGTGTAAACTGAAGGCATAATGTGGTAGTGAAGCAACAGCGGAATAGCTTCAGCAGGAGGCTCAGATAAAATAAGAATTGGCTCACGCATGCCTGCTTCACGAAGTTCAATACCTTCATTTACCGTTGCAACGCCCAAATAGCTAGCACCTGCATTGCAGGCGGCTTTTGCCACTTCAACTGCACCATGACCGTATGCATCTGCCTTAACAACTGCCATTAAACGACAATTACTTGGAAGCAAACGCTTTGTTTGCATAACGTTGTACTGAATAGCACTTCGATCTATTTCTACCCAAGCCCAACGGCGATCACGATCATCAATTGTTGCAAGTTCTTCTTCTGTTGGAGCATTAACGGGGTTTGGCTTTTGTGTAGCCTCAGAACGGGCATACTGATATTTTGGCGAACCTTTTATTGCGCTTCCTGAAAAGCTATGCTGCTGCACCGATGAACGATTCGCAGCTGCCCTGCGATAGTTTGCCACAGAATTTTTAGGACGATGTGCAAACCCAGTAAAGCCATTTGGTAAGTCTTGCACGAAAGCTCCTTCTTTCTGAATGATTCTGAAAGGTATGCAAATTAATACAATTAAATAACCTAAGAAGTATAGCGCGAAAATAGATAAACTTTTCGCTTCTTCCGTAAGCGCTACAGAAACCACGTGCAGGTGCGCTTCTGACATAGTAGTTCTGAGGTAAGCGTAAAATTGTCACAATGCTCAGCTATGCAAACATATGCAAAAAACGTCACCCTAACATGCAGAGTGACGTTATTCGCTTAGGTGATAGCAACCTCAAGCTGCCATCTAGTTATTATTCAGCACTATATGCTTTTAACGATTGATGTTGTAGAAAGCTTTCATGCCTGCATACTGGCCAGCATCGCCCAATTCTTCTTCGATACGAAGCAGTTGATTGTACTTGGCAACACGATCAGAACGGCAAGGTGCGCCAGTCTTAATTTGACCTGCATTAGTTGCTACTGCCAAATCAGCAATAGTAACGTCTTCAGTTTCACCAGAACGATGAGACATAATGCAAGCATAGCCTGCCTGCTTTGCCATCTGAACAGCCTCAAGCGCTTCAGTCAAAGAACCAATCTGGTTAACCTTTACCAAAATTGCATTTGCGCAACCAAGTTCAATACCCTTTGCCAAGCGCTTAGGGTTAGTTACAAACAGGTCGTCACCGACCAGTTGAACCTTATTACCAACGCGGTCAGTTAAAGCTTTCCAACCGTCCCAGTCTTCTTCTGCCATACCATCTTCAATTGAAATAATTGGGTACTTCTCTACCAAAGTTGCCCAATATTCAACCATTTCTTCACTGGTAAGTTCGCGATCTTCACCAGCCAAAACATAAACGCCACGCTCAGCATCGTAAAATTCAGTTGAAGCAGGATCCATTGCAAACATAATGTCTTCACCAGGCTTATATCCAGCCTTTTCGCATGCTTCAACAATGTATTTCAAAGGTTCCTCATTGGTGGTGAAATTAGGAGCGAAACCACCTTCATCACCTACGCCGCCGCCAAGGCCAGCCTCATGCAATACTTTTTTCAATGTGTGATAAATTTCTGCGCACCAACGAAGCGCCTCAGCAAACGTTGCAGCACCAACAGGCATAATCATGAACTCCTGGAAGTCCACGTTGTTATCTGCATGCTCGCCACCATTCAAGATGTTCATCATTGGAGTAGGCAGCATATTTGCATTTACGCCACCAACATATTTATACAGAGGAAGTTCTGCAGATTGAGCAGCTGCTTTTGCTACCGCCAAAGAAGCACCTAAGATTGCATTTGCACCAAAATTACCCTTGTTTTCAGTGCCGTCAAGTTCAATCATTTCAGCATCAATAGCACGCTGATCTTCTGCTTCCATGCCAATTAAAGCATCTGCGATTTCCTCATTTACATGAGAAACTGCCTTTAGGGTTCCCTTTCCCAAATAGCGCTCAGAATCCCCGTCGCGCAGCTCAACTGCTTCGAAAGCGCCGGTAGATGCACCAGATGGAACTGCAGCACGACCCATTGCGCCGTCATCCAGAATTACCTCAACTTCAACGGTTGGATTGCCACGGGAATCCAGAATTTCGCGACCAAACACATCGATGATGGTAGCCATTGAATTTCCTCCTTGGAGAGTGTTTTACCAAACGAAACAATGATACCACGCACCCCCTGTTCGGCCTTGAAACTTGTTTGTTAAAGCGCCAGAGTGCTGCAAGAACCGGCAAGCGATGAATTATTTTCTTTGGGCGGCAGCCTTTTTACAGAAATACAACAAGCACTATACACACGCATAAAAGTAGCGCCGAACAAAAAAGCTGAGCTCGCGATACCGCTTCACTGTTTAAACTCGTTCGCTTTCCTGCGCCATAACAGCGAGCTTCCATAGCCTGTCCAAGTACAGCAGCGCATCTGAACATTGAAACTATTAAAGGTATAAACACCGTTCGCCAAGAAACAACACGAGACCACAATCCGCCTGCTTCAAATCGAGCACCGCGCGATGTTTGAGCTTTTCGGATTTGAAGCGATTCCAAAGCCAACATTGGGATAAACCGAATTGCCAGCGAAAGCATAGTGGCTATGTCATCCACTGGAATTCTAAACCTGCGTAAGAATGATAAGAGAAAGCTAAAAGCAAAGGTAAGCTCTTCTGCGGCAGTAGTAAAAGAAACAACATATGATGCAAAAAATAGAATAAGAATTCGCACGGCATACATAAGCGATGTCATACAGCCTTGCGGATTAAAGCCGAAATTACCCCACAATGACATAGGCTCCCAACCAGCCATAAACCCAGCCGACAACCCCTGAGCAGCACTTGAAGTATCCACGCTAAAGGTAAACGAATTACATACCCATATAAAAATTAGAAGAATTACAAGAGGAATTGAAAGCTTGAACAACCTAAACAAAGGAAGCTTGGCTAGCAAAACAGCACCAAACACAATTACAGCTACAAGGCACACACCTATCCAGCTTTTTACAAGTAGAACCACAAGCGATACCACCAACAGCGCGATAAGCTTTATTCTGGCATCGCAGACATGAATGAAAGACGAACCTGACGTATATAAGGAAAATGCTGAATTCATCGCCCCAGAATACTTACATTTCTAAATTGCTACGCCGCTTTCAACCCACGTGTGGGTTGCGTAGTTTGAATCGTCATTCCATAAGCAAACAACACCGCTTGCAAGCGTTGCTGGTACATCAATAATGCGCTGATTGCGCGAACCCCTAAAACGAAGCGAAATATCATGTTCTGCTTCCACATAAGGGCCATCTACCAAAACATCAATTAGACTAAGTAGTTCATCAGTAGCTTCAGTACGCCTATTAGAATTCTTATCCTGCAAATCCTCAAAAACATCGCCCGTATAGCACCAAACAGTTTTATTTGGATAGGTCTGCTTTACGTTGCGAAGAAACGGCAGCAAGGCACGCTGATTTTCTGGCTCCATAGGCTCCCCGCCCAAAAGCGTGATACCATCAACAAACGGACCTTTCAAGCTTTCAAGGATCTTTTGCTCAATACCGCTATCGAACTCATTGCCATAAGAAAAACTCCACGTTTCTGGCTGGAAACAGTTTTTGCAATGGTGGCGACAACCTGAAACAAACAAAGTAGTACGAACACCTTCGCCGTTAGCTATATCGCAATATTTTATTTCGGCGTAGTTCATTACTTGCATCCTTACTACTTTGTCGAATACCGCTAATAACTATACGCAAAAATAAGGTTTGAGGGCATAGCATTGTGCCCTCAAACCCAGTTTTAACGTAACGTTTAATCAAAGAATTCTAAAGGTGTAAAACGCGATCGCGAATTTCTTCGGTGCGACCCTGGTTCCAGAACTGCGTACCAATGTAGCCGCACGTGCGACGAGCAACATTGAGCTTTTCCTGGTCACGGTTACCGCACTTTGGGCATTCCCAAACCAGTTTGCCGTCATCTTCCACGATCTGAATTTCGCCATCGTATCCGCAAACCTGGCAATAGTCGCTCTTAGTGTTAAGTTCTGCATACATGATGTGATCATAGATGAACTGCATAACACGAATAACAGCTTTCAGATTATCCTGCATATCAGGTACTTCAACATAGGAAATTGCGCCACCAGGAGAAAGCTGCTGGAACTGACTTTCAAACTGGAGTTTAGTAAATGCATCAATTTCTTCAGCTACATGTACGTGATAGCTGTTTGTAATGTAGTTCTTATCAGTAACATCAGGAATAATACCGAATCGACGCTGCAAAGACTTAGCGAACTTGTAGGTTGTAGACTCAAGCGGCGTGCCGTACAGAGAAAAGTCAATGTCGGTTTCGGCCTTCCATTCCGCGCACTTATCGTTCATCTTCTGCATGACAGCCATCGCGAACGGCGTTGCCTGCGGATCAGTGTGACTATAGCCCGTCATGTACTTAACGCATTCGTAAAGCCCTGCGTATCCCAAGCTGATAGTTGAGTATCCACCATACAAAAGCTTATCGATAGTTTCGCCCTTCTTAAGACGAGCAAGTGCGCCATACTGCCACAAAATAGGAGCAGCATCAGATAAGGTACCCTTCAGACGATTATGACGGCACATCAATGCTTTCTTGCACAACTCAAGACGCTCTTCGAAAATCTCCCAGAACTTTTCCATGTTGCGATATGAAGAGCACGCAACATCTACCAAGTTAATAGTTACAACACCCTGGTTGAAGCGGCCATAGTACTTAGGCTTACCTGGTTCATAGTTGCCCGCATTAGCTACGTTGTCATAGCCATTGCCGGAACGATCTGGCGTTAAGAAGGAACGGCAACCCATGCAGGTATAGCAATCGCCCTCACCTGGCTTTTCGCCCTTAGAAAGCTTAAGTTCAAACATTTTCTTTTCAGAAATATAGTCCGGAACCATACGCTTAGCAGTGCATTTTGCAGCAAGCTGAGTTAGATAGAAATACTTTGAGTCCTCATGCACGTTATCTTCTTCAAGAACGTATATTAGCTTAGGGAATGCAGGAGTAATCCAAACGCCTGCCTCATTCTTTACGCCCTCATAACGCTGACGAAGCACTTCTTCGATAATGATAGCAAGGTCATGCTTTTCCTGATCATTGCGAGCTTCATTCAAGTACATAAACACCGTAACAAAAGGAGCCTGACCATTTGTAGTCATCAAAGTTACAACCTGGTATTGAATGGTTTGAACACCACGACGAACCTCATCACGCAGGCGTTCTTCTACGATAGCCGAAAGCTGCTCAGCAGATGGCTCAACGCCTACCATATTCAGTTCATGAATTACTTCGCGACGAATTTTCTTGCGGCTAATATCAACAAAAGGAGCAAGATGCGTCAGTGAAATTGACTGTCCACCATACTGGCTTGATGCCACCTGAGCAATGATCTGCGTTGCAATGTTGCATGCTGTTGAAAAGCTGTGAGGCTTTTCGATCATGGTGCCCGAAATAACCGTGCCATTCTGAAGCATGTCATCCAGGTTTACTAAGTCGCAGTTATGCATATGCTGAGCGAAGTAGTCCGAGTCATGGAAGTGAATAATTCCTTCTTCATGAGCTTGAACAACATCTTCTGGTAGCAGGATTCGCATAGCTAAGTCTTTAGAAACTTCGCCTGCCATATAGTCGCGCTGCACAGAATTTACCGTAGGGTTCTTATTGGAGTTTTCCTGCTTTACTTCCTCATTGTTACATTCAATGAGGGACAGGATTTTGTCGTCGGTCGTGTTTGACTGACGCTTAAGATTCTGAACATAGCGATAAATAATGTAGCGACGAGCTACCTCGAACTTATGGAGAGCCATGATTTCGTTTTCAACCATGTCCTGTACTTCTTCAACAGAAACAGTATGTCCCGCTTCTTCACAGAGATCCGTAACATTATGTGCAGCATAATCAATCTGACGAGCGGTTAAACGTTCAGATTCGGGAGATTCATCACTTGCCGCTTTAATAGCATTAGCGATCTTAGTGATATCAAACGTCACTTCTGAACCATCACGCTTGATAATTTTCATATGCGCAGTCCCCTCTCGGTCGCTTTTTTATAAACGTAAAGTTAAAAGAAGATGTTCGCTTGAGATTTCAGGCGAACATCTTGAGTTATCTACCGATAGATACTATACACAATCTGGCACTATATGTTGTGACAATTTAGCGGTTTTCCCACAATTTGTAGTAATTAACGGTAAATGGCACTATTTTAATAACAATTCTCTCTACATTTGATACAAACGATGAAAAATTTGACACCAAATTTTGACACTAACAAATCCTCAGGATTTCTTCTTAAGCTTTACGCCCATATGTAAAGTAGATTTAAAAGTAGCTGAATAATGTAAGCACTCTTCAAATTTACTATTAATGGTCTAAAACAATCAGATTCTTATTTTATATTTCAACAAACAAATCCGATATGGAAACACCGAGCCCATTTGCAATTTTTTCAATGTTGTCAAAGCTAATATTTCGACGACCATTCTCTATACCACTCAAATAAGCTTGGTCCATTCCTATCATTAAAGCAAATTTACTTTGTGAGATTCCCGCTTGTTCGCACAAAAAACGAATTCTACGACCAAATTTTTGTTTCTTTGTCTCCATGGACAAAGATTAATTTCGTCAATAAGATTACCCTTATACTATAAGTAATAATTGGAGTAAGAATATGACACTTGTTGAAAAAAATATACTTTAAAGAGCCTAGGAATAATTTTTGAAATTTCCGATTTAGCAGAACGACTCTATAGAACCGCAGATTCTCATGAAGATATTGATACACTACTCAAAATTCTGATCAGAGAGTTATCTTGCCGCGCCTCTGCAATACACAAAGAAACAAATATTCATTAGCTATCATCGACCGATTCATTGCCGTCATTGAACCACTGCATTATATGATCTCTCAGCATTACAGCCAATGAATTATTGCAGTTTTTCTTCAACACAAAGCAAACAGGAATAGAAATCTTTTCATCCTTATTTAAAGGAAGAATCACACATTCTGGATACATTTCCTGCGCTTTTTCAAACCATGGCGACACAAAAATAATCCCCTTTTCCTCTTTTAAAAATTCAAGATGCTTGGAAACGAATGGCTCTAATTCAATAAGCTCTGGACTTATCCCCAACCTTGAGAAACAGCTGTTGATCTCTACATACATTGACCTTAAATCCATAGGCAACGCAATGCGCTCTTTAACTAGATCCGAAACAGAAAGTTCCTTCTTGCTAGAAAGGAAATGATCTCTTGTCATTAGAACACGAGGACTTAAATCAAATAATTTTACGCTTTCAAGACAAGAAGAATGAGCTCGTCCTAAAACTATAGCTGAGTTAGCGATATTCTCTTCCACTGCCGCCAAACAGACGCTGCTCGAATTGGATAAAATCTTTAGCTTGACAAATGGGTACCGTACCTGGAATGCCTCCAAGCTCGCAATAGGAAAAATGTCCCCTCTATAAGAAGAAGAACCCACAGCTATTACCACATCACCATGAGGTATGGATTCGTAAGATTGCTGACGAGCCAACTTTTTCAGATCGCCAATGCAATCAAGAACCTCCTTTGCCTTCCTTGCAAAAAATCTACCAAACGGAGTTGGCTCAATTACATTTCCGCTCTTTTCAAAAAAAGTGACACCCAGCTCTTTTTCGAGATCGCCTACCGCTTTAGAAACTGCTTGGGAAGAAACGAACAGGGAGCGCCCGGCCAATGTGAAGCTCTTCAACTCTATAGCCTTAACTAAATACTCCAATTGCGAAATATTCATGTCTTATCCTTCTAAGCTATATAGATTTATCGAGATTCGATCATTTTTTATCGTTATTTTACTTCAATAAAACAATGGAGGCAGGTCAAGCAAATATTATTTGATCTTTCATCCATTAATTGCTTGGCACTAATATTTCGCTGCTGCATTCTATAACCTAAGTAGAGAAAGGAGGTTCAGTGAAATTCGCGAGCTCTGTTGTTTCTTTTCAATTTGGCGGACTTCCCATGATCGGAAACCTCGAAACGGGAAAGATAATAGCCCTAACAAATGAAGGTTTTAATATATGCGCCAAACTTTTTAGACAGGATCTCTCCGCTAATCAAATAACAAAAGTAGATCCTGCTCTTTACGAGACACTAAATGAAGGAAAATTCTTCCTTGAAGATAAAATGGATAATCATTGCAAATCGGCATATCTGCATGTCACACAGCGATGTAATTTGCAATGTATAGGGTGCTATTCTAAAAATCACGAACGCAATAGCCTTGCAGATCCACCGCTTTATAAGCTCTATCACATTATCGATGAACTCAAGAAAAACCATTTTTCTAAACTTATTATTTCAGGTGGAGAGCCCTTTTTGAGAAATGACTTAGCTGATTTGGTCCGTTATGCAAAATTAGCTGCCCATTTCAAAGAAGTTATCATTCTTACGAATGGAACCACTATCCAGAAGAAATCTCTTTTGGATATGCAAGACTACCTGGATGTAATAGCAGTTTCTTTTGACAAATCCTCTCCTTTAGAAATCTCTCATATTCGCACCACGCAAAGCTACAAAAAACTAATTGAATCAATTCAAATTATTCATGATTGCAACATAACGACCCATATAACCGCAACTATTCATGCAAAAAATTGGGGAAATATTCAAGCGTATTTAGCACTTGCAGAAAAACTTAATAGCACTATCGACTTTAGTCTTCTAACCTGCAGATGCAGCAATGAAACAAAAAATCTAATCCCAAGTTCATCAATTCTTGAAAAAATGGGAAAAGAATTATTCAAAATTAAAGCTTCTGAAGCACATTCTAAAAGCAGGTTTTCTTTATCGGTTAAAAGTTCGTGTGGTGCAGCAAGCAAAACGATAGGCATCTCACCTAACGGCGAGGTTTTCCCTTGTCACATGTTTATTAGTCATCCAGATTTTTCTCTCGGAAATATATTTTCTAGCTCGTTGGAAAAATGTATGAAATCAACTAAAGCAAAGGAATTCCGCTCGGATCTCACTTCAGGAAACCAAACCTGCAGAACCTGCGAATATCATTATCTTTGCGGAAAAGGATGCGCTGCAAGATCTTATTTTGCAAACCAAGTAATCACGGAGACTGATCCATATTGTGTACTCATGAAATCATTTTTTAATTCATATGAGCATAGTATAAAATCAAGGTACGAAAGGAGCTGTTAATCATGCTTTTCACTAACGAAGACTTCCGAATGGGTTGCTTTCATGTTGGGTTCCAAGGAGTCTGCTTTCTAATCGGATAAATCTAGTTTTATAGAAGGGTATTTCGTGCAACAACCAGTAATTCCAAATGAATCCTCGAAGGCGCTTGAAAAGCTAAGCAAGATTAGTGCTCCCTTGGTGATAGTAAGCGAAGCCATCGTAATTTTAACCATACTTCTAGTTTTCGGAATTGCACTTTTGGCTTTCTTAGGTAAAAACAACCTTCTCCAGGTTTATTTTCAAGAAGAACCTTCTTGGTCATTCTTTGCTACAAGCTTGGTTGTGGCCCTTACTTTTTGGACTCTTTCTCATATTTTTTCCGATATAGCAAAAGGTCTGACTCCCTTTTCTCGAAAGCAAGTTAATCGCATTAGACTAGCATCTATCTTGATCTTTGCCAGCGCCCTCTCTGAAACTTTTTTATCTCCAAGCTTCCTTGCTCTAATATTAAATTCAAATCTCGAAATTGGATTTGTTGTCGAAAGTTTCGGTCCTATTCCAATATCGGTAAGCTCCATACTTCTGTCCGTAATCTTTTTCTGCATCTCATTAGCGTTCCAATACGGAACTGAACTTCAAGAACTCAGTAACGATACGGTGTAAGCAATGGCAATCATTTTTCGGCTAGATAGAATAATGGCAGATAGAAAAATGTCCCTAAATAAGCTGTCTGAACATGTAGGCATTTCAATTCATAATCTTTCCAGAATTAAAACGGGCAAAATAAAAGCCATTCGACTAACAACCCTTGAAGCAATTTGTCTTGCACTCAACTGTCAGCCGAATGATTTATTTGAAATAGTTCCTGATCGTGATGCAGCTAATACTAATGCGGTTATCCTAGAAAAACCTAATAAATCTTAGTTTTATCGAATCATCTATTTCTAATTCCGTAGACCCTGTTCTTATGGATCCGTCAATCACATATTCTACGTCACTGAATACCTGCTTGATGTTTTTTAAAACATCAAGCAGGTTAGATGAGATTTGACAAATCCCAATTGGCGTCATTCCCATTGCAGAAAAATTTAAAGAACGCCAGCTAATTCCTTGCTCCAGATTTAACCAATCACTGATATAGATTGATTCTTCACTAATATTTATCGGTGTCTTGTTGCCTGTTGGTTTAACGTAAATTTTTGAAGGACGGATTGCTGCCATAGACGCAAAATCTTTCCTGTATGCAGAACCAGTCTTCCTTGGAAATTGAGGAGAGCCGATATTATTAATCACGTTAACAACTTTTCCGGATTTAACTAGATCACTAGGCTCCCTTTTAACACCCTCTTCGTCAATGGTTCCTGTAATAGTTTCATTTTTTGGACTATTTTCTTCTATAGATAATTTTCTGCTCAAATTAAGAGACTTCCAATCTATATCAGCCTGAACATTACACCGATTTACATCACATAATAATGCCTCCAAAAAAAGATAAAGTAGCTTTCCGAAAGCAAGTTGGGACAAGAGAATCGATTTAGGAGAACGTGAACTGCCCACATCACATAAACTATTTAAATCGCCTCCCCTATCTCCTGATAATGAGTTGGTAAATGGACTGATAATTAAATTGTATTTTCCAATTTGATTATTAGTCCCCGATGCAGATTCAGCTCCATAGAAAGCTGTAGTGTTTTTTAAACTATATCCAATTCCACCAAAAGAGCTACAGGAAAAATAAGTCCTGACCTCATGCTGAACAATAAATCGCTTGGATAAATCAAACCTGTTCTTGTAACTTTTTAATAGCTGACCCTCACTTAGCTCTTTCTTATCCGAATAAGAAAATATATCGCTAATCATAGAGAAATAATTATCCAATTCTTCATCCGAAGCTCTATCAATTAAGGGATTTTTAGATGGTATTGTTTCCCTTTTTCTGTTATTCAGTTCATCAATACCTGTTATGTCCAGTTTACCTAAATTTGCCCATCCTAAAGTTCCTTTACCGTCATAGATAATTTTTCCTAGCCCGCCTAAACATTTACGGTCTCTTCTTAAAGAAGAGTTTTCCCAATCAAATACATCAACCACTGAAAGGTGCATATACAATTCGGAATCTCTTTCACTTTTTACAAATTCACGCATTGCGCCAATAACTTCGATCAGATTTCCCATAAAGCCGATACCTTTACTTTTTCCAACAAAAAAGTAGGTGAGCCAAATGCAACAGGAAGCGATTGTCCTTTTTTCGAGCAAATCGCATATCGTTTCTCGAAATCATTCCCTACTTTTTTTATCTTTCCTAAAACTTCGAGAGTGTTTCCTGAAAATCTCAAGGGCGAACAAAGCGCTATCGGAATTCCGTTTTGAACAAAATAAGAATTGTTTAAAACAAAAGAAAAATCTCCCGAGAGGCTATCCACTTGACCGCCGCCAAGTTCACTTGCAACTATTCCATTTTTCATACCGAATGTTAATAATTTTGATGGATAGGCACCACGCTGAAGATACGTATATCGCATACGAGGAATTACTCTCTCAGAAAATGAACAAGATCTCCCATTTCCTGTATTTTTAAGACCGCTATAACTAGAAGTAAATCTGTCCGCCATAACACCAGACAATACACCAGAATTAATCAGTACAATAGTTTTCTCTGTGCTTCCATCATCCGATATCAATTGATTTTTTTCACTTAAAGGAGAGTCGACTACTGTCACTTCCGTACTGGCAATTTTTTTGCCAATTTGCTCACGAATGAAACTTGAACTTGATAAAAAATAATCAGCCTCCAATGGATGGCCAATTGCTTCATGGATTAGTATTCCCCCTAATCCTTTTGGCAAAATCAGATCTAAACATGTGTCATCAATCTCCCTAAAAGGTGTTTTTACGAAATTGATATACTTTTTCTCCAACTCTTGAACTCTGCTGAAAATATTTTTCTTTGGATTAAAAGGGTCTAAAACTCCTTCTTCGTTGAAGGATAAAACACCTGCATAGCATTCAATGGTTGCCCGAAGAGAAAACCTATAGTACGCGCTTTTAATTGTCTTATGTTTTTCTAGATCTTTATTCCATATTAATTCAGTTTCCTTTTTCTCTAATATAGTGACCTCTAGATTTTTTACTTTGCCTAATCGTCCTAAACAATCTTCTAGTTCGTAATATATATTCGAAGATATTTGATCTAATCTAAGATGCTCTTCTGCTTCTGCAACATTTCTCAATTTATTAAAAAGCGAAAAGGAAGGGCTGTATTTAGAGGGCATTAAAGCAAAATCGTTACTTGAAAAAAATTCTGATTTCTTTCCTGATTGTTCCAAGACGGAGAAACCGGTTTGACTATAAGAAGCAGATGTAACTCCGCGCTTTGTCAGTAAATAGTTTTTCTCGAATCCAGCTACAATCCTCATTAAATCACAGTTCATCACTTATGCCACCTAGCCCTCTATGCCAAAATCCACCAGAACGAAATGAGAATTGCATTAATTAATATGTTAATAATTCTTATTACTAGCTCACTTCTAGGCCACTTTAATGAGCAAAAGCTATTCAAAAACATCGTAAGACAGCATAATGCTGTCACTATTACAGTAGGAAGAAGATTGATGCCTTCTACTAATGCTGCAATGCAATTCATTGCTATCAGCACAAAAGAAGCAAACAAGACATTCCATAAAGCAATCTCTGCAAACCCATATGGAATATAAAATCCTTGTGCCATCTTTGCGGACATCGTCCGAGCATGAACTGTTTGTTCATTACTCAATGACGCTACAGAAGAAACTATTAAAAGAAAAGAGATTATCCCTAAATAATCAAAAGCTAGGAAGTCCATTCTAAAAACGAGTGCAGCTGCATAACAGGCTATTATTAATAAATATGCATTTTTTGAAACTCGTAGTGCATCAATGCATATCGATTTTCCTAGTAAAGCTTTTCCAAATAATGCTCTATATGGCAACCAATATCGATTCTTAATTGAACATGATTGTGCAATTGCTTGCATATCAGCAAAATCCATGCGCAGGAAAGCGCTCTGTGTTCTATAGACCACTCGTAAATCAAGCAATAATTTGTCCCAATTTGTATAAGGACGTTCAATTAATAAAATCGCAATCCCTAATATTGAGATGATCAATAATGCAACCGGCGTAAATGAACATACCATTAAAAATATTGTAGCTATCCAATAGATCGGCCATGAGTATTGATTGTTATACCTGCTCCAATTAAGTAGGCAACACGCAATAAATCCAGCAAAATATGCAAATACACAAAGCCATGACAGCTGGTTAACAAAGATTGCTTTCAATACGAACACAAAAAGCAACAATTCACTAGCCACTAAAATTATTTTTATCTTTACTAATTTTTCAAATACCGCATTTGCTCTCGAAAAAATAATATACGCAGGGTTGATAATAACGAGAGGATATTTTCTAACTAGAGCGATATAAAAATAAGAGATCGAGATAATAAGCTGGGGCGCGTTATTGAAGCTATTTAGCGCCTTCAACCCTTCAAATATCATGTCTCCTGAAAATAAAATACCCGCACAGATTGCTACTACAAAAATCCAATAGTGCTTTGCTAATGTATGGAGCTGTCTTAGACGATTCTTAATAACAAAACCCCACATTATTTAATTCCTCCGCTTATCTTCATATAGATATCCGTTATTGAGGCTTCCTTATCCAACCATGCAATATCTAATAGTTCATTCTTTTTTCCAGAAGCTAAAACCTTTCCTTTCTTCAAGAAAACATAGCTATCACAATACGATTCTGCTAGTTCTAAACGATGCGTTGACAGTAGAATTCCTTTGCCTAGCTCCTTAGCTCTAATAAACAAATCCCTTAAGACATAAATATGCTCTGGATCTAAACCGGAAAATGGTTCGTCGGCAATCAAGAAATCAAACGGCCTTAATAGAGCGAGAGATATCATTAGTTTTTGCAGTGTTCCTTTTGACACAGAGCCAGGATATTGCAATAAATAGTCTGATAACGATAGAGTTTCAATAAGGTCATTTTTGTTCATGACCCCCTGATGAGCATATAGGTCATCCAAGAAGTCTAAATGTTCACCTAAAGTCATAAAGTCAAAATATACAGGAATATCAGGAATGTAGCTCACCGCGTAATCTCTATTTTTTATTTTAGTTATGTCTACTTCATTCAGTCTTATTTCCCCTGAATATCCGTCTAACAGTTTCGCTCCCATTTTTATTGCTGTAGACTTGCCTGCACCATTTGGACCAATCAGTCCCACTATTTCCCCCTCTGGCACACAAAATGTAATACCGTCGACCGCAGGAATTCCGTTTGAATAGATTTTGGAAACCTTTTTAAATTGCAGACTACACATTGCTATCTAACCTTTTTAGGAAAACTGAATTCTTTTTAGCCCAGCTGCACACTCCCTCTCCAAGATCTAAGGCTCTCGCATTGCATCCTCTGCAGTTTAATTCCAGCAGCTCGCAATCATCACATAAGTCATCTGAAGGAGGCGCTATTTTTTTAAGTAAGTTTGTTTTTTCTGAATTCAGTATCTCTTTCAAGCTGCTATTCAGCATATTTCCAAGAATTAATGGGTATGCTACACAGGGAGAAATATCACCATTTTCACGTACTGCTATTAAATCAATGCCAGCACCACAATAATTTAGGGGTAGCCCATTTTCATAACGAGTAATTAACTCCTCATCTAAACTTATATATAAACCTGAAGGCAGGTATTTTTTCTTCGCTCTTTTAATTGAAGAAAATATTTCTTCAATTCCGATATTTCGAAGTAGATTATTCCCCTTTGCCCTACCTTGCTCTACCGTTGCACTTAAAGTTAGCTGATCCACCTTGAGCGCTAAACACATCTCAGCCACTTCATCAATATCTTTATAATTTGAATCATTTAAGGTCATTGACACGAGGACTGGAAGTTGATTTTTCTTGCACAATCGGATTGATTCCACTGCTTTACTAAATGATCCAATAACGCCCCTGATTTCATCATGCGCTTTTTCCATTCCATCAATGGAAATCTGAAGTGCAATATTCCCATTTCTTTTGTTTATTTTTCCAAGCTCTAAAGAAACTCGATCATCGATATAAAATCCATTACTTCCAATCATTACCCCAATAAATCTTTTCGAAGCCTCTCGAATAATATCGATAGAGTCTTGACGGGCAAATGGCTCTCCGCCCGTAATTGTTACTTTTTGGACGCCAGTTTTCTCTAATTCGCCGAGTATCAGTTTAACTTCTTCATAAGTTAATTCCTTAGCTCCTGGTAAGCCGGAATTGTTATAGCAATGTTTGCATCGCAAAGGACATTTTTTTGTTATCTCAAATGCCGCTGTAATAGGAATAACTGACTGGCTGTCTCCAATAATTCTTTTCTCTAAATTTATTGGTTCTTTATGTAATTGAATATAACCATGACTGAGGCAAGTTTCTAAAAACTCCTCCACATAAACCTTAGTCTTTGGTATGGGTTCTGAATATTTATCAGATAATGCTTTTATAATTTCTGACACTTTTCTTTTGCCGCTACATAAAGACAACACCTCAGCTGCACTGTCGTTCATCGTTTGGTATTCAAGCGCTGAAGTCCCTCGCGCCTTTTCGCTATACGTATAGCGTGAGTACAACTTAGGATGATCAGATGAAAGAAGTAGAACATATGCCGCAGCTATCGCCGGAAAACTGTTTACCATAATACCTCCAAAAAAATAACCGGACGAGAATTTCGCTCGCCCGGTTTTTTACACAATTCCATTTAAACTAGGTTGCTGCACCTACTGGTAATGGAACACATGGCAAAGTTGCCCAGCTCAGAGAAAGGCTTGCAGCCAATGCGCATGCTGCGCATGCAGCCTTATGAGCTTCCTGAAGTTCTGGCTTTTCCATAACCCTTTCCTTTCAACGTTTTCTGATTTCTGGAACATGCTCCTTGGCATTTGCTTGCCTGTTTTTAGGATAGGATTATTGAAACGATTTGTTCCCAATTACTAGTTGTTCACTTCACGAAGAATATGTTGAATATAATTAGGATCTCTTCTCAACCTTTGTGCCGCATTTAGGACAGGTAACCAACAACTTCCCTTTACCTTTTGGCACATTGAGAATTGTTCCGCATCCCTTGCATTTGAAGTACAACGTGGTGTGACGATTCTCATAGCGTTTATTCGTAAGACGCCACCATGCTTTGGGTTTTTGCATGATCCGCTGATACGTTTGCAGCTCTCGCTGTCGTGCCGTGTAATTTCGTGACAACATACGAAATATTCCAAATACAAAGCAGATAAGCGACAACAGGGACAACAAATCCCAATGAACAAAGAAGTTAATTACCACTAGTGCGCAGCCAAGGATCATTATTCCTTGTGTGCACTCATCAACGCCGTAACGTCCCTGCATCCATTGTCCCATACGAAGCTGCCAATTTCCCAGGTTGAAGCTATTTCGATTAAATCCATTACGTGCCATATACTTCACGTCCCATGCTTGATAAATCGCTTAGATCACTGTCTATTTTCTTTCTTTTCGAACTACTATCTTACGAATTTAAAACCTGTTCGTTTGCAAAATAGGCAAAGCTTCACAAAAGCGGTACCAAGAATTCGAGAGAAAAACAAAAGGACCCCAGATATCTCTCTGGGGTCCTGTCTGGATAAAAGAAAGTATCGCAAAGTAGAAAAGTTGACTATTCAGCCTTCTTTTCTTCTTTAGCTTCCTCAGTAGCCTCAGGGGTTTCTTCAGCAGCTTCCTCAGTTGCCTCTTCCTTAACCTCTTCAGCTTCTTCGGCCTTTTCCTCAGCCTTTGGAGCTTCCTTCTTAGCAGCTGCCTTCTTTTCAGCAGGCTTTTCTGTCTTTTCCTTCTTCTGAACTGGCTCGGTGCAAAGCTCCATGATTACCATAGATGCATTGTCGCCTTTACGGTTACCAAGCTTCAGAATGCGAGTGTAGCCACCCTGACGATCAGCGAACTGACCCTGAGCAACCTTCTCAAATACCTCGCGAACCAATTCCTTATCACCAAGAGCTGCGATAGCAAGACGACGAGAATGGAGGTCGCCCTTCTTTGCCCAAGTGATGATCTTATCAACATCAGGGCGAATTTCCTTAGCGCGAGCCTCAACCGTCTTGATGCGGTCGTTGGTGAACAGCGCTGCAACAAGGCTCTTCTTCATAGCCTTGGTGTGGCTGGCGTCAGTACCCAGCTTACGCCCTTTCTTGTAATGCCTCATCTTTTAATCTCCTATTGCTTCAAATTGAGGTCCATGGAAATGAGTTTGTCCTTCACTTCCTCAATGGACTTCGCGCCAAAGTTCCTAATGTTAAGCAAGTCATTCTCAGAGTATTCAACCAACTGGCGAACAGAATGAATGCCTGCACGCTTCAAGCAGTTGTAAGAGCGAACGGAAAGATCCAAGTCCTCAATCTGCTTATCAAGTTCAGCGTTGGTTTCCTGATTTTCAGGAGCGAAGATAGAAACAACTTCTCCGTCTTCGTCTTCCTCAACTTCATCGAGCATTAAGAATGCGCCCATGTACTGGTTGATGATGTTTGCAGCACTGCAAACAGCTTCCGTTGGATTGATAGAACCATCGGTTTCAACTTCCAAGGTAAGTTCATCATAGTCAGTACGCTGTCCAACACGAGTGTCAGAAACGCTCATGGAGCAACGACGAACTGGCGAAAACAACGAATCAACATGGATGATGCCGATAGGATCTTCAGTGCGCTTGTTGCGTTCTGCAGACACATAGCCACGACCAACACCGATGCGAATGGTCATATCAAGTGTGCCACCATCAGCAACCGTTGCAATTACGTGATCGGGGTTGATAAGAGTGAACTCAGTTGGAACCTCTAGATCAGCACCTGTCACGGTGCAAGGGCCTTCAGCATGCACATGAGCCGTAGCTTCGGTGATGTCGGAGTTAAGGGCACTGAATACCAGGCCCTTAACGTTTAAAACGATATCGGTAATGTCTTCAATTACACCTTCTGCAGTGGTGAACTCATGCTGAACGCCTTCGATCTGAATTGCGGTCGCTTTTGCACCGTCTAAAGACGAAAGCAAAACACGACGCATGCAGTTACCGAGGGTGTAACCGTAGCCACGCTCTAGCGGCTCCACGATGAATCGGGCAATTGTATCATTGACCTCTTCGATCGTTACTGTCGGCCTCATGAACTCTGTCATATTGAATAAGCCTCCTTAATAAACCGCAGTGCGTTCATTACTTAGAATAGAGCTCGACGATAAGCTGTTCGTTGATGTCTAAATCAATCTGATCACGCTCAGGGAGAGCCAATACGCTACCCTGAAGCTTCTCGATGTCAACTTCGAGCCATGCTGGAACCTGTACGCCTTCGTTAGAAACAAGAGCGCTCTTGATAACAAGAAGTTCCTTAGCTTTAGGAGCAACAGAAACAAGGTCACCTGGACGTACGCGGAAAGATGGAATATCTACGCGACGACCATTTACATGAATGTGACCGTGAGTAACGATCTGGCGAGCCTCTTTACGAGTCTTAGCGAAGCCAAGACGGAAAACTACATTGTCGAGGCGAGATTCAAGGATTTGCATAAGGTTTGCACCAGTAACACCTGGCATAGCCTTAGCACGCTTGAAGTAGCCACGGAACTGCTTCTCGAGAACGCCATAGACAAACTTTGCCTTCTGCTTCTCGCGCAGCTGCATACCATATTCAGATTCTTTGCGACGACGCTTTGGCTGACGGTTGGATTCCTTCTTGCTGCTGTAACCAAGAACAGCAGGGTCCAGACCGAGCTGACGACAACGCTTGAGAACCGGAGTCCTGTTAATTGCCATAATGTATCGATCCTTTCAGTTAGACGCGACGACGCTTGCGCTGACGGCAACCGTTGTGCGGAATAGGGGTGCAATCCTGGATGCTAGCGACTTCGAGGCCTGCTGCCTGAAGGGAGCGGATAGCGGTCTCACGACCAGAACCTGGGCCCTTCACGAATACAGAAACCTTCTTCAAGCCATGCTCCATAGCGGTCTTAGCTGCTGCTTCAGCTGCCATCTGAGCTGCAAATGGCGTGGACTTACGAGAGCCCTTGAAGCCTACCGTACCAGCAGACTGCCAGGAAATTACATTGCCCTGAGGATCCGTAATGGAAACGATCGTGTTATTGAAAGTGGATTTGATGTGCGCAGCGCCAACAGCAATGTTCTTACGTTCAGAACGCTTGATGCGGGTGCGGACGTTTTTCTTAGCTGCCACTAGTTACACCTCTACTTCTTCTTGCCGCCGATTTGCTTACGAGGACCCTTGCGGGTACGTGCGTTCGTGTGAGTGCGCTGACCGCGAACGGGCAGACCACGACGATGACGCAGACCACGGTAGCAACCGATCTCCATGAGGCGCTTAATATTCTGAGAAACTTCGCGATGGAGGTCACCTTCAGTAGTGAGATGCTCCTGAATGTAGTCACGAAGCTTGGAAAGTTCATCTTCAGTAAGATCGTTTACGCGTGTATCTGGGTTGATACCAGTTTCTGCGAGGATCTTCTTAGAGGTGGTTAGGCCAATGCCATAAATGTAGGTCAAGCCGACTTCAATGCGCTTGTCGCGAGGAAGGTCGACACCAACGAGACGTGCCATAAAGTAATTCCCTTTCTCTCTAACCCTGACGCTGCTTATGACGAGGATTCTCGCAAATTACAAGAACCTTGCCATGACGTCGGATAATCTTGCACTTGTCGCACATTTTCTTGACCGAAGGACGTACCTTCATAATTCAATTCCTTTCGGTAAATGCGTTTCTCTTTATCTACCACGCCCAGCCGCAGGCGATGATTTGTAAAGACTGACTAAAAGTTGTGTTTGCACACAAAATCACCACATTTCTAGACAAGAAATGCAGTGAAAAGTCGTTTACTTATAGCGATAGGTGATGCGACCACGATCCAAGTCATACACTGAAAGTTCAACTTGAACTTTATCTCCAGGCAAAATCTTAATGTAGTGCATACGCATCTTGCCAGAGATATGGGCCAATATCTTGTGTCCATTTTCGAGTTCTACCCTAAACATTGCGTTTGGGAGAGCTTCGAGTACGGTACCTTCTAATTCAATTGCATCTTCTTTTGCCACAATTGCTCCTTCAAGCAAATAAGTAGACGAGCGACAAATTGGTATGTTACCAAAAATTAACCCTGTTATGCAAGTCCAACACACTGGACACATAAAAGGCTTTTACCAACAAAAAACCATCAGGAAAGTTCTGATGGTTTAACTTGGTAAGGTTCAATTCCTCATAGAATCAAACCTCTTGACAGCAAAAACCGCCAAGGAACTTCTTAGCGGTTAAAACATTAAGTGGTGCGCCGTGAGGGAATCCCGCGTCCGCTTTGCGGACACTCATCCCCTTGGCGCAAGCGCCTGCGGGCGAATTCCTAAAAACAGCCCACTGGACTGTTTTCTTAACGGAATTCCACCTCAATAGGTTCGATCCCCTCACGGTCTCAATCCTATTGGCACTAAAAAGCCACTAAGAAACTTCTTAATGGCTAAAACATTAGGTGGTGCGCCGTGAGGGAATCGAACCCGCGACCTTGGGATTAAAAGTCCCCTGCTCTACCAACTGAGCTAACGGCGCATATGGATGCTTACTATTTAGTAGCGAGCAGCTTAGTATTCTAATACCCAAACCCTTAAAGGTCAATCAAAAGATGACGTATACTTAAGAAAATTTTTATTTCACTACAAAATCCAATCTTTTACCTTCCAGAAAGGACTCGTAATGATAGTTGGCGTCATTTCCGATATTCATGGTCATTTAGCAGATAGTGCTATTAAAGAACTTGAATTATGCGACATCATTCTATGTGCTGGCGATGTAGAGTGCGAAAGCGTTTTAATGGAACTTGATGCCATCGCGCCTACCATTGCCGTTAAGGGAAACTGTGACTACTCTTCAATTTCTTCAAATGTTCCCTTTACGGCATCTCCCCGTATTGGTGGCGTCCGATTCTTTTTGGTACATCGTCCTGAAGATATTGGTATACCTGCCGTAGATGTCCAAGTAGTTATTCATGGACATACGCACATCCCCCGCAACCAAGTAATCAACGGTGTACGCTACCTTAATCCAGGAAGCGCCACCCGACCCCGCGGTGGAAGCAAAAAGAGCATGGCTCGTTTGACCATCGAAGAAGGCAAAGTGGGGAACGTTGAATTCGTTACTCTTGATTAAAACTATCACTGACTAAGCAAAATTTCTCGTAGAGCAAGATGCTTCTGAGTGAACTCCGGATCCTTGTAGCGCAATCGCTTGCCCAAATGACGTGCTATCTGTTTCGCGACACGATTGAATACTCCAGAGTCCATAACTTGTCCCGCAGAAATAGTGAGCACCGAATATCCCAGCGTATCTAATGCGTTTCTTTTCTTCGCATCTAAGTCCTGCTGCTTGGGGTTCAAATGATATTGTGCACTGTCGTACTCAAGACAAAACCTTGCTTCGGGCCAGCATATATCAAGTATGTAAAATGATCGATCAACTCGAGACTTTGCTGTTTGCGAAATATCAACCTGATAATTAAGATGTGGCCTAGCAATCCCATACCCTCCCAAGGAATAAGGAAGCGTCAACAACATCGCGAGTACCGTCTCCATTGGAGAAGCAGAATTATCCTGTACATAACGCAAAGCCCGAAGTGCTTTTTTGCGCCCTTGCACATTTTCTGCCGCTTGGACAAATGCAGTTAATTTAGAAACCGACGTTAAGGGTTTTTCGCGAAAAATCGCATCAGCGTTTGTTTGAAGGGCATATGTTCCGCAGAGTTCGTAACCAACTTGAATGAGCTGCTCGAAAGACAGATTTGATGCCAATTGCAAATAGCAACATTCAGGTGATGCGACAACAAAGTCATTCCCTACGCTCACATATGAGGAATTCAGAACCTTTTGAGTGTATATATGAGAAACAATAGCTTTTGAGCGAACTCGCTGATCTGTCGACCCTACCACTACGTGAAGTGGAAGTTGACATCCGGCTGGACGAAAATTTCCCTCACCTAGGGAAGGAGACTTGCCAGAAGCTAATGCGCGTTTTGCTTTTTCGACAGCATTTCGCCGACGACGCATCGTTCCAAGGTATTTTGGACCTACGCATCGCCAATACTCAAGTGCACTTTTATAGCCCACAACAAGAATCATTTCGCATCCATCGCTCGTATTGTTGCGTTACATTTTCTTCGCAGACTTCACAGACAGTTTACCCTGATGATGGTAAATAATAAAAGTTGCTTCCTAGATAAAAGCCGATTTCTGGACAAAAGCTAATTTCTTAACAAAAGCTGATTTTGATTTATTAGTAGGAAATGGCTGAATTTCAAGGCATTTCGGCACAAATTTACGGTTATGGCAAATTGGAGACTTGTTTATTGTGAGTTATACCACGTTTTAGCTTATTTCGTTGCGTAACTGAGCATAATCTTTTTTCGAAATTGACATAACCGTAAATCTCTGCCACTTTTTATGAATTTACTGCCATACCAACCGGTTATCTACTGGCTTTTATCTATCATGCCAATTACCCATCCGCCATACCAGCTGCTTATCTGCCAGCTAGTTTATTCGCTAGGCGCTTATCTGCCCGTTATACTTTTACCGAGCAAGCACTTCTGGATTTAAGCAATCTTTCGGCATACGCCCTAACACCACATCGATTGCTGCTTGCATGGAACGTCTATGGAGCTCTTCGCCTGACTCTTCTGAATAATAAGCAACGTGAGGGCTTAATACCGTATGAGGTGCTTTCATGATGGGATGGCTCCAATCAAGCGGCTCTTCCTCAAACACATCAATACCCGCTCCCCAAAGCTTTCCTTCTTGCAAAGCCTCAGCAAGCGCCACAGTATCAACCACTGCTCCACGTGACGTATTCACCACAACGGCACCTGGCTTTAGGAGACCTATATTTTCAGCATTAAGCAAATGATGCGTTTCAGGAGTTAATGCCGTATGAAAGCTTATTACATCTGCACTGGACAGCACCTGTTCTAATGTTGCGATCGGATATCCTTCAGGTGTCCGACGCCCCGGAACTAAAGAACGCGAATAACACATCACCTTAAAGCCTAGCCCTGAAGCTTTTCTAGCTACGGCGCGTCCAATTTCACCCATGCCTATTACCCCAAAGGTGCGACCATACACTTGTCCATAAGGACCACGACGCGTGTAATCCCATACGCCTGCATGCATGTCAGCATCAGTTTCATTCAGCCGACGCAGGCTGCATAACGCAAGCGTAATAGCGTGGTCGGATACCACTTCAGTGCCATACCCAGGAACAATACATACCGCTGTTCCGTTTTCAGTAGCTGCTTTAGCATCAATGTTGTCATACCCAATACCTGTACGGCTTACTACCTTTAAGTTGGGAAGCGCCTCAAAAACCGCTGCAGTATAGTGGCCGTATGAAGTCACTACCCCATCAGCATCGTGAGCATTGCAAATAATTGCTTCTTCACTGCGATCATTGAACAGAGCAATTTCTACCCCTGCTTCTTTGGCCATAGCAAGTTCGATTTCGTTATTTTCAAAGTCGGTGTCCGTAACAACAATCTTAGGCATAGGTACTCCTTAATAATGAGGGGTAAATAAAAGGCAACTTCTTGGCTCAACGATCGATTTAGCTCAGCTTGGCTCAGCCATGGTCGGCTTAGTTTAGCTCAGCTTGACTCAGCCATGCTCGGCTTAGTTTAGCTCAGCTTGGCTCAGCCATGCTTGGCTTAGCTTGACTCAGCAGGCTTACTTAAACATACATGGCTTAAGCTTGCTTAACTAAACCTTATTTGGTTAGCTGAATTTCGCTTTGCTTAGTCGAACTTTACTTAACCGACTGGATTTCGCTTTTCTTGCTCAGCTTCGTATTACCTAGTTCTGTCCTACCTTACCACCACTGCGTTACGGTTCCGGACTGATCAAGGCTAACGGGCTCGCTTTTGGTTTCAGCCTCATAGTTTAGAAGCGCTGCAAAGAAATCTTTAACGCGTGCAAGCACTTCGCGCTTTTCATAATCATCCATATTTGCATACGTTACCCTGTCGCTAGGAACCCCATACGCCTCAATACCAAACGAACGCACGTCATACAAAGCACGGTACAAGTGATACTCCTGCGTCACAATTACACAGCGATCAACCATGAATACATAACGAAGCCTATACATACTGTCATAGGTAGAAACACCTGCATGATCACAGAACACATCATCCTCAGGAATTCCCTGTTCTTCCGCATAGAGCGCCATAGCCATAACTTCGTTATACGATGACTGACTATTATCACCACTCATGATTATTTTGGGAGCCACCCCTTCGTTGTAAAGTTCAATTGCAGTATCAAGCCTATCTTTAAGAACCGCAGAAGGACTTCCATCCCAATTAATTCCTGCACCCAACACCACAATGGCATCCGCACCAAAACTAGACGCCTGAGAAGAAAGGCTATCAACTGTAGAAAACGATGGACGGGTTGAAGCGCACACATAACCATTAATGCCTAAAGGAACGCCTACCACAACAATTACAACCGCAAGTACAAGCCCAATGAATGCTCGTACTAAACGTCCTAAACGTCCTCTGTTTTTACGTGCGATCATAATTAAAGGCATATCCTTAGTACTTTTGATTTTGTATAGTTCTCACTCATTGCTTCTAAACAGATACGCCCCATAACATATGGGGCGTATACAAATATTCTTATGAGACGTTCCGTTTTTCAATTAAGAAAACGCTACCTGCACTAAATTTAAACAATTCTACTTAGCAACAATATTTACTAAGCGGCCAGGAATAACAATGACCTTCTTGATGTCTTTTCCGTCTACGGCAGATGCAACAGCAGCAAGCGCTTCTTCGCGAATAGCATCTTCTTGCGCATCAGTTGCAACCATGATCTTAGCTTTCACCTTGCCGTTAACCTGTACAGCTAATTCAACTTCAGAAGCCTTAGCTGCTTCAGGATCAAAATCTGGCCAAGCTTGATGATGAACTGAATCAGTGTGGCCAAGTTCGGTCTGCCATAGCTCTTCTGCCCAATGAGGCGTAATAGGTGCAAGAAGCTTTACGATTACTTCAGCAACTTCAATATCAAAAGCATGCAAATCTGCATCTTGTAAGCGAACCTCTGGCGAAGTCATGCGCAAATAATCACTTGTTGCATTTACGAGCTCCATAATAGCTGCCATTGCCGTATTGAAGTTATTGCGACCAAAGTCCTCAATGACCTTACCTACCACACGATGACGCTCGCGCAAAAGCGTATCTTTTGCTTCCTCTGCCGCATCAGGAGTTGCGCCTTCCTGGAATAGCGTTTTTTCGCCAGCATCGCATGCCAAATCAGCAACCATACGCCATGCACGATTTAAGAACTTGTACATGCCAGCAAGGCCATCTTCATTCCACTGAAGCTCTTTGTCAGGTGGTGCCATAAACAGAATGTACGCACGAACCGCATCGGCACCGTAGCCATCAATCATTTCTTCAGGAGAAATAACATTGCCCTTAGACTTGGACATTACTTCGCCGTTTTCATCCAAAACCATACCCTGACACAACAAATTTGAGAATGGCTCATCAAAATCAAGCATGCCCATATCGCGCAAAACCTTTGTAAAGAAACGCGAATATAGCAAGTGAAGAATGGCGTGTTCAATACCACCAATGTACTGATCAACCGGCATCCAACGATTAGCACGTGCTGGATCAAACGGTTGCTTGTCGTTATGTGGGTCGGTATAACGCAAATAGTACCAGCTAGAACACGTAAAGGTATCCATAGTATCCGTCTCGCGACGAGCAGGACCACCACACTTAGGGCAAGTGCACTTAGAAAATTCTTCATGCGTTGCCAAGGTTTCGCCCGCTGCAAGGTCAATATCCTTTGGCAGCATAACGGGTAAATCTTCCTCAGGTACAGGAACTAAACCACACTTGTCGCAATAAATTGCAGGAATTGGATTACCCCAGTAACGCTGACGAGAAATCAACCAGTCACGCAGGCGGAATTGAACCGACTTCTTACCTTTACCCTGCGCTTCCAAGTCACCAATGATGGCATCTACTGCAGGAGAATGCTTACCGCCTACCATGCCAGTATATTTGCCCGACTGAACCAAAATGCCTTCAGCTTCGTAGGACTTCTCCCAATCAACGGTCGTCACTTTTCGTTCCTGAACGCCATTGAGCTCTGCAAACAGAGGATCATCTTCATTCAAAATAATAGGAATGATAGGCAGATCATATTTACGAGCAAATTCGAAGTCGCGCTGGTCACCACAAGGCACAGCCATAACAGCACCCGTGCCGTAATCAGCAACAATATAGTCAGCAACCCATACAGGAACTTTTTCACCATTTACGGGATTGATTACATACCTGCCGGTAAATGCACCATGCTTTTCGCGATCACCCTGAGCACGCTCTACTGCACTTACCTTAGAAGCTGCTTCAACAAGCGCTTTTACGTCAGCCTCATATCCACTGCCCTCTACAAGCTCCATCAATTTTGGAGATTCAGGAGCAAGCAAGAAGAAGCTGCAGCCAAACAAAGTATCAGGGCGCGTAGTAAATACCGTAATAATGTCATCTTCCGTTGGATTTTCAGGCGCATTGCCATCTTTATCACACAACAAGAAATCAACTTCAGCACCTTCGGAGCGACCAATCCAGTTAGCTTGCATTTGCTTTACTGGCTCTGGCCAGCCCTCAAGCTGATCCAAGTCGTCCAAAAGCTCCTGAGCATAATCAGTAATCTTGAAATACCACTGAGTAAGGTCGCGCTTTTCAACAGCACCATGGCAACGCCAGCATTCACCTTCAGTCACCTGTTCGTTTGCCAAAACCGTTTTGCAGTTAGGGCACCAATTAACAGGAGAATTACGGCGTTCTACCAAACCGCGCTTCCAGAACTGCAAGAAAATCCACTGACCCCAGCGATAATATTCAGGATCGCAAGCAACAACAGTCCTATCCCAGTCATAGGAAAAGCCCATGCGCTTAAAGCTTGCTTTTTGGGTTTCAATATTCGCATAAGTCCAAGTAGCAGGATGGCTATTGTGCTTAATTGCGGCATTTTCCGCTGGAAGGCCGAAGGCATCCCATCCCATAGGATGCAGCACATCATAACCACGCATGGTGTAATAACGTGCTGTCACATCGCCCAACGTATAGTTACGAACATGACCCATATGAATGTCGCCCGATGGATAGGGAAACATTTCAAGCACATAACGCTTTGGCTTCGATTCGTCTTCACGAGCGATATAGGCACCCGTATCCGCCCAAACCTTTTGCCAACGCGGCTCTATTTCATGTGGGTTGTATTCTTTCATAGGTCAATCCTTTTTCTTTAGAGTAAGACTGCCAAATTATAAATGATAAGGACGCTTCATTCGCAAAAACGAAATAAAGCGCCCTTCATTATAAAACCGAATTATTACAAGCGGGGAAATAGTCCAGAAAAACACTTACAGACGACCAAATTCTTTACGGTAGACAAATTGTTTCAACCACTTTGCAGGAAAGCCGCCCTGTAAAAGCGTCTAGCATTTACAAGATACGATAAGAAACCGTTCGAACACCCCAAGCCTGGCAGGTACTAAAACCAAACGCTTTGAAAACACCTGGTTGTAGGTCAAGCGAGCGAGCGCCCCCACTCAAACCACCACAGTCATTAATGGTTGCTACTACCGTCTTTCCTCCATACTTAATTTCAACAGCACGGCCAAAATAGGAACGATAGTTAGACCAGCTCTTAGGAATGGCTACGCCCATAGAAGAATCGTTACAAACAGCACCAGTAGCAGTAATTCCAGGGTTTGGAGTATTAGGATCAGACGATCCACCATAAGCAGAGGCTAAGCCAGATTTCCATCCCTTAGAAGAGTCGGATGAATTGCCGGCCCCACCAGTATTATTATTGTTGTTTCCAGAATCAGTAACACCACCACTCGTTGCAGGACGATCAGTGTCGGTATTCCAATCAGGACTTACTGCCTGCTGCTGATTTGAACTCTGCTGAGTTTGACCTACTTGGTTTGCCTTAGCTTGAAGAGCAGCAAGCGCTGCTTGAGATTCCTTAATAGAAGAAACTTTAGCAGAAGCATCCGATACCACTTTTTCTGCCTCAGACTTCTTGGCTTCGGCCTGATCGAGAACTGCTTGCTGGCTGTCACGCTGAGCATTCAAGTCATCCAACGCTGCATTAAACGTTTCGTTGAGCTGGCGTTGTTCTTCAATTATTTCAGCCTGGTCTTCCTGAATAGCAGTGTAGTAGGTCATATTGGTGACAAAATCTGAAATACTTTCAGATGTTAATACAATATTGACCAAGGAAAGACCACCATCGCTTTTATATTCAGCAAGAACAGCATCTCCCAAAACTTTCTGACCATCAAGCATAGCCTGCTGTGCTTCTTGAACCTTTTGCGTAGTTGTTGCTATTTCTGCGTCTAAGTTGTTTATTTCCGTTTGTAAGTCGTTGTATTCTGCAGAAATTGCGTCTAACTGAGCGGAAGCATCATCAAGCGTTGCTTGAGCATCGGAAAGCTCATCAGCATAAGCAGCTTGCGCTCCCAAACAAGGAAGCAGCGATAAAGCTAGCAAAATGCTCATTACCGTAGCGCCAAACGCTTTTTTTATTCGAGTACACATGTTTAAAAGTTTAACCTAGAAAGCCTTTTCTTCATAATTCGCCAAACCATACCCTCCCTCGTTTGTTTCGCTGCAAAGGCATAACACCAGCTCATCAGGTATTTTAACCATGAATAAGCCTTCACAATTTCTAGGAGATTTTGTGAAGACGCCTAAGAGGCGAATCTTCCAAACAGCAAAACTCCAACCCAAGACAGGCCGAAGCCTAAGGCATTTATCCAGCAAGCTAAGCTGCCCGATAAAACTACTCAATTAAAAAAGCAGTCATTGATAAACCAATGACTGCCACTAAAAAACTATTACGATCGTATTCCTGTGGTTGCGTTTAGCCTGAAATGGTGTTGCCTACATAAGGGGTCTTATCTTTCAGCAAAACGTCATGCGCGCCACCTTCAACAATTGAAGTTGAGCTTACAACCGTAAGCTTTGCCTTCTCCTGCAATTCAGGAATAGTCAAAGCACCACAGTTGCACATAGTGGATTTAATCTTAGACAAGGTCATGTCCACGTTATCCTTCAAGGCACCTGCATAAGGAACATAGGAATCAACGCCTTCTTCAAACGTCAAGCCCTTCTTAGCGCCACCCAAGTCATAGCGCTGCCAGTTACGAGCACGAGCTGAACCTTCGCCCCAGTACTCTTTCATATAGCTGCCATTAACCGTTACGCGGTTGGTAGGGCTTTCATCGAAGCGAGCAAAGTAACGACCCAGCATCAAGAAGTCAGCGCCCATGGCAAGAGCCAAGGTCATATGATGGTCATATACAATGCCGCCGTCAGAGCAAACAGGTACATACATACCTGTTTCCTTAAAGTACTCATCACGAGCTTTAGCAACCTCGATCAATGCGGTTGCCTGACCACGACCAATACCCTTCTGCTCGCGGGTAATACAAATTGAACCGCCGCCAATACCAACTTTAATAAAGTCAGCACCAGCATCTGCCAAGAAGCGGAAGCCTTCAGTGTCAACTACGTTACCAGCGCCAACCTTTACTGAATTACCGTAATGATCGCGAATCCACTTGATGGTGCGCAGTTGCCATTCGGAATAGCCTTCTGAAGAGTCAATACACAGCACGTCAGCGCCCGCCTTAATAAGTGCAGGAACGCGCTCTTCATAGTCGCGCGTATTGATACCAGCGCCAACTAGATAACGCTTATGAGAGTCAAGCAACTCATGGGGGTTGGACTTGTGCTGTTCGTAGTCCTTACGAAATACCATATACATAAGGTTGTCTTCGTCGTCCACGATAGGCAAAGAGTTAAGTTTGTTATCCCAAATGATGTCGTTAGCTTCTTTGAGCGTGGTATTTGCATTGCCACAAATAAGTTTTTCACGAGGAGTCATGAACTCAGATACAGGCGTATCAAGATCCATACGAGAAAGACGATAGTCACGACCCGTAACAATACCAAGCAGTTTTCCTTGAGGATGACCGCCTTCGGTAACTGGCATAGTGGTGTGACCGTTCTTTTCCTTAAGCTCTACCACGTCACGCAACGTTGCGGTAGGCGTAAGGTTGGAATCGCTACGAACAAAGCCCGCCTTGTGATCCTTTACGCGACCAACCATTGCAGCCTGCTGCTCAATGGTCTGGGAACCATAAATAAATGAAATGCCGCCCTGCTGTGCTAAAGCTACTGCCATGCCGTCATCAGAAACCGCCTGCATAATAGCGGAAACCATTGGAATAGAAAGCTTCAAAGGGCATTCCTCTTCGCCCTTACGAAAACGCACAAGAGGAGTACTCAAATCTACTGCTTCAGGGATACATTGAGAAGAGGAATAACCTGGAACGAGTAGATACTCATTAAATGTACGAGAAGGTTCTTCGAAGTAATAAGCCATACAGCACTCCTTGCCTGAGTTCTTCTATAGTTTCGCTGATTTCTACCGATGCACTAATCTTACCCCTATTTCAAGATAAGTTTTCATCATTATAGTCACCCATGTTGCCATTGCCATATCTTTATTTAATTTTTTTTCGGCATGCACGCTTGTATGAATGGTGCTTTCTGGCACTTTAGAACTTATTCACCAAAAAACCGCCAAATACTAAAGGGCTCCCAAGGAGCCCCATTGCTTAATAATTATGCCTCCAAAAAAGCACGGTAAGCACGATAGGCCTCATAAATGTCCGCCTTAGAGGTTACTTCCCAAGGCGCATGCATAGACAAAACAGCGACACCCGAATCAATTACATCCATGCCATACTTTGCAGGAATATAGGCGATAGTTCCGCCGCCGCCTGCATCGACCTTACCCAATTCAGCAGTTTGGTATGTTACGTTTGCGTCGTCCATTACGCGGCGAACATAGGCAACATATTCTGCACGAGCATCATTAGAACCGCTCTTACCACGAGCGCCCGTGTACTTATTGAACACTATACCCTTGCCCGCAAAAGCGGAATTCTTCGTTTCATACACGCTTGCATACGCAGGATCATACGCAGCTGAAACATCGGAAGAAAGCATACGCGATGCCGCCAAACAACGACGAAGGGGAAGCTCTCCTGTGTATCCCGCAAGAGCTAAAACCTCAGCAATAGTGTTTTCAAAGAACAGTGATCCCATACCTGTTGCACCAACGCTACCAATTTCTTCTTTATCTACCAACACGGTAACTGCGGTGGTTTTGGGGGTTTCCCGCAAAGCAAGTTGAGCTTCAAGCGATGTATAGGCGCAAACACGATCATCCTGACCATAACCAAGTACCATACTTCTATCGAAGCCTAATTCACGTGCGCGACCCGCAGGCACTACTTCAATTTCAGCAGAAACGAAATCTTCTTCGGTGATGCCATACTTTTCCTGAAGAAGCTGCAGTGCGAATGCCTTTACTTTTTCCTTGGCATTTTCTTTAGTTTCGTCCGCCGTGTTTTCCTTGTCTTCAGCTTCACCCTTTTCTTTGGACACCACCAAAGGACGATTACCCATCAAAATATCAAGGCTTTCGCCTTCAACTACTTCGCTGCCCTTTTTGGCCATTTGTTGATTGCCTAAATGAGGCAGCAAGTCGGTTACGCAAAATACAGGATCAGTAGAGTCATCGCCAACATTAATATCTACAACGGTACCGTCAGTTTTTGCCACAACACCATGCAACGCTAAGGGCAAGGTCACCCACTGATAATGTTTAATTCCGCCATAATAATGGGTATCCAAATAAGCGAATCCATCGCATTCATACAACGGATTTTGTTTTAAGTCTAAGCGAGGGCTGTCAATGTGAGCGCCTAAAATATTAAGACCCTCCACCATTGAAGCGCTACCAACATGAACAAGCACTAACGTTTTACCATGAATGCCAGCCCAAACCTTATCGCCTGGTTTCAGACTGCGTCCTTCTTTCACCGCTTCATCAAGACTAACGTATCCTGCTGCTTGCGCCTGAGCAACTGAAGCTGCAAAACAGCGACGTTCAGTTTTGTTATCGGAAATAAAGTCAATATAGCGTTTGTTCAACGCTTCTAATTCTTCAAGCTGGTCTGCCGAATACGATTCCCACGCAACTTTACGTTCCATATGCTTCCTTCCCTTTTCGCGCGCAATACTGCCCAAGAGCTACTTACAAAGCAAGATATTGCGCTCGGAGAGCTTCTAACGTGCCATCATCTTCCATGGAAGCAAGCGCTTCATTGATAGCATCGGTAAGAGCATGATTGTCTTTGTTTACTGCAATACCATATTCTTCACTGGTAGCTACTTTTTCTAGAATTTCACAATTAGTATAGCCATTTGCAAGTAAAGATTTTGCAACTTGATATTCAGTCACTACTGCTTTCACTGTTCCTGCTTGCAATTCGGCAAGACAATCTTGCAAATTGCTGTGAGGAACCACCCTGTTTGAAACTGAATCTCTTGCATAAAAATAACTTGTTGTTCCTGGTTGAGCAGCAACAGGCAAATCTTGTAGATCTTCAGCGTTGTTGTACGATCCATCCAAAACAACAATTGCCTGTTCAGCAATGTAATACGACGAAGTAAAGTCCACCTTGGCTTCATCATCAGAGTTAATGGACAGGGCAGAAATTCCTACATCGTATTTTTCTCCCTTTTGCACAGCAGGAACAATTCCCTGAAGCCCCACATTGGCAATTTCACAGCTAAGGCCCAATCGATTTGCTACCTCCTGGATTACCGCAACATCAAATCCAACAGGAGTTTCTCCGTCCATAGACTCAAAAGGAGGATAATCAAGTGACATGGCAACCTTTAATTTGCCGTCTTCTACAAGCTTATATTCATCAGTATCAGAAGCAGAAGAGCAGCTTGACATCGCGCTTAAAGAGAACGTTAATGCAAACGCTATGACAAACAGAACGCCTATTATCTTAAAGCTTTTAAATTTCATGTTGTTTTCATATTGCACGTTTATGCCTTTGATTCAACTGAAGAAGATGCAGTGACAGCAGCTTTTACTTTATTATTTTCAATTTCAGCTGCATTAGCCTTTACAATATCGTCGGCTGATTCAAGTTTAAGATCGCCTTCTTTAATCCAGCCAATCTTGCGCAAAATTTGACAAAATACCCAAGACAAAAGAGCTGGAAGAATAAAGCAGATAAGAATAAGACCAATCCAGTCAAAGGCGGTAATCGCCACCATTGCACCAGATGAAACATCACTTACCCAACCAGTATAAACACCAATAGGACCTACAAGACCACAGGTACCCATGCCTGAAGAAATAGCTGGACCATTCATCTTTAATTGGAAAAGACATGTTGCAATAGGACCAGTAATCATAGAAGCAAGCGTGGGCGGAATCCAGATACGGGGATTGCGCACAATGTTACCCATCTGGAGCATTGAGGTTCCCAAACCCTGAGAAACCAAACCGCCCCAACGATTTTCTTTAAAACTCATAACCGCAAAACCAACCATCTGCGCGCAGCAACCAGCCACTGCAGCACCACCTGCAAGACCCGTCAGTGAGAGTGCTGCGCAAATTGCCGCGGAAGAGATAGGCAACGTTAGCGCAAGACCTACTAAAGCAGATACTAGAATACCCATAAAGAAGGGCTGAAGTTCCGTTGCCCACATAATAAGAGAGCCAACCGCTGTAGCGGTAGCGCCAATAGCTGGAGCACACGCCATAGACAACAAACAACCCGACAATATTGTTACTGAAGGGGTGACTAAAATATCAATTTTGGTTTCATTAGCAACCACTTTGCCGCATTCAGCCGCCACAATAGCAACCACTAATACAGCCAAAGGACCACCTGCACCACCAAGAGAATTCGCAGCATATCCTACTGCAACCAAAGAAAACAAGACCAATGAAGGCGCCTTCAAAGCAAATCCAATTGCAACAGCCATTGCAGGACCCGATGCGCTTTTAGCAAAATCTCCAACTTGAACAAGAATAGAAATTCCACTTTGCTCACCAATTGTAGAAAGAATGGTTCCCATTAATAAGGACGCAAATAAACCTTGTGCCATAGCACCTAACGCATCAATCAAATATCGTTGTACTGATATTTCGATGTTCTTTCGCTTGCAAAAATCAGATACTTTGCCCATGATTGCCTTTCTGCGATTGCCTGGGTTGCAAGAAGACGATTTTGAAAGATTTATATCAATAATACTTATACGTAAGCAAGTTTGGTGTTAGACACTCTTTTGTCGTACCGCTGTTCTTCTACAGCGGCGCTATTCATTCGCCGCATTAATATTCTTCTGTTTTTCCAAAGCGCTGAACGCGCGTTCATAACCTCCAGCCCCATAATTTAAAGCCTTAGAAACGCGAGCGATAGTGGTTGCCGAAGCTCCTGTAGTTTGTTCGATAACTGCATACGAACTTCCTTCTTTTAGCATACGCGCTACATCTAAGCGCTGAGAGGTGTCCTTAATTTCGCGTACCGTAAACAGATCTTCTAACAAGGCAAAAATATCGTTTGGATCAGTAAGGCCCGCAAATACTGTTAGTAGGTCTTCAACTTCGCGCGTGCGCAATTCAGCCATAATTTCCTCCACGCTACCTATCTAAACCATATTCGAACGAATCAACTAATGCATTCCAAGACGCTTCAATAATATTTTCAGAAACACCAATAGTGCCCCACGATTCCTTTCCATTAGAAGTGGTAATCATAACGCGTGTAATTGCACCTGTACCCACGTTTTCATCCAAGATGCGAACCTTGAAGTCTACCAATTCAATATTGTTAACTTCCGGGTACACCCCAGAAAGTGCCAGGCGAAGAGCATTGTCCAAGGCTCCAACAGGGCCTACTCCTTCACCTGTTGCAACAAAACGTTGATCGCCAACATGGACCTTAATGGTTGCTTCACTAGTAGCATCTTTAGCCCACGCATTGGTATCTTCCTTGTCATCCACAATGACACGGAAGCTCTCTAATGTGAAATGAGGTTTGAAGGTACCCATATGCATACGCAGCAGAACAGCCAAAGAGCCGTCGGCAATTTCATATGAAAAACCTTGGTTTTCGCGTTCTTTAATATCATCAAGAATCTGTTGCGTTAAAGCGCCATTACCGCTTAAGTCAAACCCAAGCGACTTTGCTTTTGCAACCAAAGAAGCCTTGCCTGCCAATTCGCTGACCAGTACACGCGTAGTGTTGCCAACATTTTCAGGCTTGGTGTGCTCGTAGGCTTCGGGAAAACGCGCAATAGCGCTTGCATGCAAACCACCCTTGTGGGCAAATGCGGAAGATCCCGTATAAGGATGATGCATTGAATGAACCATGTTGCACATTTCTGCAACAGAACGCGCAACACTTGTAAGCTGTTTCAAGTTATCGCGTCCTACAACGGTGTAGCCCATCTTCAACTCAAGATCAGCAATTGCGCACAATAAGTCACAGTTACCTACACGTTCACCATATCCGTTAACCGTACCTTGAATTTGCGTACAACCAGCACGAACAGCTGCAACTGTATTTGCCACAGCGCAACCAGAATCATTATGACAATGCACGCCAAAACGCTGATCAGGAAAGCGGCTTGTTACCACACGCGTTATTTCTTCGACCTCGAAAGGAAGTGCGCCGCCATTCGTTTCGCACAGATCAATAGAATCAGCGCCGGCATTTACTGCTGCTTCAATTACTTCAAGGGAGTAAGCAGGATTTGCCTTATATCCGTCATAGAAATGCTCGGCATCAAATAACACTTCTACTCCATGCGCTTTTAAGTAAGCAATAGATTCAGAAACCATACGGATGTTTTCTTCAAGAGTAGTCATAAGCGCTCGTTCTACCTGAGCGTCCCAGCTTTTACCCACGATAGTAACTACCGTAGCACCTGATTCCAACAAATCTTTCAAACCGGAATCATCTTCTGCGGCAACACCTTTTTTGCAAGTGGAACCAAAAGCAGCAATACGTGCATGCTTTAAATCCATCTTTGCTACCTCTTTAAAGAAGGCTATATCCTTTGGGTTTGAAGCAGGATAGCCGCCTTCAATATAGTCCACACCAAATTCATCGAGACAAGCAACAATGCGAAGCTTGTCTTCCAAAGAGAGAGTGATTCCTTCACTCTGCTCCCCATCGCGTAAAGTGGTGTCATATGCAAAAACTTTCGTTGCCATGATTTCTCTTTTCAACGAGATACAAAAAGAGCCTCGATAGTATCGAGGCTCTTGCATTAACTGCCTCTGCCCTAATCAAACAGACAGGGATTCGTTTCTTAGAAGCGGGTAATCCAATCTTCGTACTCAGGCACCTTGCCGTATGCAACGTCGAAGTAGCGCTTCTGAAGCTGTTCGGTGATAGGACCGCGCTTGCCAATTACTCGGTCATCAATGCTATTGATAGGAGTAAGTTCCGCTGCAGAACCAGTCATGAAAGCTTCGTCTGCAATGTACAAATCGGCGCGGGTAAGGGATTCCTCAATTGCGGGAATGTCCATATCAGTTGCAATAGTAAGAATAGTGTCGCGCGTGATGCCTTCCAACAAACCATCAGACAGTGGGGGCGTAGATAGAATGCCATTGCGAACTACAAAGATATTCTCGCCCGTACCTTCACAAACACGACCCTCTTCATTGAGCATAATTGCTTCACTGTAGCCATGCGCAGTTGCTTCGCGCTTTGCGAGAATTGAATTCATATACGAAGCCGAAGACTTAACTGCAGGAGGAATAGCGTTAAAGGAGCGCTGACGCCAAGAAGAAATACCTACCTTGATGCCGTTTTGTAGAGCTTCTTCACCAAGATAAGCATCCCAAGGCCATACAGCAATGATTACGTCAACTGGAGCACCCGTAGGATCTACACCCATTTGACCATAACCATAGTAGGCTAAAGGACGAATGTAGCAGGACTTAATGTTGTTCTTCTTAATGATGTCAACGGTTGCCTGACAGAGTTCATCTACAGAATAAGGAAGATCCATCATGGCAATCTTTGCGCTGCGATGCAAGCGCTCCATATGGTCGCGCAAACGGAAAATAACTGCTTCATCAGTGTCAGTATTGTGATAGCAACGAATACCCTCAAATACCGCAGAACCATAGTGCAAAGCATGAGTTAATACATGCGTTGTAGCCTGTTCCCAAGGAATAGCTTCGCCATTCTTCCAGATGTAATCCACAGCTTCCACATCCGCCATGATATGTCCTTTCGCTCTTATTGCTTTTCAAGAATCGTATTCTACTCCAACTAAATGGAGTGGAAAATAATGAAACAAATTTGCAATGTTTACGGATCTCTGTACTCCGTAAATGGTTACAGCTACAAATAATACGTCCCAAATGGCCTAAAGAAAAATACCGCATAAACAAAAATGCCAGGCGAATGCCTGGCATGAAAATGAACTTACATAAAATCGGAAACGAAGCCGCCTACTTACTTGCTTCTACAACACGAAATGCTGGCTTTTCTTCAACTGACGAATCAGCCTGCTGTGATTGCTGAGATTGCTGTGCCTGAGCAACACGAGCTTCTTGTTCTTCAAGCTGCGCCCTGCGTTTTCGAGCAGCCTCTTCAACATCGGTTGTTTGCACCGCATGCATAAGAATTTGCATGCGTCGTTCCACATCCTGAATAATGTCAGAACAGTCTTTCAATTCATCAAACATATCAATGCCTTCAAGCTGAACATCCTGCTTGTACTTCAAAGTATGTTCAAGCGATGCCCAAAAATCCATGGCAATAGTACGGAACTGAATTTCTACAGGAACGTACTGTTTGCGATCAAGGAAATACACTGGCACCTTTACGATAACGTGCAAACTGCGATATCCATTAGGTTTTGGTTTAGCAATATAGTCTTTCACCTTAACAATTTTTAGGTCGTCCTGCATAGAAAGCACTTTGACCATGGCATACACATCATCAATATAAGACACAATAACACGCATGCCCGCCACGTCTAAAATACGTTCCTCAACAGACTGCAACGTAATGGGTACATCGTAGCGTTGCAACTTTTCATAGACGCTTTTGGGCGTTTTCAGACGCGATTCCATATGATGAATTGGATTGCGATTAAAGCGATACTCAAGGTCAGCATCAAGAATTTCAAAACGCGTTTTCATTTCGCGAATAGCGGCTTCGTATTTCTTAAATAATGACTTACTGGCTTTTTCAAAAAGCTGAAAATGATCAGCTAACTGTTGTTTCTGTTCAGCGGTTAACTCTTCCCGCTTCATTATAATATCCCTCCTGAGGCCTTTAAAACACGATGCACTAGTAATAAAGGCACATTTTAATTACTCATAGCAAATAAAGCAGACACTACAATAGTGCATCTTCTTCTATGCGACTACTTAGCTATTGTAATAGTTCAATTAAATCAAATTGCTAACACGTTAGTTAGTATCCCCAAGAAAGCATTACCTGTCCGTTACGAAACATTCGCATAATTTAAACGATCAGGATAACTTAGAAGCATTCTTTGATTTACGCCCATAAACACCCCAACTTATTGAAACAATCACTGCCAAAAAGTAAGAATTCTTGCTATCGTTGAGATGCCGTCACAAATACCCTCTCAAATAAAACTATTTGCCATAATATGAAAGCCCTTCAAAAAAACAAGTTTTTTCGGGCAAAACAGCAATAAGGCGCCCTAAAAGGACGCCTTAAACTTTATTAGTTGAACCAAAAAGTCTTTATCTTATGCATAGAACAAAATGTCATTGTAAGTAGGAACCGGCCAGTAGCCACGCTCTACAACGCATTCAAGATCATCAATTTCCTTACGAAGTGCTTCCATAGCAGGAATAACCTTGCATGCATAAGCATTCGCCTGCTCTTGCGGATCCTCAATTGCCTCTGTTGCATCATGAAGCTTTACCAATTCGCGAACGCATTCTGCCGCACGGTTAAATCCATTGAGAATAATGTTAAGCAGCTTTTCATGCTCAGTCATATCCGCACCAGATAAAGCAGACTTAACCGTAGTAATGTTACTTGCCAAATCAGCCATGTAATCACTAATTGCCGGCAAGTAAGTACGGCGAGCCATACGAATCATTACGCGAGCTTCTATGTTAAGCAGCTTGTTATACTTTTCAAGTTTTACTTCATAACGGCTACGAACCTCAGCTTCGTTAAGAACACCAAACTCTTCAAACAGATCAATAGACTTCTGAGAGATTAAGCAAGGGAGTGCGTCGGCGGTAGTGCGATGATTTGCTAAGCCACGACGTTGAGCTTCTTTTTCCCATTCTTCGGAATAACCATTGCCATTGAAGATAATACGCTGATGGTCAGTAAGAGTTTGCTTGATGTACTTAATGGCCTTCTTTTCGAATTCGGCACCTGATACGTCACCCATTGCATCAGCAAAGTCTTTCAAGCTTTTAGCCATTGCCGTGTTTAGAATCATATTGCAGTCTGACAGGTTCACACCAGAACCAGGCATGCGGAACTCAAACTTGTTACCCGTAAAAGCAAAGGGGCTTGTACGATTACGATCAGTATTATCCTTCAGGAACTTAGGCAAAACCGCAACGCCAAGATCCATCGCTACTGCTTCAGCAGAATGATATTCCTTGCCAGAAATCAAAGAGTCCACAATTGCACCTAGTTCATCACCCAAGAACATAGAGATGATTGCAGGAGGTGCTTCGTTTGCACCAAGACGATGGTCATTACCAGCCGATGCAACCGACATGCGCAACAGTTCCTGATATTCATCTACTGCTTCTACAACACAAGTAAGGAATACCAAGAAGCGCAAGTTATCCATTGGATCATCACCTGGATCAAGCAGGTTAACTTTGCCGTAAGAAAGCGACCAGTTGTTGTGCTTGCCAGAGCCGTTAATGCCCTCAAAAGGCTTTTCATGCGTCAAACAAACCAAGCCATGATGCGATGCATCCAGACGCATTTTTTCCATAGTTAACAGATTCTCATCAATTGCACGATTAGAGTTTGTAAACAAAGGAGCTAATTCGTGCTGAGCAGGAGCAACTTCGTTATGCTTCGTCTTCGCAGAAACACCAAGTGCCCATAAGTCATCGTCAACTTCCTTCATGAAGTTATTAACAGTTGGACGAATTGCACCAAAGTAATGCTCTTCGAGCTCCTGACCCTTCGAAGGAGGCGCACCGAACAAGGTGCGACCCGTCATGATGAGGTCCTGACGCTGAACATAGTCTTTTTCAGAAATCAAGAAGTATTCCTGTTCAGCACCAACAGTGGTAGTAACACGATGGCCATCTTCGCCAAAGTACTTCAATACGCGCTGTGCTTCTTTATCAACTGCATTCATAGAACGGAGCAAAGGCGTTTTCTTATCCAATGCTTCTCCTGTGTAGGAGCAAAATGCAGTAGGAATGCAAAGAACTTCATCTTTGATAAAAGCAAATGAGGTTGGATCCCAAGTGGTATAACCACGAGCTTCAAAGGTTGCACGCAAGCCGCCAGAAGGAAAACTTGATGCATCAGGTTCGCCTTGGACTAATTCCTTTCCGGAAAACGTCATGATTGCCGTACCGTCTCCCACTGGATCCAAAAAGCTATCGTGCTTTTCGGAAGTAATACCGGTCAAAGGCTGGAACCAGTGAGTGTAGTGCGTTGCGCCGCGCTCAATTGCCCACTCTTTCATAGCATGAGCTACGACATTTGCCACTTCAATGTCTAAAGGTTTGCCCTCACGTACAGTCTTTACCAGACTCTTATACGTTTCCTTAGGAAGACGCTCCTTCATTACGTGCTCGTTGAAGACCATCGATCCATAAATTTCTTGAACGTGGGCCATCTCTTCTCCTTAAAGGTTCACGCTGCTAATTTGCAGCCTTACATTCGAGATTCAATTTATTATTGTGCCATAACTCTGACCAACTTCCCCAACACCCTTGAATCTCTTTTTGACGTATTTACCGTAACGGGCATTTGTTTCAAGAAGTTTTCTTACGTGAAACGCCTCTGTTTCCAAGCTGTCACATAATGTTACAGAGTGAGTTGCAGAGCGCAAAATACTCGTTTATCTGCATACATACAGAGGTCTGCGTGCCAAATTGCCCTTATATGACCCCTTGCTCAACTTTCACACAGCTCTCGCTCAACCATTTACAACCCTTGCACAATTTCTTATGCAACCCTTATGCAACTCTTAGGCAATTTCCCTATTGCTTATTTTGTCCGCGTCCATAATCCAGCAAAACAGGAAACCTATACGAACTCATAAAGTCAATAAATTCCTGGACAACACGTGGTCTGCGGCTTTCATCGCGACACACTATATACGTTTTATGAAAATCTACCGGCGCTTCGCGAATAGGAATACAAACCACATCGTCAAAAGCACTAATCAAAAAGGAGTAACAAAAGAGTGCCACCTGCGAAGCATCAGCCGCAACAATTGACGACAGGGTGATTTCATCGTCATATGAATAATGAACATTCAAATCATAGTTTTCCGCTAACGTGCGAAGGCTTTTCGTAACGGGAGAGTTCGGATTATAAGAAAGCAATTCCATATCTTTTAGTTCTAAAAGCGAGATGCTCTTTTTCTGCGCAAAAGGATGATTGCGATTTACGCCCAATACGAGCGATTGCGACCAGCATAAATTGTATTGAAGACCTTTCATATCTCCCACACGACTACAAATTGCAACATCAAGCTGTCCTGCCCGCAATCGACGTAACAATTCACGTGAATACGCCTGCGTTACGTTGATAGTAGGATCAAATGAACTTTGGCTCCTAAAATCAAACAAAGCTTGAGACCAAAACTTTCCTTGCATGGCATGAATCGTTCCCAGATTAATAACAGAGTTTTCTGTACCTAAAGATTCTTTTGCTAGCGTTTCAGCTCTATTCAAATCATAGAGAGCGCTTGAAATGCACTCGACAATATCGCGTCCTATTTCAGTAAGCTCCACTGTTGCGCGATTGCGTTCGAGCAGTTGCACACCCCATTCGTCTTCAAGACGCTTTACTGCAAGCGATAAAGTGGGCTGCGAAATATGTAAATCCTTCGATGCCCGCGTATAGTTCAGTACCTTTGACAAATGCTCAAAATAGCGCAAGTCTTCAACTCTCATGTCTATTCTCTTTCGTTTAGCAAGAAACCCTCTTACACAATAAGGGAGATCATGTTATTTACAAAGTTTCTACTGTAAATGAAGCACTAAAAGCTCTCATAAAATACATCGTTTACCAGCACTTTTACCTTATATAACAAAACAAAGGGCACCCACGCTTTAGAACGCAAGTGCCGTAAATGCTTTTTCTATCAGCCGCATACTTTGGCTTATATATTGGCTATCTGCAAAAAATCATCTATACCAATTCGTATCTACACATTTTAATTTACCTGCGAATGCTACAAATCAACCACCTGTTTTGTTTCTGCTGATTTTTGGATACCAATTATCAAACGCAACGTTTCAAGCGCATCTTCACCTGTACAACGAGGCTTCGTTTCACGCCCACGACACAAATCAATAAAGTGATCCAATTCCGCTGCCATAGGATCATTAATTTCGCAATCGAAATGCTCCTTCAATAGAGGCTCATTCCATCCGTAATGACCTTCGTCGTAGTAATACAGATCCATATGAGGAAAACCGAACGATGCTTTCGTGCCAAAAATACGTAATGAATTTTCATCATTACATAGACCATAACTTAGGTTTTCTTCTGCCGCCAAATCGTAGCTCCACGGCCCGGGCGTTCCGTCACTTACAAAATATGTTGCAGTAGCACCACCTTCGTATTCCACTACCACCGAAACAGAATCTTCTACTTCGTTTCCACGAATAGTATTACGAGCCGCAGCATATACACGAACAGGCTTCATTCCCGTTAAATAATTAAGATCGTCAAAATCATGGACAGCGTTAATGAGAAGAGGTCCTCCACCTTTTTTTACACGCCATTCCACATCAAAATACGCATAAGGTTTTGCAATAGCAAAGCTGCTTTGAAGACCAATAATTTTACCTAGACGCCCTGATGCAATAAGTTTTCGCAGGAATAAATATCGAGGAGAGCTGCGGCGATGATGGCCAATTAATAAAGTTGCTTTTGCCTCTTTGCAAATATCAATAATATGCTGAGCTTCCTCAACAGTATTCGCTATAGGCTTTTCAAGCAAGATATTGCGAATTCCTGCTGCTAGTGCTTCTTCAACTGCTTCAACATGCAGTCCGTTTGGAAGCGCTATAGCTACGGCGTCAAGCTGCTCCTGACGCAATAACAGACGGTAATCTTCGTAGCGCTTTAACCCCAATTCGCTTGCGATAGATTCCGCCTGTTCTCCAAACCCGGCCACTGCAACAAGTTCTACTTCGTCGTGCTTTAAAGCATCGCGGACGATTTTCGCGCCTTGATTTAATCCCAAGACCGCTAACTTAACCGGTTCCATGAGTCCCCTTTTTCTCCTTGTGAGTCTAGCGACAAGACTATTACGTGAACTATCTTTTGCGCAAACATCCTGTCGCTTCTAGTTGGCAGGCAATTATTTCCCCTCTTTATTGCGTGCCAACTATTCGCTTGTGCTTACAAATAACTATCCCCAAAAGTATGCAAGCAAGATTTCTTACCATTTTTAAGGGTGCATCTTTTGCTTCCGCAAGCAAAAGATGCGCATGGCTTATGTATTAGATATTGATACATTTCATAAGAAAAATCTAATGATCATATATTAAAT
>ENA-OZGV01000038-OZGV01000038.1-human-gut-metagenome-genome-assembly--contig:-NODE-38-length-79750-cov-15.584968_pt1 | contig 79750 bp, 98 predicted proteins | sample MGYA00245120_ERZ653665 | MGnify/ENA primary metagenome ERZ653665 (study PRJEB26926, sample SAMN06165250) | human gut metagenome | biome: ENVO:00009003; feature: ENVO:2100002; material: ENVO:00002003... | reverse complement strand
CAGCCCGTGAAGATTGTCGATGATGACTGTTCCTACATTAAACCCAGGACTCCGTGGGTAGTTATTTGGGACGATATCGTATGCCTCACTATCCGTTATCACGAGACTGACACGCTGGCGTCGAAAACAGCCCGTGAAGATTGTCGATGATGACTGTTCCTACATTAAACCCAGGACTCCGTGGGTAGTTATTTGGGACGATATCGTATGCCTCACTATCCGTTATCACGAGACTGACACGCTGGCGTCGAAAACAGCCTGTAAATCACCCTAAAAACCTCTCCACCAAGACACGGATAATTGGTTGCATCTACTCCGGGAAATTCGGTACAGAAGTAACAGCGTCCGTCATGGGGAGTTGTCATCACCCTAACATGGTCACCCCACAGCGAGTTATGGGCGAAATGACTGTTTCGAAAAGTTAAATCTGAAGAAAAATCTGAAGAAAGTTGGAGAAACTCTTTGCGGATTCATCAGAATCCACTACCTTTGTGTCATCAAAGTAAATCAAATGTCAAATATTAAAACAAATAAGGATATGAAAACGTCACAAGATTTTAACGAAAACTTCAATCAGTACAGTTCAGAGATAGAAAAAGAGATGTCGAACCTCAATCGTATGTTACAGGAGTTTGCTTCTAATGGAGTAGTCGCTCAACAAATCATCAATGACTTGGAACCTGTATTAGCGAAGTTACACCTGACAATCGACTCATTCACTATGAACCGTCCTGACAAAGAGAAAGCCTCTAATCGTGGTCGTCTGAGTCTTCACCTCATGTCTGACGGAAAGTTCAAGTTCATTCAGTTCCGTGGCTATACTTCACGTGGTGCTGGTAAGAACGAAAGCCGTCTCGATAGCAAAGCCGAAAAGATTTGTGAAGCGGTTATGGCTGCTCTTCAGAACCCTGTAAACGAACTCCGCTGTTCAGTCAACCCGTTCAGCCTTGAAGTAAGGGATGAAAAGGAAACAGGTCGTGTGCTGATGGACATCTCATACAACTTCTAAGAGAATAATCGAAGAATTCTTCAAGAAAATTCCGGATGGTTCATTGCTGAGTCATCTGGAATGACTATATTTGTACTGTCAATCAATAAAGGAAATAACAGTATGAAAACAATTAGTCAAATCCAACAAGAGGTTCTCGCCACGGCTCAAGTGACACTTGACGAACTTCAAGCCTCTATCGAAAAGTTTTGGGAACAGGGTTGGGAACGTAACGAGGAAGCCAAAAGAACCTGTCAGTCTTCTAAATGGTACGCTAACAATATCTCAAGAGTCATTCGTGATTATGCTTCTTATAAAAACCTGTACGAGAAAATCCTGTCAGGCGAATATGTAAGCCAACATCAATCTCGCGAGGACGCTGTGGCTGAGGCTACGAAACAACTCGAAAAGAATGAAGAGTCCTTCCCTCGCTCACTCAATCACATCTACCAAACCGCTGTCCGTCGTACCTATTACAGTCTATGCGGTTACACTCATGAGGACGAGATGGTACACACTCCTGGAGTACGCTACGACCGTCAGCCGGAATACATTCGTAACAAGGAAATACAGGCTTCAGGAGTTCTGAGCATTCACTTCTACTGAGAGTCTCGTGAGAAGTTCTACGCAAAGCGTGACCAAGAGGTACGGCTCACAATCGAACAGGCTACTGCGAAGCTGAAATTACAGGTAGAGAAGAAACTCACTCCTATCAAAGACAAGATACAATCGTTCGACCTCATCTCTTTTAGAGGTCAGCAGGGAAACTATGTAGGCGAGTGGGTGATACGTACTGAAGACGCTCGATACATCTTTAAAACGAGTTGTATCCTGGCTGGTGGCTATAATATACAATGCCTTCACGCTCGCTATATAGCCAATCTTAAACAGGTAAAGAAATAAATCTTGAGGATATCCCGGAAGAATTTCCGGGATTTCTTTGATATGTCGAAAGGAACCAGTACATTTGCTCAGTCAATTAAATCAAAGGAGGAAACAAACTATGTTACAGAAAGGTTCAGAACAGTACAAACAGGCTCAGAAGTTAGCGAATGAAATCAAGGATATGGCGGGAACTGACCGCTGGAATAACAACTCCTATTTCGACATCGCTTTCAATGCTCTCGGACAGTTCATCAGTAAAGTACAGGCGACAGACGGCTTCGCTGCTAAGATAGCCGAAACAGTCGACAAGACGATGAACCCCTACGGAAAGAAAGTTGCGTTCATCAGTGACAAGCAATCATGGATATTGGCTGTTGCAGCCGTTGAAAATAATATAACACTATAATCATCATGGAAAGAATAATTTGGACAGTATTTGAGTTCTTCTGGGGACGCTTCGGAAGAAAGAAGTTAGTAAAGAAGTACAGGGTATGGTGGCAGCGGTTCTGGATAGCCGTGTTCGTCTTCCTATTCTTGTGGGGAATGAAGATATTCTTTGAGTGGTGGGACGGTGTGGTTCAGTTCCTAAATTATGTGATATGGGGATAATAGTGCAAATCAATAAATAAGGAAATATATGGAAGTAAAATTAAGAGGATTAGACCGCTACGAGGTAGAGGCTATTCAGTACGATGGTACAAACAGTGATGAAATCTGTCAGCGAAAAAAAACCAATCTTCAATACAATTAGTATGGGAAAGATATACGACAGGCTCCAGAAGCAATTACAGGTAGAGGAGCACAGAGAGGATGCTGAGGACTGTATTAAGATATACAATAAACTCAAAGAAATGAATGACGGAAGCGTGTGGAGTTCTGATTGGCAAGTCCTTACCACTATCGGTGGATGGATAGGTGAGCGTCCACACGCTCAAATGGCTTACAAGCCAAGCAAGGTTGGATACGTATTCTTAAATGGAATAAGGGATGAGAACACTAACAGTTGAGAAAATCGGTGAGACCGAAAAGGCTGTTCAGTATCGTGTGACGTTCTGGATAGTTGAGAACCCCGGACACCCTGTGTGCTGGGAAGGAAAAGAGTATTACTTTGGGAGGTGGCTGCCGAAGCGTGTGGTCACTCCTATTGATGACACTCATATAGGTATTCCGAAGAAGTTCCTTGAGGAGACCATTGAACTACTGGCAAAAGGACATCCGTTCAGGGAAGTTCGCTATAATGCTCAGTTCAAACAGGAGACTCTACAATGGACTAAACCGACGAAACCAGAAAAATCTTGAAAATTCTTTGAAGATTTCCGGATAATTTCTTTGCTGATTCAATAGAAAACACTATCTTTGTAATGTCAAATTAAATCAACAATGTCAAACAAATTAAAAATTAGAATTATGAAGACAACTGTAAACAACATCGCTTCCGAGAATGTAACTTCTTTCGTAATTAACGAAGATATGCTTAACGAAAAGAAGGCAATGAAGTACATCAGCAAACCTAACATGGTCGCTGCTATCAATGACATCTGTGCTGCTATCAAAGGTCTTAACAGCCTGTTCTCACCTCAGGAGTACACCGAAGCCAACAGCAAGAAAGAACTATTCGACGCTTATCATCGCTTCTACATCATCTATACTGACCTCCGCGACGCTGCTATTGAGGCTCGTCACCGTGAAGAAGAAAAGGCAGAACGTGAAGAACGTCGTCGTCAGGCGGAAATCGAAAAGAATACCAAGGAACTCATCAAGCCAGCCCAGCCGTTAAAGAGCGAAAAGGAAGTCAAAGAAGCCTCTGTAGAGGGCAAAAAGAAGTCTGCTCCCCGTGTTGGTGACGCTGAGGCTCGCCTCTCTACCTACTCCGCTGAACTTGCTGAGAAAGAGGCTTTGGTTGCTAATGCTGAGGAGTTCGCTAAACTGTCAAAGGAAGACGCCAAGGCTATCCGCCACCGTATCGCTTCCCTCAAGCGTAAAATCGAGCGTGCTAACAAGGCTCTGGGAACTAAATAAGGCTCAGTCATGAAAGAAATCCTGACATTCGTAGTGCTTCTGATACTGGGAGCACTACGTTATTTCGAATATAGACATCGAGAGTAATTAATCCAATATATCATGAGCAAACTAATCACCATAGAGGATGGGTACGAAATACGCTTGGGTCAGAAGAACCCATCTTGTTACCCGTGTTGCTTCGAGGGGTCGGTCTGCGCTTGTCGTAGCGACCTTTGCATAAAGCATCGAGACAACTATATCAGAGAGCATGGAAAACTCCCGCAGGGAGAAGGTATTTATCTCAGACGAGTGAAGTCATGAACGAAGAGGACACTTCCCTATATGGTAAGAACCGTGAAGGCAAGGTTGCGCTCTGTGAAACCTGTGCTTATGACGGTTACTGTCGAGACAAGATACGATATTATAGATGTAGAAACTATATAAAAATCAAAGACGATTATGACAAGAATGAAAGGAATGTTGCTGATGACCGCTCTGATGATGGCGGCAGCACAATCGAGTGACCCATTCAGAACTCCTCGACGCAATACAGGGGTTCGACGTAATGATAATCAACGGAAGCCGAAACCCGTTGTTCGTGAGTTGAGGGAGTTCACTGTGAAAGGTCATACGATTATGGCTTACTCCCGCAAGGACGCTATTACACGGCTGAAACTCAAGAAAAAAATTTAGGAGCCATGAAGACGAAAGAACAAATAGAAGCGCACAGAAGAACTTGTGAGCATTTCGATACTACTCTCCTCGGAAATGGTATAACGTGTTGCACAGCCGACTTGCGTGCCTTACCTACATGGCAAGACCCAGGAGGTGATGGTATGGTTTACCCCTGTAGAGATGATTGTCCGTTTATGAAACAGTTTATAAATGAAGATAAAGATGAAGACATTGAAACCAATCATTCAGACGGAAGAGCCTGACAAGTATGGGCGAACCGTGAAAGTAGGAATCACCGACGGAACGACGGCATCGTTCTTTCAGGTGATGTCCATGGGAGAGGTGAGAAACCTCCGTGACGAGTTGACGAAGTTCCTAAACCATTCAGGAGCCGGAACCCCTGTGTTCGACTTCAAGAGTTTCGAGGAAATGCGTGACAGGGTAAAGGTCGGGGATACTGTTAGAGTACGCTTCGAAGAGTTTGGTATGCCTGATAAACACGTTGTCGGAAGGATGGTACTTCCTAAGAGAGCCTATCGTGTGATAAAGATAGACGAAAGACGAGGTCAGCACCTATCCGGGAAGGATTTGGAAGAGGGTAAAGTCAGAAAGTTTCACATCGAACAAATCATTGAAGTCCTATGAAAGTGAATAAAGCCATGCTGATGATACGGTTGGTCAGCCGTATCACGGCTGAAAGAGATTATTGGAAAGAAAAGGTTGAGGCTCAACTCGAAGGAAAGCCGTTTGTCGAGAATGAACGGTACGAGCGTCGGAAGAATAAAATCACCCGTATAAGCCGACCCCAGTAGCCTGTTTGGAAAAATTTTGACGAATTTATCGGGAAACTCTTTGGAATGTCAAATAATGCCACTATATTTGCTCCGTCAAACAATTTAAATCATTTAGTTATGGGACAGAAATCAGTTTACAACATCATCACCGCCCAACAAATAAATGGGGTCTGGGGTATCGCTGACGTGGCGTTTTCAATTACTTCGCTGAGAAAAGCGCAAATGCAAATGCAAACAATCATTGACCTCACTGAAAGAGGTGAATGATTTGTAGGGAGCGAAAATCATTACGAGATAATCGCTAATGAATATCCTCCTATACTTGAACAGCCTCGTTTCGTGTGGGACATCATGATTAAATGCGTTGAGACAGGGACGCTCGTACTGTATCGCATGATAGAGTCTCCGCTGAATAGTATGTACCTTTCAAAATAATCCCGATATGGAAATCAATCAGAATAATAAGCCAGTGACCGTTACGTTCAGTGACGGCACTGTCAAACAAGTAATCTACGACTCAATAGAGTTTCTTGAGGAAGGGAATGTATCCCTTCGCGGACACTTATCAGACCTTCCTACTGAAACGGTCGTAGAGACGCCAAAAGAGGCTCCTATCACCCCACAACTTCCACCCGAAAGACCTTATATGCGCAGGTACACGTTCAGAAGCGGTCTTGTGCGCTTCCTACACGAAGGACGTATGCGTACCGCTGCCGTCACTCACTGTACGGATAAGGCTTGGCGAGTGATGAATAAAGAGTTGGGAGTAGCGTGGTTGCCGAAGAATGTCATCAGGTGGAGCGAAATCGCTCAGCAGTTCTGCGTCATCGATGAGACGTATGAGTTGGACTTCACGTTTGATGTCAAACAGGGTATGGATGAATATCCGTCCTTATTCGACCCTGAGGATTTAGTTGTAAACGAACTCGATTAATAGAAAGGAAAATTGATTATGATGGTGAATATGAACGGTCTGTCCTACGGGACATGGAGAAACATTCAGAAGGCGATTGAACAGTTCGATGTGCCTGTGAAGTCAGCGGGAAACTACCTGTTAAAACTTCAGCAAGTATTCACTCCCGGACATACTCGTCAGATACACGTCCTCCCGAAACTTGGGGAAGGCTCACTTGGCGACGCTGCTGAGTATCAACGTGTGTCTGACAAATACTGTTGGGAGATTATAGTGGCTGACGATACAAGGTTTGGTCGTCATGTGAGTGTCTGTTCCTATTTCACCGAACCAGCGTTCGAGGTCTTTGCTGACACGCTTGGATGGAATGAACAACATCGCGAGCAGTACAGGCTGTCAACGGATATCGAGAAAGAGAAGAAATTACAAGAACAGTTCGCTCTGAAAGTCCTTGAGACAATCTGGGGTGAATATGGTCACACTATAAAAAGAATACCATCATGAGAAGATGCCGGAAATGTATGTGCGTGAATGAAGCAGCCTGTCGAGCGTGTCGTTCGTATTACAGGGGAAGAGTAAAGAACGCTCTTATCATTGCCTTTGTGATGTGCGTGGGTGCGATGTTGTTAGGCTGTATCTTGGCTCTTCTCATGATAGGAGTTTTTCTATTATAAACCAAAATGAGAAGTTATGCTGGAAACAGAAACAATCTATCCAGGCGGAAATCTGCCTAAACAGAAGTATCTCAAAAGAATGTGGCGTGGGCTTGCGGTTCTTTTGCTGTCAATTCTAATCATTCTTGTGATACGGTCGTGTAACACGACAGAACCCGTACCATCTCAGCCAGCGTTTGGCTGTGAGTACGCTGAAGAACAGGCTGTGGAGCCTGTACCTGAAACGCTCTTTGACGAGGTGTATGATTATATCTTCAAGTTGAGGATTGACCATCCGGACATCGTCATGGCACAATGTATTGAGGAGTCCGGAGGCTTCACTTCTAAACTGTTTGTAGAGGGACATAACTGTCTGGGAATGAAAGTTCCCGGAAGCCGTCCCACTTTGGCTGCCGGAACCATGTTAGGTCATGCCCGTTTCAACTCGTGGCGGGAGTGTATAGCCGACTATGCTATATGGCAGAGTACATTTGCCCGACGGCTCACAAAGGACGAATATTTCGCCTATTTAGACAGAGTTTATGCGGAGAAGAAAGGTTACAGTGGTCGTCTTAAAGCGATAATTCAGTCTCGAGGGCTGTAACCTGACTCCGGAGTAATCACGTATCTTTAACATCAACAAATAATTTCGTATGGAAACAAGAATTAAAACAGCCTTGGACGGCTTTCGTAAATCAGTGCTTGAGGCACACGGTATGGACTTCCTAATCGTAGGTTCACTCGCTCTTCACGAGTTAGGTATGGAAACGGCTGAACCTCATGACATCGATATGGAAGTCAAATGTACACCCGAACAGGAACAGAGTATCTTCAAGTTACTGTCGGACTCTCAGAAACAATCGATGTATCAGATGAAGGAGCAGGAGGATTATCTTTCCAACGCTGAACGTCGTATGGACAAAGTGACATGGAAGCATAAGCCGTATCTCTTTCAGTGGGGAGACGTCATCATCAATGTATGGGTGGTGAGTGAGTTCAGTCATGAGTATGTTACACTCGACAGCGGAATCAAGTTCGCAAAGGTGATGTCTGTCATTCGTAAGAAGATAGCGTATCAGCGCAACAAAGACCGAGCATTCCTAATCAATCTCGCATATCGCTTCCTTGGAATGGTGGGCGCAAACGGAAAGAATTTATCCGCTGTATTCAATCAGGACTGCCGATAATCCGGGAGTCCAAAGGGATTGATAAAAACTATCAACCGAAAAACGACGTTATTATAACACGTTTGAAAATAGAAACATTTTATTCACTAAATTTAAAAAGAAATGAGAAAGTCAGAATTCGTGGCAGCAGTTGCCAAAGAGGCTGGTATGAGCCAGAGAGACACCGAGAAAGTAATCGACGCACTGAATCCGGTGATTGTCAAGACCTGTGTTGAGGACGGTGACGAAATCAGCCTACCTTTCGGAAAGTTCAAACAGAAAGTCAACCCTGCTAAAACAGGCACGAACCCGTTGACTCAGAAACCTATGAACGTTCCCGAGTCTCACACACTTGCTTTCAAGGCTTCTAAGACCGTGAAAGCAGTTGTTGAACCGAAGAAAGGTAAAAAGAAATAAGTCCGTGAGGATGTGATTTTTGTTTTAGTCATGATTGGAAAGAGGTTGCCTGTAACGGGTTGCCTCTTTCCTTATTCATAGAAGCCACTGGCGGTCGCTCTACGAGATTTACCCCTGTTGGCTGGTACATTTTATTCCCCGTATAGTTATAATCGCTTAAATCGTCTAATATGAACGCAAGAATGGATAAGGATAGCACAGTCACCCTGTCGGGATTCTGTGAACACGTAATCAGTAAAACTGAATCCGAGATATACAGAATAACAGGCTCATCTTCCCTAAAAATTCAGGACGGGAAGGCTCGTAGGAGAGAACGCAGAGCCGAATTGAGGATTTTCTTTGGATATTCGAATTTATCCACTACCTTTGTTGCGTCAATCAATTAAAACAATAAAGTCATGAAAGCAATAGTTGAATCAGTATTATTAAACACGAGTAGTCGTTCAGTTGAAATCTTCGTTGAAATTCTTAACGCTATCACATCTTGTGAAAACGAAAACGAACTTCGTGAATGTATGAAACTCATACAAAATCGTTTCCCCATTTCCTTCAATTTCTGTTTTGTTTACGGCTTTGGTGTAACCCATATGTGGGTAACAGAGCCAGGAAGAAAAGAAAGATTAATATTCGTGGAGTTCTAATCGAACTCCTCGGATTCCACGTATAATTATCAAACATTTTAAAGAACAAAATTATGGACATTACAAAGAAGAAAGTCATCTTCATCGACATGGACGGTACGCTCATCGATACCGTCTCCGGGAAAACCTTTCCGGAAGGAGTTTGGGACATGAAACTGAAAATGGAGGTTTTTGCGCAACTCAAGAAACTTCATCCACAGGCTGTTCTCATCGTATCTAATCAGGGTGGAATTGAACTGGGACGCGTTCATCCCGCTATGTTCCAACCGAAATTCATCTACGTCATTGCGTGCCTTCAATCGTACATCGGTTTGAATACGCTTGTTGCCGGACAGTTCTGTCCCTACAATGACAAGAAGCATCCGAAACGTAAACCCAATCCGGGAATGCTTGAGGACATGCTGGCTGAGTTCACTCACAATACAGGTATCACAATCGCAAAGGAAGACTGTCTCATGATAGGGGATGCCTCTGGTTTGGAAGGACAGTTCAGCGACAGTGACCTCAAGACGGCTGAAAACTTTGGGTGTGATTATCTCGACGTGGCAAAGTTCACCAACATGGAACTCCCTGAGCCTCTATTTAAGGTCATTCGCCTGTCGGATGGTGAAGTTGTAAAGGACAAGGACGATAATCCCTTACAGAACCTTACAGAGAGCGAAGCAACCGACAAAGTGGTATTCCTTATGGAAGCGAACCCCAACCCACAGGAGCAGTTCACATACGTTCCTATGCTGTGGGAAGTCCCTCGCGAGCCAGAACAGGCTCCTCAACAGAAAGAAAAGATTATTCGAATGAGCCCTAAAAAGTAATAGAAATGGCAATTATTGACAAAGACACCCGTATGACGGTTGCCACACGGCTGGCAAACCTCAACTACAAAGAACAGATGGACTCGTCACTGGCGAAGTTGAATGAACTGTTCGAAAAGTACATTATCGGAAAAACTCCGGACGATGTATTGAAGTGTTTCAAGACACATAAGAAGTTCTTCATTCGTTGCAATGAACCATCACTGTCATCTTATAACCTTCCGGAGACGTTCTTTCCTGAAGACTGGGGAAGTAGAGGTTTTTATATTCACCTCAAGTTTACTCAGGAACTTCCTATTGCTGACGAAAAGGTTGAAGACATCGCCAAGAAACTTTCTGAAGACCATCCTATCGTTCAGCAAATTAAGGAACATCTCCTTCTCGAGCGAGACCGTTACTTCATGGAGAAGCGTCTGAAGTGTATGATGGAAACAACCCGTTTCACTCCGGAGCGTCTGAAGAACGAATTCCCTGAGGCATATCTCATCTATATGGATGTTATAACAGCCGACTGGAACGAAAAGCGTGATGACGCAAAGAAACCTGCTTCGAACCTGTGTGACACTATCGAGAATATCCGTGCGACGCTAAAACCTAACTTAAAGGAGGCATTGAAACATGATAAAGAAGAGGAATAAATTGGGATGGTTCCTGAGGTGGTATTACAGCCACCTCCTCTTTTCTGCTCAATACGTATCTTTCAAAGACGCTGGACTTGAGGAACTGTTCTGGAACATTGTTACGTGGTATCACTTCTTCCGTCACTTCGAAGAGTTTACCTGTAAGATTCAGTGGTATGTTTCGAAGGATATTGTCGCCTACATTTACATTCGAAACCTTGCGGATTGGTCAACAAAATCCATTTGTTTCAATGATAAGCCGTGTCCGTTGGTACAGGTAACTGAGAATCTTGACTGTTACAAACAGGTGGACGGAGCGATTTATGAGATTTACAATGGAAGTCCAGTCGAATAGCGTTTATTCAGTACATTCATTTTAAATCGAAAGATATGTTGATATTTATCAAATCATGGATTACTCCCCCACAGGACAGTCCTTCAAAGGAATCACTCGTAGAGGTTCAGAAAGCCTACCGAGTTGAGAACATTAAAGAGGTGAGCGAAGTGAACGCTCTTACGAACCCCAAGGGGAAGTTTCGCTTCTCCATTCTATTAGTTACAGGCGAAAGGCTTTATTCCTCCTTATACGGAACAAAAGAAGAAGCCGAGATGGCACAGGTATCCGCCATCACCGTTCTGAATGCGATTGAACTGTACTTCGAACGTTTCAAACACGTTCCGGAACACCACGCAACCCCTGTAATGTTTCAGGCTCCGGATGCAAAACAGAAGAAGTTGGTTCCGGGAAAGATATCGATGTTCGATACACCCGTTTACACAATTCAAATTTAATCACCAAATAATTTAGACTTATGAAAGTAGTTTATAATTTCATCTATTCCGACTCAGAAGGAAAGATTCAAGAATTCAAAATGCCTGTCAGTATGACAGAAGAAATCGATGCTGACACGATGTACGACCTCTGTCTATCGTATCTTGAAGTTGGCAAAGTAGAAGGCACACCTCTTCATGCGATATCAACCTCCGGCAAGTATCCGAACTATTGCTTCACCTCAACCGCTTGCAATGCTGAATGCGAGGCTTGCCGTTCGAAGAAACTTAACGGAAAGAGCGCACAGGCTTATGAGCCTCAGTCTCTTGACGGGAAGAAGATTTATATCTATGAAGGCAAGTTCGGAAAGGTTGGAGCGTTCAGCCGACGCATCATTCAAAAATCCTACCTTTTGCCTGCACCAGCACTTCTCACCGACAATCTGATTGGCGATTTCAAAGCAGCCATGAATAAGGAGAAGGACGGCATGGGTTGGGAACTGTTAGGAATCACTTTGGTTCATGAACTCGACCCACAGGGTATGACCGACAAGGAGATTGAACAGTACGTCAAGACTCCGGAAGGAAACCTGTTCCAACCTGATTCAGAGGAAAAGATTCCTGAGGAGAAAATGATTTGGGCTCGTACCAGCGATGAGAACGAAGACCGTACCGCTTGGATTCCGGCTTTGGTTCGTGGTGAACAGGTATTGAGCGCAATTGGTGAACTCGACAACCCCGACAATCCTGAGGACACCCGTGAATTCATTGACTGTCCTATTCCGGGATATCGTGTTGTGAAAGACGACACCGACCCGAAGGAACTTGGTCTGGCTCGCATAGCCTGTACAGTATATCCGCTCGACAGGAATGACAAGCGTGAAGAACCGTTCCTGTACATCAACGAATTCATCATTCCGGTAGGACTAAGCAACAAAGAAGCCGTGAAATATCTTATGGCGTTGACTCAGAAGTTCATCAAAGGGAATTGTGAGATTGAGCCTCTCTATTGGGAGTACCTGTCTTTCTTGAACGGTGAGAAATTAGCGACGGCTCACATTCTTGACCAGAGTATGAAGCCAGCCGACCTCGCCACTCCTCACTTCCTTGTTTCCTATACGGTCAACGAAGAGGAGGGTCGAGAATATACGTGTGTCGTTCGTTACCCTGTACGCATTACTTCGCCCATTATGGCTATTCCGGCTGGTGCGTATGTTGAAAAGAAACTCAAGAAGTATTTCGGTGATAAAGCAAGTATCACACAAATGGATTACTTCGATGACGTGGTATCAAGCCTTGCGGTCATCTTATAAGGCTCTACACGGCAATCAAAGGTGTGCTCCGGACAATTTGTTCGGGGCATACTTATAACTTCCTAAATCGGCTATAATTGACGTCAATAGCATAAATAATTTCGTTTCAATCATTAAAAGTAAAATTATGAAGAAAGATTTTCTGACAATCACTCCCGAGTCTGGGGGGGGGGTACGGCTTCAGTAAGTGCCGTTGCTGACCCCAATCTTCTTGCAAAAGAACGTTCTACAACCATCAATTTCTCCGCCACAGGGGGGGGGGTCTGAGTAGAGCCGTAACTGCTATCCAAGACCCTGCTTTCGTTTATCACATCTTATCTAACCTGTGTAATTTTGAAGACTCCGCCAATTCTGGTTACAAAGTTGAGAACGGGATATTTGTTATCCCTCTTCAATGGCAGGACACTCATTTCGAATTAAAGGTATTCAATCCATTCTCCGTAATTACAAGCGTCACGGCAAAGTATTCTGATGAGTTCGGTATTGGAGAATCCTTAGGAGACGATACCTTTTCAAAGGATGGTCTTGTTTGGATTCCTACCAACCTTGAAAATTGGAGACAAGAACTTCCAGATGAACCATCAACTATGAAAGTTGAACTATACTTCAACGGAACATTGGCTGTTAGAATGTCCAAATAGTATAATATTCTGTTAAATCTTTGAGAATCCCGGAAGAAATTCCGGGATTTTCTTTGTAATCTCATTTCTTCCCATTATCTTTGTACTGTCAAACTTAAAACACCAAGAAATATGAAAAGGTTATTTCAAAATTAGACGGAAAAGAATACTACTTAACAGTATGCAATGACGAATCAAATGTTATGTTTATCTGTAATAAAAGATACCAAGTTCGTAATGCTACATCTGATGACTGTTGTAACCCTGAACTTTACTGCGTTGTCAACGGAACATTCAACGAGCCTCTATCTGACCTCGACTTCAAGATAGCATCTGGTGGGCTACTCCCGTTGAACCGTTACAATGGAACATACTGTTTGAATAAGAAAGTTCTTAAATCTGATTGCAAAAGATATTTATCGTACATCGATTAATAAGTTAGGACTATGGCAAAGAAGATAAAATTCACATCAAAGAAGAACCCGAAGCCGTCAAAGTTGGCACGTGCGGGTGGTGACGTTCAAACCTCGTCAATTTACTATCAGGGGAAGCGTATAGGCTCGGTTGAGGGGAACACTCGTATAATACTGATATGCGACCCCAAACCTGTTTATTTGAGACTAAAAGAACCCCAAGACCACAGGTATGCAGTAAACTATGTCAAGGAACACGCTCAATGGATATGGGACAACTACAATCTTCGAATCAAATCACAACTTAAAGAAAAGGAATCATGATAGCACCTATTGAAATCAATCGAGTAACGGTAAAGGGTGGAGCCGGAATGCCCACGTCAGAATATGCACAGTTAGTTTACAAGGGTGAGGAAATAGGCTTCATCAGTGAACAGGGTATCTTCCTAAAGATGTGGCATCCGGAACTGAAAGCCGGAGTCTTTCAAAACATCAACACTTTCAACGATAAGTCTTTCACACAGAAATGCAAACTTGTCGAAAAGAACTGGGATGCCATCTATGACCGTTATACTACTATCATCAGAGGAAAATGAATTCTCTTTGTTGTGTTTTCATATTTTGATTTATTGTTTGACGACAGGGAAGAGCGGAGCCGAAAACTCCGCTCTTCTTGTTGAAACCTGTGAGCAGTCTCCCTGTCGCAAGCAGCCGTTGAGAAAATCTCCGTATCGCCCACAACCGTATTCTCAAGCATGTCGAGACCGAACACGGGTCAGTCGTATGCCACTACGATTACCGTTTCGAACGCTCCTACCAAACCAACCGTTTCAGTCTCCATGGATATGAAGGCTGACGGTGGGACTATAAAATATCAGATGGGCGACGTCGGCAAGTCTGAACCTGTATCGGCTGGAAATAATACATGGACTTTTAAGGTATGGCCAACCAATTGGTATCAAGCAACAGGTGGTGACGGAGGCGGTCGTCCCGTTTTGGTTCCGGGAAATTACTGTCAAGGCAAGATAACTGTGGGCAGAGGTTTGAACACTGCCACAGTAAATATTCAAGGTATGATTACATCTTTGTAATAGATTGGGTCGGTGATATCACCGACCCTCCCCCACTACATAATGCCTCAAAAATGACAAACTTGGTCAGAATTTTGAAGGGTAAATTTATATACACCTGACATCGCCCACCCCGAAGATACTTGCGTTCTAACATAGAACTTTTCTCCTGGATAAATGTTTACTAATGAACCTGGACTGGAAGCGTTATTCACCTGAAGGAAACCTGCCCATTCAACAGGGTCAATATCCATTCCATTGGAAGATAATGCATCAAAATTTTCTGGAGAACCAGATGGTTGATTTGCGGTATTAAATAGAAAAACATTCATAAAAGCAACATGTGAAGTGAACGAGATTTCATAGGTAGGTATCTCGACGGCTTCTTGCGACAGGGAGACTGCTTGGGTCTTACCACTACCAGTCTGCGTATAGGTGGCAGTTCCGCTTCGCGTCGTCGTCGCACTGTTCGCTGATGCCGTAACATTCGAACCGCTTACTGAGAAGCCTGTACCCGAAACAGTCGGTGTCCAATTCACATTTTCCTGGGTTGATGTTTCGACTCCGTTTATAACTTTCTTTCGGTAGGAAGTTACGGTAACGGATTTCGTTTCACCACCAGCGACGAAACTGAGCGATTTCGGAGTCACGGAGAAGTAATAGTTCCAAGTTACTACTCCCGCAGCCTGACTTGCGCCAACAGTACGTGTCATCCCGCCACCAGCAACTGAAAGGCTCGTACTGCGTGCCGATTCAGTCTGGTTAGCAGAAGCCGTGGCAGTCACAGTTGTGCTACCACTTCCTCCGTAGTCCGGAGTTGCTGTAATAAAATCTTTCTTCATAATTCTTAAAATTAGTTATAACTAAATGAAATTTCACCGCAAATTTAGCGGTTTATATCTCGAAATCAAAATCCTTTGTCGTTATCCTACAAAACGAGCCTTCCGGAGACAGGCATATCACCTCTGTTTGGTCGTCTAAATACGATACAGATAAGACGGGGAGATAAGTATACCCCTCAATGTAGAAAATGCCTGCAGGCTCCCCGTTAAGACCGTCAAACGTGGGAACGGGTATCTTGCTGGTAACAACCTGCCGCCCAGCGAATGGTCCGAAGTCCTTAACAGCCATTTTCGGGCAGACCAAAACCTGTTCAAGTTCGGTAATGAACTTTCGCTTCATATTCAAGTAGGAATTCAGGATTATGCCTGTTCCTATCTTCCCCTCGATACCGTATATCTTCCGAGTTTCGTTACGAATGACTTGGAGTTCTCCTGGGGAGAGTTCCTCGAAGTCCTTCTCGAGGATATCGAGAAGTTGCTTGTTTCTTTTCTCTTCTTTGTTCATGACTTCTCAATTTATATATGTATAACGTGGACGCAGTGGCTTTGCGATTGATTTTCGCCAGAAAATTCCTTTAACCATTCTTTCCACGAGTAAACGGAGTCGAAACATCAACCCAGGAAAATGTATCGTGGAGCGCAACAATTAGTGGAACAGGGTTCAGCAAAAACACAGATGGTTCTTCTATTACTGCTGCGGCAAATCAAAGTAATAGTCGGTCGGGAACTGTTTCCTATACTCAAACGACTTCCGGAAAAACCGCTTCGGTATCGTTAAGTCAGGCTAGTGTTCGATATACTATCACGTATAAGAGTAATGGTTCGTTTGAAAATACTTACTTCGCATTCAACTCACGTTCTACACCAACCGGAACTCCTATGCAGTATCGTGCTATGTTAGGCGTTGGCGAAGAATTTCAAGAAACTTGGATTCCTGACCCAGGATATAGCGTAAACGATGTTTCCAAGGGTGGCGCAACTACCAACTTAAAGGCTGGCGACAGGGTATGGATTCGAAAGATGACTGTCATTGGTACAAGTTGGAGCGGTTCAACGACACAGTCGTTTATGCTCGAAGCAAATAATCAGACAGTCAATTTGAACTAAAATTAGGGACTGGCGGGAATTATCGGGTTATTCACGGACTCCTGCCAGAATCCCTCCTTATTCATTAAAATAATAGACCCAAGCAGTCTCCCTGTCGCAAGCAGCCGTCCCATCCGTAGGAACATCAGTAAGATATAGTTCTTCGGGTTCAGTTTGGGGAACTATTAGCATTTTCACGGGTGTGGGTAGTTATTCAGCAGATATCAATCAATCCGTGAATGTCGAAATTGATTTAAAAGATGATTCCTTTAGAACGAATAATGACTACTATTCATCTGGTTCAATTGAGTCGTTCACCCTAACTTTAAGCAATTGCCAGATTTCAAATGTCAATAATATCACCACACAAAATTGTTCTATGCAAATTGTTCAGAGTGGTTCAAATGTCGAAATTCGAATAACGAATGTTGACACTAATGACGACTTACAATATAATGCATATGGATATGGAACTTTGACAATTGATGGGAAGACGCTTTCAAATATTCAATTTATGATCGAAGGCTCTCCTTATTAATCTTCATTTGGAAAGGAGGTCTGATATCAGACCTCCCAACCATAACAATTAACTGCCCGAAGTTATACGGACACGAATGTTTCCCGTATCTTTTGTTGACCCACCTGATTTAAGATAGATATCTATATTGTGAATACCTGTTTGACCGCTATCATTGATAGCATTAATAGTGACAGTCTTTGAGCCTGTGCCTGATGCTGGTGAAGCGTTTAGACTGAACGCATTAGAGGCGAAGTCAATTGACCATGAACCACTTGCTGGTGCAGTAACCGTAACAGTTCCAGAGCCTGAACCGTATCCAGAAATATTGATATTTGTTGAACTGATTGACCATGCCTCAGCCTCTTGCGACAGGGAGACTGCTTCTTGATTTTCGAAGAAAAACAAAGAGCACTCCCAGAGGAAGTGCTAAATGATTAGGGAGGGAATAGGCTTAAGACAGGAGCGTCCAAGCCTCACGAACTTTGTTGAACTGACTGTATGGAAGAGTAGTGTAACCACCCCGACCAAACGATGTCCCCCAGGAGTTCTTGATGATGAGACCTGTTTCGTCATAGCCGACAACCGCTACTGCATGACCACCCATGAACTCATCACCGTTCCAAAAGTCGTCATTATACGAAAATACATTCATCGCTATAAGTGCTGCCCCATTGGTAAGAACACTCTTTTTGAGAGCGTCCAGAGAGCCAATACGAGCGAATACTTCGACACGGTGTTCGCCTTTCAAAATTTCGAAAGCCTCACGAGGCATCATTCCGTCAATAGTCTTGTCAGAACGTTGGTCGTACAGGTATTCAAAACCGATAGACGGTTCACGACCTTTCGATTTGCAATAGAAGTTGTACATCTCCGCAACTGTACAGGACACGCAACTTCCCTTACTGCCTTGGTCATAGACACGAAGTTGTTCCCGCAGTTCATACCGCTTCGGGAGTTCAATCTTCGGAGCAGCATAAGTGGCATCATTCGGATTGACGCCACTCTCAATAAATCCAAGTCCTTTCGTTATCATTCTTGCCTAAATTTGAATAGAACATCATCCTTTCCAGCCGTTTGTGTGACTGAAAAGATATACAGAACTTTATCCTTCTTTTCAGTAAGGACATACACAGTGGTCATCACGGAATCGCTCCCGATGAAGTACGTCTTTCCCCACGAGTCTAAATTCGTAGGGACGCTCAAGCCGTGAACGGTGTTCAGGCTGTCAATTACTGAAAGAGGCTGTGGAGTCACTCTTTCGAAGAACACAGTCTTCCGAGTTGTCGCACAGCCTACAATCAGCAATGTCAAGAAAAGGAATATCAGTTTCTTCATCAGCCACCTACATTGAACCAGTTACCAAGTAGAAAGCATAGCCAAATGAGAAGACCGCCTATCAGTGGTGGAAGACCTCCGTTAAGGATAGCCTGTCCGACAGGAAGATTTTTCTTCATGTTCTGGTAAGCGAACAACCCAATGACAACGAATGAGACCGGAATCATACACGTGATACCCATATCAAGTGAGATTCCAAAGAACGCAGCCACCAACATACCGATGATGACGTACAGGTAATGAAAAGGCTTCATTTGTACCATTGTAATTGAAATTTAAGTTAAATCGAACTCTTTGCACACTTCCTCCATTTCCTCGCAAGTCAATGGTCGAACTTTCAGGATATTATAGCGGTCGAGGTCTTCTTGTAGAATAGGGAAAGGCAACCGAGTGTTCCCCGTTGGGGTGACAAAGCAATTATCGGCACTGTCACGATAAAAAAGTACATCAGGCTGGTCAGCCTCAATGAAGATTTCATCTGTATAAGCATACATGAAGTCTTCCCACTTTTCTTCGAAGCCTTTCTTGCCCACTCGGTTCAGCCCAGTTCCAGTATCTACTTTGGGATGAAGAAAATCCTCTACAGATTCCACAGGTTGCGTGGGTGTATATTTAGGACGCTGTTCACGGGTAATCTCACGAAGTTCCGATTCGAGCGTTTCAATCTCTCCTAACAGTTGTTCTTCTCGCTTGGCATAGTCGGACAACTCTTTGCGCTGTTCACGGTTCTCCTTCTCAAGAAAGAGAATCTTTTTATTCAGACGGTCGCATTCCGCCTGCAGATTCAGCACTGTTAAAGTTTCTTCTTTGCCCATATTAGATAGCATTTATTCTGTTGCTCCATGAGTCTGTTAGGAACTCTTCCATTTGAGCCTCAGAAAGTTTATCATACACTTTAAACGTGACAGTATCGAATCCTCGTTTTCCTTTCCCGACCTTTGTGCCTGTATAGGAAAGGGAGTATTTGAACTGGAGAACCGAGTTGAGGTTGTTAATCATTTCCCGGAAAGCGGTCTTAAGAACGAACCGCTCAAAATCCTGAACGCTATACTGAGGAGTCTGAAGTTCATCCATAAGTTCGGATATCTTCATTGAGAAGACACGTTTATCCTTCCAACGGCTTAACATCATAAAAATACGCTTGGCATAGACTCCATTCATTGACACGACAGACTTCTTGTCGTAGATTGTTCCTCCTATTCCCTTACCATAATATAAGAGCCAGCGCAAACTTGTAACAGGCATTCCCAGTACGATGTTGTCATCCTCGTCAATATCCATCGTAGAGATAAGATAGCATTCCCTACGAACCAATTTACCCTGTTCGTTGGTAAAGTTGTATTTAATCGTCTGTTTGAACATCTTCTTTATTTCGTTGAGAACGATAGAGCCGTGATGGTGTTTATCAATCTCATTCATTTGTATAGGGATGAGAAGATTACCGTTCTTATCAAGGGGGAGAGTTTCCTGGAAAACTTTCAAGTCAGCGTTCAGCCAGTCAACATCACGGGACATAGCAGGTTGCAACTGTTCGACAAGATGAACCAAACAGTTCATTTGCCACGATGTGAACTTATAGACGCCAAAGGTCGCCAAGTTCGATTGAATGATTCCTTTATTTCTTTTCATATCATATAATGTTTAATTCCATACAAATATAACGGGAAAATTTATAAACAGGGTAAAGTCATATCAACCCCTTTAAAACAGGCTTGGCTTCGAATTAAGACTGTAAATTAACTGCGCTTAAAAGCCTGTTTATAAATTTGTCGACGCGCTCAAACCCCTTTTTATTGCGCTCAAACCCCTTTTTATAACCCCTTAGACCCCTGTTTTTATTGCGCTCAAACCACTTTTTATAAAACAAAATTTGTGGGAGAAGACTCCCCATAAAATATGGAAGACTCACGGACTCGAAAATTTGTGTATCAATATATGAGTACAATAGAAGTTTCAATAGAATACAAGTTAGAGTCCCGAACGGAAATTTTAAGAAGTCATTTTTCACGTCGAAAACACACCTCACTGCGTTCGGAGTTTACAGGCTTCGCCATCTCCGATGGACTTCGCCCTGAGAGGCTGCTGTCGCAGCCGATATTGTTAGGAGATATGGAAATGAGAAAAACTTTTGTGCATTGATAGCGTTATATTTGTGTTCGGTCTGGTTCGCCTAATCGAACATCATCTAAAGTTTGATTTGATTTACATTGTTTGATTGACATCTAAGAAGTTTTGAAGAAGATTCTTTTTGTTCATTAAAGAAAGTTTAGGTTTTAAGTATTTGACAGAAATCTGGGGCATGAGAGGATGTGAATCTTCTCACTGCCCGTTTTTATTTTAGAGCCATACCGCTGAACTCACTCCTACCATATTAAAATTTTATGAATAACTTTGCTCACAAAGAATTTTAATTTACAAATCGTATGGAAAATAAAGGAAAGAAAGTTTCCCTCCAGTTGTTTGAGGAAACTGCTCGTAACAATGGATACGAGGTATTCACACCCGATGAGGTGGCTTCCTATTACAAGGAAGGAATCATGAAGAGTCGTGCCAACGAACTTACAGCCGAGGAGAAAGAGGCTTTCGTGGCTGACGTAATGTATCTCCAGAAAGCCGTATGCGCTGACGAAGAGGGTAAAGACGTCATTCGTTTCTATCGTCCTAAACAGGTTGAGTGGGAAACGGCTGCTGACGGAACTGTCATGAAAGGTTTGGAAGGTGTATATCGTGACACCCCTGAAAATCGTCGCCTGAACCGTGTTGGACAGGCTTATTCTCCTACATTGGAGTTCCTGAAATCGTTGAACGATGAAACGGAGGGCGACATCATGAAGTCGTTGGGAACAGGTGTTTATGCTGATACCCCTGACAATCAGCGTCTGGGACGTGTGGGTCAGCCGTACAAGAACCAAATTCTGGTTGAATAATGGAAACGCTGCTTGAGAAATCATTGAATAAACACGATTTTCCGGAAAAGGAAAGACGTGAATTGGCGAAAGAGGGAGAAGCCATGAAAGATGGCTCTTTCCCTATTCGTAATACTCATGATTTGAAAGACGCCATTCGTAGTGTTGGTCGGGCGAAAGACCCTGCCGCTGCGAGACGGTGGATTAAAAAGCGTGCTAAAGAACTCGGGAAAGAGTCGCTTCTTCCTGAGTCCTGGGAATAATTTAGGAGTTTTCTTCGGGAAACTCTTTGATTATTCAAGATTACGCAAATATATTTGCGTAATCAAATTAAACTGTAAGGAATATGACAACACTAATAGAAAAATCAATTTTGAATGAAAGATTAGAAAAATCTCGTTCAGGCATATACGCTGATACTTCTGAGAATAGACGCAAACATCGCGTGGGGCAGAAGTACGGTTCTGAAAAGAAAGAGGAAGAGAAGCCTGAAAAGACTGACCCCAATAAGATGAGTCCGGAACAGCAACTCGAGGCTATCAATAAGGTCATTGCTGCTGTCAACGAAGGCAAGTTGAAACTTCCCCCTGAGGAAATCAACACTCTCGTAGCGAAGAAGACTATGGCGGAAGAGGCTGTTAAGCAAGCCAAAGGCGAAAAGAAACCTGAGAAGAAGGAAGAACCCAAGAAAGAAGCCACCAAGCCAGAGGCAAAATCTGAGGGGAAAGACGAGTATGAGGCTGAGTATAAGAAATTAGACGAGGCTGAAGACAAACTGTATGACCAGCGTCAGAAAGAAGAAACTTCAGAAGAGGTGAAAGAGTCATACACCCGTGTCAAGTTTGAGGACGTCCCTAACAGCGGAAAGGTCAATCTGAAGAAATACCTGTCAGAGAAAGTTCGAAAGGGGGTTGATGAAAAGTGGTCAAACATTAAGAATATTCCCACCGACAATCTTAAGAAGATGGAGAAAGGACTTGTGAACGATTTAAATAAGAACTTTGAAGCCATCAAGAAGTCTCAGAGAGCGGAGTTGCTTTACTCTATAATGATAGTTAAGGGGGAACTGGAAAAGCGTGGTAAAGAGAGCCAAAAGAAAGAATAAGGATATCATGCTTTATTAGTGCCGTTTTTGTTTGTAAATTTGTATCGTTTAATAAATGTAGAATTAAAACATAAAAGAGATGAAGAAATATGTTTATTCGAAAGGTGCGGAGGCTGTTACGGTTGAGACCGATGGGTTAGCAACTATCAACAACTTCATGGTGACCGGACTCATTGGTAAAAATTATCATGGTCTGGTACAGGCTGGTCTGAATTTCAAAATGGGAGACGAAGTAACTATCCCGATGATGCTGAATGCTGCTAAGACCTGTAAATGTAAAGTAGAATGTTACGAGGGCAATGAACTTATCATTGATGAGTCTGCTGACTTCACAAGTGGCGTTCCTGCTGAAGTAGGTACAATCTTCGGGTTGAAACTTGGTGTGGCTTTTAACGAGGCGACATATTACGCTGTGGTTCCCAAATCATATACAGACCAGTACGATTACGCTGTTTCTAAGGCATCGCTGCCTTGGTTGGTTGCGAAGTTCAAGAAAATCGCTGCTGACGCTGATGAACAGGAAACATCAGAGTATCAAGTACAGGTATTTGCCGACGAAAGACAACTTGAGTTCCGTGGAAATTCTGCCGACTTGGGTACGTTGAGCGAAGACAAGAAAACGCTGACCGCAAAGGCTTCCAATTCACTGATGTTTGAAATCGTGAAAGACTTGGGTATTTTGCGTCCGGAAATGGTAACTTGGTTCACTATCCGTTTCATTTACGGTGGTCGTACCTATGAAGCCAAAACATACGTCACTCCTGGAACTATTTAATTATGGGAAGTAAGAAGAACCGTTCATCAAAAAACAGGAGTTCAGTGGGAGCCAATAATATGGCTCCCATAGACGGTCTTGATGGACTGTCTCTTCAGGAACTCCAAATCATGGCTCAGGCTGCTCCGATAGCGTTGAGGAACCGTCTTCAGAAGTCCCTAAACTCAGAGAATTTTGAAGAGGTGATGAAGGCACAAGCGTTTATCGCTGAGCAACAGAAGCACGGCAGGAGAGCACCCCAGCCGGAAATTAAATCAATCCTTTGGAACCCGTCGGAGATAGGCTTCAATGGTAAGGGGTATCGCGACCCGAACAACGGTATAGCATTTGGGACTCTAAACCGAATGGGCGATATCTTCATCATTAAGGCTATCATCAACACACGTATTGAACAGGTTCAGAACTTTTTGAAGTACAGCGTTGACGACCAGAAGCCAGGATACCAAATTCGTTACAAGCGAAGTCCAGGTTCTGAGGGTTCCGACGAAAAGGAACTGTCAGCAAAAGACAAGAAGATTGTCGATTACATAGTTCGTTTCCTTGAAGACGGTGGAGAGAATGACAAATGGGAATGCGAGGATAACTTTCAAGAGTTTACCCGTAAAGTATTGAGGGACTCCCTTGTGCTTGACCAGATGACATTTGAACTCGTTCGTGCAAGGAACATGAACCTCAAGAAGTATCGTGCAGTTGACGCTGCCTTGATACGACAGTTAGACACAAACGACCCACGATACAGACAGATGTTCGAGAACTTCCGCTGGCATGGTTATTTGCCTCGCTATGCTATGGTATGGGATGGGCAGATTATCCGCCACCCTGTATCAGATGAGTATGTAGTTTTCTATCCGTGGGAGTTGGGTTATGGTATCCGTAACAAGACGACCAACGTGTTGCGTAATGGATACGGCTGTTCGGAGTTGGAAACGCTGATTGAAATCGTGACATGGATTTTGTGGGGAATGCAGTACAATGGTAACTTCTTCAAACAAGGTAGTCAGCCGAAAGGCTTTATCAATGTGAAGAACGGAAACGTCGACCAAGGAACCCTGAACGAGTTTCGTCAGGATTGGAAACAGACGATGAGTACCGTGTACAATTCTCACAAGATACCCGTCATTCAGGGAATAGACCTTGAGTGGATTGATTTACAGCAGACGAACCGAGACATGGAGTTCACTGAATGGATTAAATTCCTATTGGTGATTGCGTGTGCCGTGTACCGTATGGACCCATCGGAATTGGGCTTTCAATTCCAGGACGCTGCCCGTATATTTGGACAGGAAGGACAGAAGGAACGTCTTGACCACTCCAAACAGAAAGGTCTGACTCCGCTGTTAGTGTTCTATCAGAATATCCTGAATAAGTATATTATCAGCGAAATTGACGACCGCTTGGAACTCGTGTTTACAGGCATTGAAATTGAGGACGAGGCAGCACAGGTTGAACTGGATAAGAAGAAGTCCGAGGCTGGCTTTGTATCGCTCGAGGATATGTTCGAAAAGTATTCAGGCAGAAAGTTCGACCCGAATAAGGACACTATCCTTAACACGGTGTACCAGTCGGCTCAGAGCAACAAAATGATGGGTGGCGAGGGTATGAATGAAATCGTCGATGGTGAAGAAGGAAACGACTCACCTAAAACAGCAGAAGAGGCTATACAGGCGATGATGGTTGAAAAGTCTATGGAGAACCCTATTCTTGGAAAGGCTCTTGAATTTATTGACTCACAATTAGGAATCAGAAAATGAAAGCACCAGCATCACCCCGAATTCATCATCACGTCGACCCGATGAGATATCCAAAGGTTCAAAAGGAATATGAGGGTAAAGGGAAGAATGCGTTCAACGCTGTTAAACTGTTCGGAGACGTTGTTGAAACTATGGTTGAAATACAAAAGAAGAAAAGATAATGTTATTCACGGAAGATGAAATAAAGAAGATTTTGACAAACATCGACCTCGCAGTAGTGAAGATGGTTGCACAAGTGTTGGGGAAAGACTACCTAACAACTGAAGACCTTGCGCTCCTGAAGAAGAAAGGGGTTGACTTAGTGAAACTGATTCCTAAATTCCCTTCCCATTATCAAGCCTTTCTTTTTGGTCGTGTTTCGGCTGCTGTTGGGACGAAAGCCACCGCTCAGATGACTTACTCCGAGTTTACTGCGTTTCTGTCTAAAATGGGCTTATTTGAGCCCACAGCGAGGGAAATGGCGTTCTACAAGGTTGCCGCTAACAAAACTTATACTCATATCAAAGGATTTGCCGACCGCATCAAGAACGATGTCCGAGCATCAATTTCCGCAGAGGAACTCAGTTACTTACAGGCTCAAGAGCAGGCAAAGGCTGATGCGACTTTACGGAAGGAGATGCTCGAAGGCACGTTCGAGAAGCGTTCCGTCAAGAAGATTACTTCAAACCTCGCTAACCAGATGAATGATTGGCAGCGGGATTGGGGACGTATCGTTGAGACGGAAAGTCAAGATATATACAATTTCGGAAGAGCCGAAATCATGATGGAAGAAGACCCCGACCCGTTGGTTTACTTTGATGTCTTCCCTGGAGCCTGTCGCCATTGCATACGACTATACCTAACAGGGGGTATCGGGAGCCAGCCACGGGTGTTCAGGCTTTCGGAACTCATGGCAAATGGTACGAACTATGGTGTGAAGTCGAAAGATTGGAAAGCGACGATACACCCTGTTCACCCGTTCTGTCGGTGCGACTTGCGTTATGTTCCGAAGGGATATGTATGGAACCCTGACACACATCAGTTCGAGCCTCCTAAGAATTATGAAAGAAAGGTTGAACGGAAGAGTCGAGCGAAGATAACAATTGGAAATAAAGAATATACAGTCTAAAAGATGATAATTATGAACTTGAAGAAATTTTTAGGAATTCAATCAACCCAAGAAAAGGTTGAGGACTATCGGAAGTTGAAAGGTCAGTTGGCGAACCTTGAAACTTTGGGTCAGGAATTGTCCGACAAGTTTTCAATTCAGAAGTCTGTCATTGACGGTGTGGATGGTTTACCTGAGGAGAAGAAATCCGAAGTATTTGAAAAGTACAGAGGATTCCTAAAAGAGCACCAGAAGGAAGTTTCGTCAGCCGTGAATGAAAGAAACAAGATATTGAAATCGCTCGAGGCATACCGTAACGACCCCGACGTTGGTGACATCTGTAAAGGTATTGACGCTCTCGAACAGGCTGAAGAGGCTTATCGTGGTGGCAAACTGTCTAAACAGGTGTATTTCGATATCGTGAAGTCAATTACAGGCGAGCCGACAAAGTACGCTGACGTGGTTGCTTTTGACAAGGATGGTAGAGTCCTCGTTTTACATCGTGTTGAGAACTTTGTTCCTACTGGTAAGGTATGTATCCCTGGAGGTCATGTCGACCCAGGAGAGGACTTTGAGACGGCTGCGCTTCGGGAACTTAAAGAGGAGACAAATCTTGACCCAATTGAGGGGAGGGGAATTGTGTACCTCGGAGAGCACAAAACAGAGGATGCGCATATCAAGTATTTCCAAGTTTGGGTGGACTGCTTGCAGCCTGTAACAGTTGATGCGTCGGAACATTGTTTCGCTGAATTCATTGACTTGGGACAGATTCCTTTGAAGCCGTTTATCTTCGACCAAGGAGAGATAGTTCTTGACATGCTGATGAAGCCACATCAGATAGAGGAAACCAAACCGCTGATGAAAGCCTTATCAGAAGGACGTATCACTCCCGAAGCATTCGTTCCGGGATTCACATCAATCCTGAAGAAGGCTTTGGACATCGAAGCCGTGAAACCGCTTGAACCGGAATCTATGGATGGGGACAAACGAAAAGTTTCTGTACCTGTACGAGACCCGATGAAGTGTGTCGAAACCATCATGAAAGGTATTAGCGGAGCGGAGGAAGTAACAGTTGGGACAAACGGTCATCTCAAATTTGTGAAGCCTCTAATTATTCATGACACTCGTTACCGTGAAGACCCGTCGACCAACCGCTTAACAGAGGTTGAGATAGTGTTTACAGGGGACGACAACGACATGATGCGTATTCTCGAGGAAATGAAATATTCATTGATGACTGGACCCATGAAAGTCCGGACTCCTCAAGAAGAATTTATGGCAGCGAACGAGCGTGGAACCGATTATGTTGGAGACCCGATATTTGTAACTTTCTAAAATGATTTGTAACTTTGTCACAAATTTATAAAGTGGAAGTATGAAGAATCAGACCCCAAATGATTTTAACTTCTGGTTGCCGATAGACTTCATGAAGTCTGACGCTACTGAGTATCCTCGTGGTGATGACCGTCGCTACGAGAATATGATATTTGAGGGTATTGCGAGTGACGACAGCAAAGATTATCAGGGTGACTCAATGGAGCCCAATGGGTTCGTTATAGACTACTTCCTCAAGCATGGTTTGTTCAATCTTGACCACTTAACAGTTCGAGCAAAAGAATTGAAAAGTAGGTTTTGGATTGGTGAACCGCTTGACGGGAAGATAGTCGATAACAAATTTTGGGTGAAAGGAAAGTTATGGAGCGAGTCTCCCGAGGCAAGAGCCTTTTGGGACAAGTGTATTGAAATGCGCGAAAGCGGTTCAACCAGAAAGCCTGGAATGTCTATTGAGGGAAAAGCCTTGGAGCGAGACCCGAAGAACGAAAAACATATCACGAAGGCAATTATCAATAATATTGCGCTGACGTTTACTCCTGTAAACTTCAATTCGTATATCGATTTCGTGAAAGGTATTCAATCTCAGGATTTCATTCCTACTGGTGATTTACTCAAGAGCCAACTCAAGCGTGATGTCATGTTCGAACAGGTGATAGGGAATAAACGGATTGTCATCGATTCAAAATTCCGTATTATCCAAGAGGGCATTTGATGACTCATTTTAGGAAAAAGAAATTTTGTAATATTTTTAATCCGAAAAATTAAAGTAGTATGGCACAATTAACTGATGAACAGAAAAATGACGACCTCGTAAAATCATTGCTTGGCAGTGGGTTTACAGAAGAGGTGATTGCTGGTTGGATTGAATCCGGCTCAATCAAATTGGAAAAGTCGGTTCAAAGTGGTCCGGATGACCATGGCGAAGGCGACGGTGATGGAAATCACGAGAAGAAGGAAAAAGACAAAGACAAGGAAGACCCTGACAAGAAAAAAGAGGGGGAAGGCGATGACGACCCCGACCTCGAAAAGGGTAACGGCTGTGGCGATGGCGACAAGAAAAAGGACGACATTGCGAAGTCACTTTCTGACGACATCATCAAGAGTATTGAGGACGGCTTGCTTGGCAAGTTTAATCAGTCTCAGGATGACCTGCTGAAGTCTATTCCGGCTATCGTAGAAAAGGCTCTTGAGCCGATTACTGACAAGATTGAAAAATCTTTGGACGGTATGCGACAGGCGATTATCGCTTTCGGAAATTCGGCTCCTGAATTCAAGAGTGCTGGTCTGAGCAAGGCTATCATCGAGAAGAGCATTGAACAGGGTGGTGGTGCTAAGGATGAGGACAACAAAACAGTTCTGAGCATTTCGAGAGACCGTGCGGTTGTTCGTGAGTTGATTGCTAAATCGATTGACGAGGAAGCCGACCCCGAAATCCAGAAGTCTTTGCGCGACAATACAACTGCCTATTTGCTTGACCCGATTGGTGGGGACATAGGTAAAGACGCAGCCTTGTATATGTATAACAAGAAGAACGTTCGCCTCGTGAAATAATTTCGTACGAAACTTTAAAATAATATACGAAAATGGATTTATTCAATTACAATGGAACGGAGGCTACAAATCCGTTGGAAAGTATGTCTTCGGATGAAATCTTGAAGGCGATGGAAGCAGGTCTGTTGACTGGTATGCAGTACAACGACCAATTGAATAACGGTGGAGGTCTGAAACCTGAATCCTTGGATTCTGTGCTGAAGAACCTTGAAAACCGTTTGGACCAGTTGGTGTTCTGGAATGAGTTGAACCGTCAGAAGATTGACAATACTGTTCATCAGTACAATCAGTTGTACAAGTATGGTCAGGAAGTGGGCATCTTCAATCAGGAAGGCGAAACTCCTACTGAGACCGACTCTGTATATCGTCGGAAGTCAATCGTTGTCAAGTTCACAGGTGTGACTGGACAGGTTACTCATCCGGGTATGATTGTCAAGACTGTCGTTGGTTCACTGTACACCAAGGAAGTTGAAAACAAGACCATCTTGCTTCAGACTATCCTTGACAAGAAAGTGATTGACGCTGACTCGGCAAAAGTTCCTGAAGAGTTCGACGGTGTATTTGCACAGCACATCGCTGGTATCAACGATATCACAGGTGGTTTGCTGGGTAAAACTTCTGAACAGGTGCTTGACGCTTACTTCGGAGACCCTGCCGTACTGAACGCAAACGGTTCTGTTCTGAATGACGCTTTGGTTGAGGACGCTGCTCAGGCAGTTGTAAACGACCGAAACGGTATCATCGACCGTATCGTTTCTTCTCCTGTCGTATTCAACAACTACGTGAAACTCTTCCACGAGTCTAAACGTGTTATCGTTGGTATGGCTGGTGGCGTTGTGGGCGCAACTATGGGTCAGTCGGTAAACGACATCACCACTCAGTTTGGTAAGGTGAACATCAAAGCGGACAAATACTTCGACTTCAACCAGCCGATTAAGTTGGGTCGTGGTAAGACTTCTGACAAGGCTCCGAACGCTCCTATCAAGGATGCTACGACTCCGGTTGCTGTTGCCCCTGACGCGAAGGGAATGTTTGGTTCTGTTCACGCTGGTAACTACTTCTATGCTGTTACAGCGAAGAACCGTTACGGAGAGTCTGAACCCGTTCTGTTGAACGATGCTGAACAGGCTGTTGGCGCAACTCAGTCCGTGACTCTGAAGTTTGCTGGTGCGAACTCTTCGGCTTATCCTGAAACCTGCTATGTCATCTATCGTACCGAAGCAAATCCGGTCAATAAAGGCACTGCTGATTTCTATCCTATCTTCGAAGTTAGCAAGACTGAACTTGCTGCTGGCTGGGACGGTGCTAATCCGGGAGAGGTTCATGACCGCAACCGTTGGATTGCCGGAACCAAGTCTGCTCTCGTTTACTTCAACGGAAGTGAAATGATTGAGTATCTGGAACTGGGTGGAACCATGAAACTGGATTACGCTATTGTTGGTCCGAGACGTTCATTCTCTGTATTGAACTACGGAACTCCGGTAGAGTATATGCCTGGAAAGATTGCTCGTATTATCAACATCGGTAAGATTGGTCTGCCGACTACCTAATAACGAGGACAATTACGTTATAATGATGGGGATGGGGTGTATGTCCCATCCCCATTAATTTTATAATCATAAATAAATTCAAAGAATTATGAAACTGTTTAACAGAAAAGCGGGAAACAAAACCATCAATTACAATGGTAAGAACGTGAAGTTCGTAAATTGTGTCGCTGAGGTCGAAGACGACTTTGGTAAGGAAGTTCTCAAGTTGGGAATCCCTGACCTGTACGAACACGGCAAACAGCCTGTATTTGAAACCCCGAAAGAGGTTCAGATGAAGTCAGACTTCAAAGACCGTGAGGAATGGTATAAGAAAGAAATTGCTCGCCTGACAAATGTCAATACAGCGAACAAAAAGAAGATTGAAGAACTCGAGCAAGAGGTTGAAAACTGGAAGAACGAATACAATCGTGAACACGAGGCTCGTATTCAACTCGCTGCAGGAACCGTTCCCCCAGCCGAGACAGTTACACCCCCTGCACCTGAAATTATCGTAGAGAACCCAACAGAGGGCACAGGCGAGGAAACTCAGGGAGAGGGTGACGCTGACGTAACAGGTGGCGAAGGTGGTGAGGAAACTCCTACTCCGGAAGAGGAAGAGGCTGCTCTCCGCAAGGAATTGGGTGCAATGAAGAAAGATGAACTGATTGCTTTCGGTCAAGAGGGTGGTATTGACATGACCGCTATCGCTGAAAAGACCAAAGCCGAAATCATCGAATTTTTGGTAAACGCTTCTAAAGAGTAATGCGAGATGGGACAACTTGTTTTGACAATGAAGTATAGAAAGAACACGGGGATGATATTTAATCCCACGGAGATTTTTTCTTTGTACCTGTACGGGATAACCATACAGGGAGGCGACGGGACTTCTTTCAGCAGTGAAAGTATGCGGTTCTATATACAGGCTGCTCAAAGAGAGGTTGAGAACTTCTTCAACCTGAAACTGATGCGCCAGTTCATTGACCAAGAGAAGTTGACATTTTACCGAGCCGACTATTGGCAGAGTTTCCCTATTCTGTTCACGAACTATCCCGTCAACAAACCGATATCGTTGACGGGACGGTTCAACAATCTTGAGCAAATTTCCTATCCGACACAATGGCTGACAACTCACCAGAACAGTTATGGTCTATATAAGCGAAGAGTTTCAATCGTTCCCACGGGTTCGGCTGTTGCTACTGCCAATGCTGAGGTCATCTTGAGTGGTCTGACAACCCAATTGGGAAGCCAGCACTTCAGGATGATTCCGGATTATTGGGACTTCCAGTATATTACAGGCTTTGACCTCGACCATATGCCTATGGACTTAATCAATCTGACGGGGAAATTGGCTACGTTCGGACCACTTGGAATTGCTGGTGACTTGATATTGGGTGCGGGTATCGCTGCCCAGTCGATAGGTGTTGACGGGTTGAGTCAATCAATTAGTTCAACATCATCAGCAACCAGCGCAGGATATGGGGCACGCATCATCCAATATCAGAAAGAGATTGCGGATTCTGTGAAGAAATTGAAATTAGTATATGATGAAATTCGTATGGTAGTTGTATAAATGAAGACAGGTAGTTTGTATATTGTGTATAACGATATCAACGATAAAGTTTACGTTGGTATAACTGTTCGTAAGGTTCATAGAAGATTTCATGAACATATTTATGCTGCGGAAGCGGAGAAGGATAATTTTCAGTTTCATAAGGCAATCAGAAAATATGGTTCGCAGAATTTTCACGTTGATTGCTTATTGAGTGGTATTCCAATCGAAAGACTTCCTTTGTTTGAAAAGGCTTGCATAAGTAGATTCAATTCCTATAAGTGTGGGTATAATTCAACTCCAGGCGGTGACGGTACGGGAAAGGAAGTGACTGACGAATTTAGACAAAAGATATCAGAACTTCACAAGGGTAAAACTCCTTGGAACAAAGGGGTTCCGATGCCTGATTGGTTGAAAGAGAAGTTGCTTGCCAATCATATAGGAAAGAAACACTCTGAAGAAACTCGAAAGAAAATGTCGAAAGCAAGGGTCGGTAGAAAACCAATGTTGGGAAAACATCATTCAGAAGAAACTCGGAAGAGGATTTCTAAAGCGTTAAAGGGTAAACCTCAACCTTGGAATTCTAAAACTTCATTAGAAAGGAGATACGTATAATGGCAGGACAAAGACCTATATCAGAGGCTCCCGAGCAGTCCTTATATGGACAGCCTCAAGTGAGTTTTCGCCCGAATGACTTTAACTCGGTTATTTGGGCGCACGGTTATGATATAATCTGTGAAAAGGCGATACGCTGTCCGTGTCAGGGAAACTCGGGCAGTCCGTTACCTGATTGTCAGAACTGTCACGGCTTTGGATACTTCTTCGTAAATCCGAGGAGAACCAAAGCACTTGTAACAGGTCTGAACAGGAATACACAGTACGTTCAATGGGCTCCGGAATTGATGGGTACGGCTGCGATAACCGTTCGGGATGAAGATAAAGACTTCCTTTCCTACTTTGATAGAGTGACGGTAGAGGATGAATATGCTTCGTTTACGGAAATGTTGGTGGCGAGGGAGATGATAGGTGACGAGGTTGCTGTTTTTCTCTCTTATGCCCCAATAGAGGATGGTATCGTGGCAGTGTACACCTTTAAGGATTCCGAGTCCCCGTTAATCAAGTTAGACCCATCAGTCTATGAGATAGTTCCCGAGAACCCGTATTGCTTGAGATTTGCTCCTGGGAACGTTCCTCCAGAGACAGGTGTTTCAGTCCTGTACAAACACAGGGTGGAATATCATATCATTGATATGCCTCACGAAATCCGAGCCTCGTTAGGCAAGGAGAAGAAGAGCGGACAGTTTCAAATCCTCAAGATGCCGATACAGGGTGTGGGACGGAGAACTCACCTAATAGACATGCAGCGTCCTAATTACGATGGAAGTGGAATAATATATAACGACGACAATGATTCCGATACACGTTGATTTGAGTGAAATCGTAGCGGAGTTTGCTCTTACAGGTTCGCAGGCTCAGGAACTCGGTGGTGAGATTATCAATCGGGTGGTGACTGAGTATGTAAACAAGTGGGAGAACCTTGTCAATAGAGAGTTAAAGAAGACCCGAAAACTGTATAAGAATGCCATGTACGTTGACAGGGTGAGTCCGACGGAAGTGGTGTTTGGGCTTGCTCCCGGACAGGACGGGTTGGCTTTGGCTCTTGAAGAAGGGAAGGCTCCCTTTGACATGAAGCCAGGATTTTCCAACTCCTCAAAGAAGAAGACATCTGCGAGTGGAGGTTGGTATCTGACAATTCCGTTTCGGTACGCTACTCCTGACGCTGTGGCGGAATCAATGGTGTTTCAAAATCGGCTGCCAAAAGAGATTTACGATATTGCAAAGGGTAATGGCGGGAAGCCTGTAAAGAAGAATCAACTTCCTACACAGTACGCTCAACTCGGGCAGCGCAAACCTATTCAAACAGCCGAAGGAATTATTCCGGCTTATACTCACAAAGCACCTCAATATCAAGGACTCGTACGAATTGATATTGCTTCTACTGATAAGGAGAACCGTGGAGGATACTTCACATTCCGAAGAGTGAGCGATAAGAGCGACCCGTTAAGTTGGATAAATCCGGGATTTGAACCTCGGAAGTTTATGGATAGGGCACTCGACGAGGCACAGGTGTTTGAGGTTGCGGACATGGCGATTGATGAATTTTTAAATCAATTATAAAGATGATTTTAATTGCGAGAATAAAACAGATAGTCGATGGGTTGCTTCAGTACATTCAGTATGATTACGAAAGTGTGCCGGAGCATGAGACTTTCCTCTACCATATGTTTTATGGGACGAGGGACGGCTCTTTTGACTTTTATGAGCAAGCAAAGAAACTGTTCCTGAGAACTAATACGAGTCCCAGAAAGATACAGGTAAAGATGGAGTATCCGAAGGATAAAAGTCATCTTCCCTGTATTATCGTAAGGGAGCCAGGACGTTCAACGGATAAGCCAGCACCGCTTGGAGGTTATGGCGCATCCGTATTAGACACGTTTGGCGCAACTGAATATGAACGTGAGGGGTTCCGTCAGCCAGCCTTGTCGAAGATTGATTTGATGTGCTTCAGTGAGAATATGCTTGAGTCAATTCTGATGGGGGAAGTTATATATGCGTTGCTTATTGGAGCCAGAAATACATTCGAAGAGGAGTTCGCTTACTTCGATTTCAGCACGAATGAATTGATAGCGGAAAACGCTCTGTTTCCACAGCCGATATTGGTAAAGAACGTATCAATAGAGGTTGAGGACATTGGCGATTATGCTTCTATCATCCGACCTGAAATTGTGAGAAGATTTGTCATCGAGGACGCAATACCTGTTGGGTCAGACCCAGGATGGGTTCCGCCTCCTTTGGACAAATATTTTGAATTTTCTCACCCGTATGTATGGCTGGATTCATTGATAGCAACAGGTGAGAACACTATCTATTCGAATACCGATTGGGTGCTATCAGTTGGGGACGAACTGTTTAAGTTTGGCTCGGGATATGTATGGCTTGATGAGATGAACAACAAAGGTGAACAGGAGATTGAAGCGAAGACCCCTTGGAGATTGGAGTAGTATTTCTTCCTAATTATTTGTATCTTTGTTGGTGATAAAATTTAGTTTTTAATTATAAAATCGTTTGTTATTATGTCAAAGGCAGCATGGTTGACCGTCAATCCCGCTTCGGGAAACGGTAATGCGACAGTACAGAACACGGGTACGGCTCACACAGGTCGTGAACAACGTGAAACGACTGTAACAGGTGTGGCGGTCGGAGTTTCGCCAAACAAAACTTACAAGGTTATCCAGAAAGGAAAAACCGAGTTTGCTTCATTCAATGATGGAGCGGAAACAACTGTATCAAAATCAGGTGGAACTCTGACGATTTCAGGTAAAACCAACTCCTCGAAGTTGAACTTCGAATTGGTTGACCTTAAAACTCGTGCGGTTGTCGAGGGTGGTCTTGAATTGACACTTCCTTCGAAGTACACCGCTGGTGGACAGGGAACCACTAATAATGTGGCTATCACTGGTGACCCTGGAGCAACACAGGAGTTTGAGTTTAGTATCACTTTCACAGGTATTGCACCCAACACATCGATTGACGAATTGACAGCAGCGTTGAAAGTAACAACCGCTGGAGGTCAGTCGGCTCAGATTCAAATCAAGCAATCTGCTGGTGACCCTGAATTCGTATTCGTTCAGGATACAATTACTCTTGAAGCCAGTGGTGATGCCGTATCTCAAACTATCGTTTCTAATACTTCTTGGGAACTCTCCTAATACGTTTAGAAATAATGGGAAAGAAACGGTTAAAGAAAAGCAAAGTAGAGGCACAGCCGTCAGTTATGGCGGCTGCTGTCCCTCTTTCAGTTGAAACGAATGAGGGGTTCGACAGGAGAATGACTGTAACAGGTAAAATCACCGAAGGGACTATCCCCCTGACATCTTCCTTTACGATTACTCAACTGGGTCTTCGGGAACCGTTCATTCCTTCTGATAGCGACGAGCCGTTCCAGGATAGTACTGGGGAGGACTTTGGTGTATTGAAAGAATAACCATTAAAATAAAAAGATATGGCGTACAAATCGAAATTTACAGGAGCAAAAGTCGACGAACTTCTGACAGCGGTTCAGACTCAGCAAGAAAATCCGTCAAGCATTTTGAACAATCTGACGGAAAAGAACATTCTTGATAAACTCACTGGGCAAGGAATTATCGACAAGATTAATTCCGTATCAGGGAATATCGTATTCAAGAAATATGTTGATTGCCAGTCAGGTGCTGGAAAAACTTCTTAATCATGGCAAATAATCCGTATGCGACATCGAAACAGGCTGCTGATAGCGTTGGGATAACTCCTGGCGATATCGGTGTGGCTGCTAACGATTACGTCCGCAAGAAGGAACTTATCGCGACCAATAAATTTGACGCTGATGCTTTGGCTTCCTACGGGAATAATGACTATGTGATGTTGAAAGACATTGCGAAGGGTGCGTTCCAAGTTACCCTTTCAGTCAATTCCGATGTTACAAGTCGAGGAACGGTTCAAATCAATAATGGTACTGCGGGAGCGACAGCGACAGCGGAAGTGAACGTTGGAGACCAAGTTACTGCGAAATGTAACTTGTTGAAGAGTGGTGACGTATTTGACGGATGGTACAGTGGTTCATCTAAGGTGAGTTCGAATGCAACTCATACATTCACGGCTCAGGAAGCAGTGAGTCTGGTTGCTAAGATTAATTATCTTGATGTTACACCGACCTCGTTGGATTACGACGCTGCTGGTGGAAGTAAGACATTCCAAGTCAGCACAAATGTGCCTTGGACTGTTAGTTAGTAACTATTTAAAAAGAATTTAAGGTATGGCGAAAGATTCTTGGTTGACCGTAAATCCTATGGCGGGAGAGGGAAATGCTACTCTGACGAATTCAGGCACAATCCATAAAGGACGCTTGGAACGCCAGACAGTCGTTACCGCTGTCGTCAAAGGAATTGAAGCGGCAAAATCGTACCAAGTAAAGCAAGAGCCAACTGCCGAATATATCACTCTGGACCAAACGTCGTTTGACGTGGGGGAAGGTGCTTCGACGATAACTGTTTCTGGAAAGAGCAACTCACCGAAGATAACCTTTTCCCTTGGGACAGGGAATGTTATCCCTATTGTTCTTCCTGCGAATTATACCGCTAATGGGTTATTGACTGTGAATGGGACGTCAATTCCTGACGACCCAGGAGCAGTTGATGAGTTCGTCTTTTCAATGCAAATTCCAATCCCAAAGAATACTGTGGGGAAACGTACAGGAAAAGTTTCTGTGACGGGTTCAACATCTTCAGTGACTGGAACAGTAACTATCACGCAAGCCACGTCGACTTGGACTGTTACTTATTCGAAAGGTGATTATATCAACACTATCAATAAGACGTCTGAGAAGATTAATTGGGGTGGGACAGCAACTGCGGTGGCTACATTGTTAGCGAATACGGCTCAATATACATATTCCTTCACAGGATGGTATGAGGGCGACACGAAAATATCGTCTGACCTTTCATTGAGCGTACCTAATATCACAGCGAACAGAACATTCACGGCAATTGGTGCTCGGACGCTTAACAGATACACTCTTTCATTCACCATCACGCCCACTGGAGCGGGAACGGTATCTGGAGGAGGAACTTATGATTATGGGTCATCTGTTAAGTCGACTGCGACTCCTGCGACTGGGTACAATTTCACGAAGTGGGTTGATGAAACAGGTGGTGAGTCAACGACCAACCCGTATCCGGGATGGGAAATCACGAAGAACCGTACAATTCAAGCGGTCTTCACTATTAAGAGTTATTCAATCACATTGGCTGCACAATTCCGTATTGCTGAGTCAGGCGACTTCACGGGTGGTACGACGGGAGGAACTGTTTCCGGAGGCGGTACAGTTACTCACGGGACATCTGTTACAGCCAAAGCCACTCCCGCCACTGGGTACAGATTCGCTGGTTGGTATGAGGGTTCGAATAAGGTATCAGACAGTGCTTCCCATACGTTCAGCGCAACAGGCAATCGCAGCCTGACAGCGAGATTTCAACGTCAATGGTTCACCGTAACATTCACAGCAGGAACGGGTGGCTCTGTTGCTCCTACTTCGGCTCGTGTTGAATATGGTGGAGAGGCTTCTTCTACTGCGACGGCAGCAACTGGATACACGTTCAGTGGTTGGAGTAACGGTGTGAAGACAGCGAAATTGACTGTTACGAATGTCACGGCAAATGCAACGTATGCTGCATCGTTCGGAATCAATACTTATGTCATCACGTATGCAAAAGAGACGGGAATTGCTTCAGTGACTCCTACCAGCGAAACCGTTGAACACGGTGCAAACGCTGTTGGCTCTACTGCTGCCCTGACGACAGGTTACAATTTCGACGGCTGGTACAACGGTGCGACTCGTGTTAGCACGGCTCTGAAGTATGGTCCGACGAACGTAACAAGTAACATGACGCTCACTGCGAAAGCCACTATTAAGACGTTTGCTATTACAGGAACGGCTCAATACCGTGATACGGACTCTACTGGTTCGTTTACGACAGGAAATAACGGTGGCTCGGTAACAGGCTCGGGAACTTATAATTATGGCTCTAAAGCGACTTTAACGGCTGCTGCAGCGGCAGGTTATACATTCCAGGGATGGTACGACGCAGGTGGCACTCAAGTAAGTACGGCTGCAAGTTATGTCATTGACAGCGTGACGGCTGCTGTTACGGTTTATGCTCGCTTCCAAAAGAATTGGTTCACAGTAACTTATACTCGAGGAACAGGTGTAAATGCTTTGACGAAGACCACAGAACGTGTTGCGTATAACGGAACAGTAACTTCAGAAACTGCGGTTGCTTCTACGGGATACAATACTCCGACTTGGACTAAGACCTCCGGAACAGGAACATTGAAGGTAACGGCTGGAAAGGCTACTCTATCAGGGGTTCAGTCTAATTGTAAATTGACAGCGTCTGCGACGATTAATAAGTACACAGTCTCCTATACGAAGAATGCGAATATCGCTTCTATCAGTAAGACGAGCGAAACGGTTAATTATGGTGGAACTGCAACCTGTACAGCGACTCTTCCGGCAAATACGGCTCAGTACACTTATTCATTTGGTGGCTGGTATGAAGGAAGTACACGGATAGGAACGGCTCTGGCGTTGAGTGTTGCGAATATCACGGCAGCGAGAACCTTTGAGGCTCGTGGCGTTGCGACAGTGAATAAGTACACGCTGACAGTCGTGAACGGTTCTGGCTCTGGCACTTATAATTACGGTACGAAAGTAACTATCACTGCTTCGACTATTGAAGGAAAGACATTCTCGAAATGGTCTGACGGTGTAACTACTGCCTCTCGTGAAGTGACTGTAACAGCGAATGCGACCTATACTGCTGAATATACGACGAACACTTATACCGTGACTTATGTCAAGGGAACAGGTATCGCGAAAATCAGCAAGACTTCTGAAACAGTAAGTTGGGGAGCAAATGCAACAGGATGTACTGCGACAGTAACGACGGGATATACATTTGATGGGTGGTATAATGGCGCAACCCGTGTATCAACTTCATTGACGTATGCTCCGACCGCTGTTAAGTCTAATCTGACTCTTACAGCCAAAGCAAACATCAACTCTTATACAGTTAGTCCTTCGGCTTACTACCGAACCACAGACGGCACAGGAGGCTATACAGCCGGAACGACTGGTGGTACTGTTTCAGGTGGTGGAAGTGTAAATCACGGTGGAAGTATCACGGTAACGGCTTCGGCTGCTGCGGGATACAAGTTTGACGGATGGTATTCGGCTGGTGCGAGCGGTGGTACGTTGTTGAGTAGTTCTGCTTCCTACGCAATTTCGGGAGTAACGGCTTCAATGACCGTATATGCAAGGTTCACGAGAATCTATTATACTATCACATATTCGGCTGGCGATTATGTAGCAAGTTTGAGTAGAACTTCAGAACGTGTGGCTCACGGAGCAAATGCGGCTGGTTCAACGATGACTGTAAACAGTACGACGGCTCAATACTCTTATGGTGTTAATGGATGGTATAATGGTTCTTCGAAAGTAACTTCTTCTGCGACTTATGCTCCTACGGGTGTAACTGCTAATGCAACGTACACAGCGAAGGGAACGAGAAGCCTGAGAAGTTATACGGTGACTTACAATAAGGGAAGTTATATTTCCTCAGTGAGTCGTACGAGTGAGTCTGTAAGTTATGGTTCGAACGCTGCTGGTTCTACTGCAACGGTAATGGCGAGCAATGCTCAATATACATACGGATTCGACGGTTGGTACAATGGTTCTACCAGAGTTTCAACATCGGTAACGTATGCTCCGACAAACATTACTGGTGCGTTGACGCTTGAGGCTCGTGGTACGAGAACTACCAAGTCATATACAATTTCAGTCAGTCTTGACAGTTCTGCTTCGGGACGTGGTTCTGTATCTGGCGGTGGCTCTTATAACTATGGTGCTTTGGCAACGGTTGTATGTACTAAGACCAACAGTCAAGATGTATTTGACGGATGGTACGAGGGCAGTACCCGTGTCAGCACGAGTCTGTCGTACACGTTCACAGTAACAGGTGCGAGAACATTGGTAGCGAAGATTCTGTATCTTGACGTCACTCCTACCAGTTTGTCCTATGGGGCAACGGGTGGTTCTCAGACATTCAAGATTACGACCAACACTACTTGGAAGATTTCTTAATGAGTTTGGGCAGGAGTTTCGGCTCTTGCCCTTCCTCAAAAGATTTGTGATTATTGATGTTTTGGAAAAATTTTATACCTTTATTCCGAAATAAATTCGTAAACTCTTTAATAATGATAATATGGCAACGAGTGTCTATTTTAATGGAAAATTGAGAACTCTTCCTGGTGCGTATTCTACAATCACGTCGGGCGAGAGTAGTGCTTCCCGAAATTTGGACTATGGAACCGTGCTCTTGATTGACACAGGTGTTTATGGTGCTGGCTTCGGTGGTGGTTCTGGTGTGAACGGAACTGACAAGCAAGGCAAGGACGCTGTCTACGAGTTTGAAACATTATCGGATTTCCGGGATTTCGTGAAAGGCGGAATGTTCTGGAAATGTGCAGAGGCTTTGTTTTACCCCGACCCGTATAATGCGGATGCGGTTGGTATCAGCAAGTTACTGTATGCCCGTGCATGTACGACAACTCCGGCAACGATGACTTTCGCTCCTACGGGTGGTGGGTCGAAAGGTGGTACGCTGGTAGTGAAAACTATCGACGAGGGATTGAACGCTAATGGCGTCCTCGAGGGCAATATCCTGAAAACGGGTTATGCCTTCACAGTGGAAGCCGGAACAGAAGACCCGAATGCTTTCGTAATCAAGTTCTGGCGAGGAACCTTTACAGGACTTTATAAAGACCCCATCACGGGTGTTGAATTGTCCTACGATGAACTGACAGTTGAACAGGCTGAACCGTATCTTCTGTGTCAGACTCCTGAATGTACCAATATGGCTGAAGTCATTTCTTGGTGCCAGACTGATGAGAATTTCGGTGCTCGCTTCATTCTTGATGATTCAAGCAAGATTACAGGTGACGGAACGGTTGATGCTTCCGACATTACGGATAACGCAGGATATCAGGTTGCGACAGGTGGTACGGAACAGTACAAACCGACTGACCTCGATGACCTGTTGGCTCAAATCACCGATGTTGAATATAACATCGTATTCACTGACCAAATCGGTGCTTCGGGTGCTGGTGCTACGAATAACAAGGTTATCGCACACCGTAACACTCAGGCGAAGTTCGATAAATTCGTGTATGTTGGGGCATACGACTCGAAAGTGAAGTTCAACGACTCACTGGGTATGGCGAAACAGTTCAACAACGCATACGTGGTTTGCGTTCATGGTGGTATCGGTACTGCGAGCGACTTTGTTGCTTCAAAGGTACGCTGGTGGGGTGTTTTCTACAATCTGTGTCAGGTCATTGGGCGTGTCAGCGGCAAACCTCCTTATATCCCCGTTACCAACAAGACAATCGGTGGTGATAAACTTCAGCACATTCCTGACGAGAAGGAAATGGAAAAGGCTGTTAAGGCTGGTTTGGTTGTGGTTTATCCGAACCCGTATCTCGGTCGTTTCGTGGTCTTACAGGGTGTTACAACTTTGCAAGATAACAAAACATTATTCAACAAAAAGGGTCTCTCATTCAGCATCCAGTTCATGCGTGTTATCGCACAGTTGAACAAAGAGTGTGTGGTGAATGCAGAAATCGACCTGTTGGGTGATGAAAACGGTGTGAACTTGAATACCTTGTCAAAAGGTGCTCTTGAGACTTGGACAATCAATTTCTTGCAATCACGTGTGGCAACCGCTAATCAGGACAACTTGATACAGCGTTTCCAGAATGTAGTTGCAACCCGAATTGAGGACTACTACGATGTCACCTATGAGGTGGTGGTGAACAGCGAAATCACTAAGATTTTCTTCACTGGATTCTTACTTAAAAATTAAAAGATATGGCAAGAGGAAGAGTTTTTACAGCACCGAAAGCGTTTATCAAAATAGATAACGAGGTTGCAGGATACGTCCGCAACCTGACTTTCTCAGAGAACGTACAGCGTGCAAATGTACAGGGACTCGGCAGTCTGACTTATCAGGAGGCTCCCCCTGTGGTTTACACTTGTCAATGGAGTGTTTCCCAATACTTCATCTCGTTCAATACTCCGATTATGAAGAAGATGCTGAAAAAGTTCGGAAGCATAGCGGAGATTAAGAACAGTTTGGTTCTGGGCGACATTGCGTTCGACATCACGGTGTATGCTAAGACGGTATCAAGCGAAGACGCTGCGACGAAACTTGTTACCGAAGTTGATAACACGGGTGAAACCATTGCTCGTCTCCAAGGCTGTCTGCTGAACACACAATCGTTCAGCGTTCAAGAGGCTGGTCTTGCGGGAACCGACATCAGTGGTATTTATCTTGAACCAATCAGCATGGCAGGGTAATCCTGCCTTGCTTTAAATAAGAAACGATTATGATAAAAGATGAAGTAACAATTGAAATCAAGGGTCACAGTTACCCTGTGAAGTTCCCCACAGTGGGACAGTTCTATCAGATTGAGGCGATGAAGCAAAGCCTGTCAAGAGGCTTCTATAACTCGATGGTCATGAGTCCTTCAGTTCAGGCTCAACACGCTTTGGACATGATTGACATTGAAGCAGCCATTGTGGTTCTTTGTCCTAAACTGATAGAGGACTTGAAAGTGAAGAACTTTTCAGAACTTGACGTCAGGGATTATAAACTTATCCGCGATGAATACTTCAAGACTGTTGCTCCGTTCTTCAAGGAAATTACTGAACTGCTTAAAGGCGAAGAAAGTGATGACGTAAAGAAAGAGGAGTAACATGAGACGTTCTGAACTGATACAGGGTGTGGTCAGTTGGAATAATAGATTCCCGTTGGACAGGTGGTGGCGAATAAAGCATAATGTTTCATTTATGTCCCCTGAACATCGGGAATCTTCTTTTATATATCAACTCCTTGAGTTCGAGGAAGACAAGTTGTATTTAAAGGAGTTTCAGGCTGAACACGAGAAGAATAAAGATAAGTACATTCCCGGAATTGGGGATATCTTTAAGGCTCCGACTACGATTGAGGACTTCTCTACTGAGGCTGAAAGAGAAATTGAAGAAATGCTTAAATTAGAACAAAATGGCGGAAGACAAGAGAATACGGGTATCGGCTGATGCGTCACCGCTTCAGGAACTCCGACAGAACGCCCAAGCCTTGTGGAACGACTTCAACAAAATGGAAAGCGAGTTCAAGAACATCGCTGAACAAACCGTTGTAGTCATTCAAAAGCAAATCGACCTGTTAAAGGAGCGAAACGCTCTCGCAGGGGGAATGCAAGGTGGGCTTCCTAATGATACCCCGACTGAAAGAAGACCGACGCTTATAGACCCTTATACTGGGCGACCTTTAAGCGGTGGAGGGGGTGCGGTTACTCCGGGAACCTCTGGTCGTGCTCTGAACACTCAATTGACCGAACGCCAGCAAACGACTCTCGATAAAATACTGTCAGAAGTTGTGCGGATAGCAGACTTGATGGAAAAGACCCAGAGGGATGACACTAATGGAGTCTTGCCAACAGGTAGTGGAGGAGAACCCCCACAACCCCCTGCGCCCGAAACTCCTGATGTACCTACTCTTGGGCAGGGAGGCGGTGCTGGACTGTTTGGTAAAGGGTTCAAGATGCCTACGAGTATGAGCGGATTGATGGGAATGCTTCCTTTCGGTGCGCTTATCATGGGGATTGGTACGATATTAGGTCAGCAAGCGAAATATGAGTCTGCTCAGTACGGTGCTGAAAATGAATTCCAGCGTCGGAATAACAGGGGGAATCATTGGTTGCTGAATATGCTGACATTCGGTATATCCGGAGCCGAAGCCGAAAAGAAGGAAGTTGGTCGTAATGCGGCAACCCAGAACGATAGAGCGTTGGGTGATTATTCCGCTCTACATCGTATGTCCTATCGACAAGCGTTGGGAAGCCAATTCCTTGATTCATTCGGGGATAATGTTGATTATGTTACGGGTGGAAACACAACGTACCATGATTATAAGATGGCGACTGACTGGTCATACAGGCAGAAACAATCTGAACCGAAAGACCCAACAAAACTTGATTTGTCAATGCTTGCTTTCCCAAGAACTGAGCAAGACGCAAAAGGTTGGAAAAAATGGGAACATGGTCAGAAGGTACAGCAGTTGAGGAATGCTGATAAGGCTGGGCTGGTAACGGACAGGGATGAACTTCCTACATGGGCTTCACGGACGCTGGGGTTGAATATGACAGACTATTTGTCGCAGGTTACAACTTTACAGAAAGCAGGAGCCTATGAACGGAACACTTCGCTTCATGATGTGAACCAACTGTTAATGGCTGGTAAGATTAGAGGCTTATCGGAAGATGACGCTGCTTCGGTGTTGGCGACAACCCGTTTTGACCGTTCAGGTCGTACAGGAGCCAACGTCGTACAGGCTTTCGACACTAACTTACAGGGTCTCGGAAAGAGTGACCAGTACATTGCGTCGACACTTGGGGAGTACCTACAATCGTTCAACCGTATGGCGGAAAATGTTCTTAACAGGACAGGTGGAATCAATACGGCTGGAATTGTACGTTCGATGACAAGTATCCAGAACGCTACTGGGATGGAGGGTCGCCAATTAGAGCGTGTACAGAACTCTTTGATGGGAAACAATATAAGTCAAGATGACGTCAGCCAAGCGTTGCTTTTGAGAACCGCAAGAGAGGTTGCTGGTCCCGATGCTCAATTATCGGATTTACAAGCGATGATTGAACAGATGCCGGAGAAACCTGAACTTCAGCAACAGTTCTTTGAAAGAATACAGAAGATGACGGGTGGGGGTGAAATGGGTCGACAGGTGATGAAGTCAATCTTCCCTAACTTGTCAATGACTGACATTATTGATTTGGAGAAGGCAACCGGAAACGATGCCCAGAAGATATTCAGACGTGGTCGTTCAACGGGTGCTGAGTATTCTGAAGCGGAGGCTCGAAGCATGGTTGGGGGTATCGCTGCTTCTACTGCCGCAACGCAGAACAGAAAAATCAGGGATGGACATGAAGAAATCCTTGGTGGTAAAGGTTCTATTGCTGCGGTTGTTAAGGCTATTAAAGACGAGGGTCCGATACCTGTTACAATCGTGGCTCCCGCTCCCGGAAGCGCAGGTTCTGGTTCAGGGCAACAGGGTGGCTTCCCTGCCTTACAACTTACCGATGAACAGTTACAGAAACTTCGGGAATCTGTTGCTGCTGGAACAAAGGATGGAGCGACCAAAGCGTTGAATAATTTAACAATCACTCAAGAATAATGGTTATGGCAGAAGAGGAAAAGAAAATACCACCATATTCGACCGATTGGTTTAAGGGAATTGGAGATAGTCGCGAGGCAGCGACTATCCAAGATTTCCTTGACGACTTGAAGAAACAGGGGTATCAAGAAGACTTGACTGTCGACGACTTCTTAAAGTTTTCAGACGGTCACTGGACAAATGCGGAGATAATAATCAACAATTATTCTCCGCTTATGAAAGAGAAATATAAGAGCGAAATAGAGCAGAATAAGCCACCGTTGATTCCTATCGGTACTTGGTACGCTATACCGAACAAACAGATAACAACCGAACTTCAAGAGATACTTGCGTCCGACCTGTTTATGCACCAGTATAGCAGTTTTTCGGCTTTCTTGTCGGATAAGCAAGCCGAACTTTTGACAGACCCCGAGTATGTTCCTTTGGATTCACCTACGAACAATGGGAACTCAAGTAGTTCGAATCCTATCAATGACTCGTATGTAGCACAGAATTGTGCGGCAGCATTGGGTTCGGGTGATGAGAATAAGGAGTATCATGTTCAGATGAAGGCATTGAATATCAAAGTGTGGGTATATTCTCACGCTTTCGGTAAGATATACGACATCAGTTCATGGATAAGAACCTGTTCGACTCAAAAGGACTTTCAAATGGGGACATTCTCTTTCGAGTTGGTTCCTACTGATACGCTAACAATACAGACATTCGGGGATGATTTCGCTAACCATTTCAATATCACTGATAAGCGAGGGAGTATCAATCGTGATTGGTTCTCGAAGTTTATACAGCATAATGACATGGTCTTTATACGGTTCGAGAAACTGAAGAAAGAGAAGTACGAAGACCAAGGGAAGCGACAGTCGAGCACACACGTCGTAGAGCCGTCAGAATTGAATAACAAGTTGATATGGGATATGATGGGGTTGGTTGATACCGTTTCAACGAATGTAGATGCCAATAGCACTGATTATGCGGTGAACGTAAATGGACGAGACCTGTCGAAGTTGTTAGTTGAGGATGGCTCCTACTTTATTCCGTTGAAATTTGTTGAGGGAAGTCCCGACCGTTGGTTCTATGGTGGAGACCCGTCTTCATCGTGGTTCAAGCGTAATATGGTGACAGGTTCTTACGACTATTATTTTGCGTATGAATTCCAGAAAATTGATACGGTATCATCGTTCATTATTGACCAGTTGTCTAACATAGGTATCGTGCCTGACAGTATCTTTGCTCATTGCGCTCAACGTCCGGAAGCACGAGGGGTATGGCAGATGATAAGGTTGTGGGTAGATTCACAACTATCAGAACGACGTATCGTTGACCGTTCACTGGCGAACCCTGAAGGAACCCTGATGGATTTCTTCAATAAGATTTGTCAGCAACCTTTCGTTGAATTTTGGGGGGATACGTGGGGGAATGAATACGACCTTATTGCTCGCCAGCCACCGTTCACGAAGACAGCGATACAAAGTGTCGTTGATTCGAAACAGTATGTTGGAGTAGAGCCGAAGGATTTACTGTCGTATTCTCTTGAGTACGATAACCGTGTTTATGCTTGGTACAGGATAATGCCTCAGAATGCTTTGACAGGTAGTTCACAGTTTTCGTCATTGGCGTTGGTTCCTATTATCTTCCTGAATGAATACGTGGAGCGTTTCGGAAATAAGCGGTGCATTACGAATGACATTTATCTGTCAGAAAAGAGCCTGAAAGGAAAGTACGATGAGAAGAATATCAACATAATGTCGCAAGCCTTATTGAATGACCTGTTATACGTTGTGGAGACGACCTGCTATCTTCCGTTCACTCGTAAAGGAACGATAACGCTGAATGGGGATAGACGTATCAAAGTAGGGACGTTCATCATCTTAGAATCCACGCAGGAGTTGTTCTATGTTACAGCCGTAAACAATACAATATCGTTCACGAACGATGCCATTGACCGTGTTACGGTGTTGACAGTTGAAAGAGGAATGTTAGTTGAGTATATCACGAATGCTTCTAACAACTATTTCAATATCGTGGATATAGACGGGATACGAGCCGACATTCAGAAACGTGACCCAAAGCATAAGGATGAAACGATTGCTCCTTCTTCTACGAAGTTTGGAGTCAATTCGAGTGTGTTTAACTTCTTCTTAAAAAGAGAAATGTTTAAAGATGGCACAGATTAGGCTTAAGAAAGTAGGAAAGCAAGGAGTTTCCCCTGTACGTAAACAGGGGACAGTCCAGCAAACAACTGGATTCGGATATGTATTGATTCCGGAGGGGGTTGACCGAGATAAGTTTGTTGATACCTGTTTCAGAACCAATAAAATATCTATCATCGATGATAGCGAGGGAAATATTATTCACGAGTGCTTCATTTCAAACGAGGCTCTTCAGAATATACAGTTCCCCCGCAAGGTTGGTGAAAAGGGAACCCCAGTAATGTGGATTTCACAGTCGTACATGAACCAGCCAATGGTCGTGGGGACATTTGTATCAACGAATGGAAGAATCCCTATGAGAAGCGATGAAGAGTTTTCAATCCTTCGGGAATGGGACAAGGGTTCTTTGAGCATTACAGGTAGCGCAAAGAGAGGAACCCTGTTCATCAATGTCAGGGGGCAACAGTTCGGAACGCTTAAGATAAATGCGCTTGGGGATGAGAACGCTCTTCTTGAGGTTGGCTCAACGGGTACAGTGAAAGTGACTGCGAGTAAGAAAGCCGAAATAGAGGCTTTTGAGGAACTCACTGCAAAGATGATTGACCCTGTCACCGAAAATGAGTCGGGAATAAGCGTCAATAAGGAAGAAATGAGTGTGTTTGCTACGTATGGTGAGGACGAGGATAAAGACTTCTCAAAAACGACCATAACGGAGCAAGGGTTCGTGACCGAAACAAAAGTGGGAAACACCGATTACAAACACACGGTAAATGGAAGCAAAGCCGAAACCACGATATTCGACTGTACCCTACGTTTTGAGGATAAGAAAGTGACTCTATCTCAGGGGGAAGCGATGATTGAAATCAGCAATGGAAAGATGGCGATTATCAATGGTGGGACAGGTTTGAATGAGTTGTTGACGAAGATTGTGGATGCGATAGCAACATTGACCGTTTCAACGGCTGTTGGTCCGAGTGGTACACCGTTACCGCCTACAATACAGAAGACGACTGAATTGAATAGTTTATTGAAACAATTCTTTAATAAATAAGAGATTATGCCATTAAATAAGACAGCACTCGCGCAATCAATATTGAAATTGATGACAGATGCGAGAAAGGAAACCGAGATTGATGATAGTAAGTTCGCGAACGGGTTGGCAGACGCAATTGACGCTTTTGTCAAGACGGGTGAGGTTCAGGCTGGAATCCCTGTTTCGACCACTGGTACTGCTGCGGCTCAGACAGGTGCTACGACAGGAACGGGAAAAATATTGTAACGATTTACTATATTTGTAGAAAAATTTAAAGATATGTCTGCATTAGATACAGTTATGAACATGGCGAAGTCAATCGGGGGACAGGCTCTTGCGAGCCTGTATCCCAACGACTTTGAATGGTACATGGTTGCTTTGGAACTTGCGGATAGTGATGACAATACGATAGATTATCTGACATTCCCTATTATGCCGGATTCTATCTCAAAGACCGAACCTACTCGAACGAATATCAAGAAGTCAATGGCTGGAGTAACAGTATTGTCGACTCCTTCCTATTCGCCTCAGGAAATTAACATCAAGGGAAGTTTCGGTCGTCAATTCAAAATCCTGATAAATCCAAAGCCAGATGTGAGCATTAACTCTTCAAGTAAGAGCGTGAGTGCTGGGAAATACCACCTGTTCGACATCACAAAGAAAAGCGGTTCAATATCGGGACTCGCCTTTTCGAACTTTAACCTGAACGTCAAGACGGGTTATGGTGTGATGAAGATATTACAGGCTATGGCAAGTAAAAGTGCGGGTCTTGACGATAAGGGCAAACCGTTGCGTCTGTACTTCTATAATATGGCATTCGGGGAGAGTTATCTTGTGGCTATTCCACCGAGCGGAGTACAGTTCTCTCAGGACTTGTCGAAAAACATGATTTGGAATTATAATCTGACGTTGATAGCGTTGGCTCCGCTGGAGGCAGTATCTAACAAGAATAACAAATTGTTTCTTGATAAGTTACTTCCTTCGATGATACAGACGGGAGTGAGTGAGGTCGCTTCAGTGGTCACAGACGCTTTGAAACCTGTAACTGAAACAGTATTGGAGGGATGGTTATGAGAGACGCATTAGAGACCTTTAAGAAGCAAACAGGGTACGACATTCAGTCGTTCTTTGAGTCGTTTGCGCTGTTCGCGAATTCCTACTATCCTCTGATAGTTGCATACTATACAGGTCAGGATGATATTGATATCGGGGATTCATTCGGACGGCTTGATACGCTGTTAAAACAGTCACGAGAGATTGAACCATTGTTCACGCTCAAGGCAACAGGCTTGGCGAGAGTAGATTCATGGGAGTTGCTTGATATGTTCACGGAGTGTCAAACGAAGTTGTGGACGATAGACAATTCATCACGATGGTTGCGCTCGGCTATCATTGGGCGATACGGTATGAACGTTGCACTTCAGAGGGTTCTCAAGACTCGTGAGACGTTTGAGAACGTATCGTCACAGTTAGGTTCGAACAATCCTCAGGATGATTGGGTTGATATCGCAAGAAACAACTTGGTAGAGGAAGAGGACTACGATGCTAACAAGGGTGGAGGAATGTTCAAAATCAACATTCGTACCACGGGGAATTTCAACATTCCTAACATCGTTGATAATCTTGATTCTGAGAAGATACTCGGAAAGGACATTGATAAGAACTTCCGGTTCGAAAATGATGACTTGGCGACACTTGAATACGAGGCAGCGATAGGACAGGCACTTGACACTATCATCAATTCGTTGAAAGGTTCAATTCCGGAGTTCCCGGATTATGGGCTTCCTAACGAGGCAATCGGTAGTTCGGTGAATGCTATACAGTATCCGTCCCTGTTTAAACATCTTGTCAATATGTTCCAAAGGGACGCTCGTTGGGTTGAGGTAAATCTTCTTGACCTGTACCGTAAAGAGGACGCAATCTTCATGAAGATACAGGCGAAGACAGTCACGAATAATTTCCTTGTAACAAATATTCAGATATGATAACGAAAGTAAATAACACAATCTCATTCCTGAAAAATCTTTGGGTCGAGACATTTTTGAACAAAACGGATAAAGTGTCAGATATCACCGACAACTCCGTTTTGAACGCTGCCGCATATGCGACGGCAAAGGTTGCGCAAAAGGCAATCAAGGACGTGGCTATCGTAGAGGCTCAAATCTTTCCAGAAACGGCTGCTGGTGATTACTTGGATAGAGCAGCCTCACTGTTTGGAGTGACGGCTCGTTACGAAGCGTTGGGTTCTTCTACGTACATCAGAGTATATGCTGAGCCAGGAACAACGTACACGGCTGGAGTGAATACCTTTGTGAGCACAAATGGCGTTCGTTTCGCCATCGAAAACTCTCTTACAGTTGGCGAGTCGGGGTATGGTTATGTAAAGGTGCGAAGCGAGGCAATAGGACTGTTTACGAATGTTGATGCGAACAGTATTACGACCGTGAACCCTATTCCGCAAGGGCACTACGAATGTACGAATGAATACTATGCTATTGGCGGTCGTGACAAAGAGAGTGACGAAATGTTCCGGAGACGTATCCTGAACCACCAGAACGTGTATGCCACAGCAACGATTGAGAAACTGACTCAAATCTTTCAGAATTTCGATAACAGAATCCTCAAGATTATGTTTGTAGGAATCATGGAAGACTCGTTCATTCACATACAGTTGGCGACACAGAACGGTCAAGAACTTTCCTACGCAGAGTTGAAGACATTGCTTGAAAAATCGACTCCCTATTTCGGTATCGGAGACATGATAGTTTCCGGGAAGTTGATGGGTATCAAGTTGGAGAACGCTACGTGGTATGAAGTTGGAGGGGAAGACGGTGTTGATTTCCGTTGCGAATTGGAGGCTGGCTACGATACGGCAACCGTTCGAAAGAATATACAGGTAGGAATGACGAAGTATCTTGACTTCCGTTTCTGGGAGCCAGGACAGCGTGTTGAGTGGGATAACCTGTTGGAAATCGTAAAGAATACAGAGGGAGTCCGCTACGTTGCGTCGGAGTGGTTCAAGCCGTCAGTTGATGAGCCTGTATCAGATTTTATGCTGCCGAGGATTAAGAAATTCATCATGAGGGATTTGGAAGGAAACGTGATGTTTGATGAGTCGAAAGAGTTCTCTCCGGTGTTCTATCCCGCAAATTAGAGTTGTTTCAAGAGATAAAATGCAGTATTTTTACGGTGAATATTAAATAAGGAACGACATGGAAGATTTGGAAATAAAATTGAAAAGACAGGAGTTTTCCTCTACGGCAACTATGGGAGTCATGAGTGTTAACGGGTTGAGAATTGCTGATACGCTTGAGGACACCCAAAGGAAACTTCCTGAGACCTGTCCCTATACCCCAAAAGGGAAGTCGTGCAAGTGTCCGGAAAAGGTGTACGGAGAAACCTGTATTCCTCCAGGACGTTATAAAGTTATCTATCGGTATTCTCCGAAATTCGGAAAAGAATATCTTGCTCTTGAAGACGTGCCTCACTTCTTGGGGATACTTATTCATGCAGGAGCAAATCCCGGACATACCGAAGGATGCATTTTGACAGGCGACAGGGTTCCTGGAAGGGAACAATTGAGGAACCAGTTTAACGTCACTGACAGGGTCAAGAAACTTGTCCGTGAAGCGATTAAGGCTGGAAGGAATGTTTGGATAACCATTGAATAATTAAGATATGAAAAAGATTTCGAAAGTGGCTTTTATGCTGGTGGGAATAGTTCTTTTGGTTGCTGCGTGCAGCCGAAAGATTTATATTCCCGTGGAGAAGACTGTTACAGTAACGGAAACAGTACGGGACACAGTCGTACAGGTACAACTCGAGAAGGAGTATGTGAAAGTAATCACACCTGACACGACAAGCACGGTTGAAACGAAATACGCTCGGTCAACCGCAACATATCATGGGCAGTCAGGTTTGCTCGAACATGATATTGAAAACAAGCAAGACAGTATTCCGGTCAAAGTGATGTATAAGGATAGGGAAGTAGTTAAGGAAGTTCCCGCTCCGTATCCTGTCGAGGTCGAGAAGAAAGTTGAGGTTCCGAAACGTATGCCGTTACGGTGGTGGGAAAAGATATTCTTCTACGCAGGGATAGCCACTGTTGGTGGAGGAATCTTTTGGCTGATAAGAAAATTTAAGAAGTAACGATGGCGACAATAAAGTTTAAAGAATTTCCTCGAGTTGGACAGGGGTTTACAGTTCACACCCAAATGATTCCACCTGCGGGATTGGTAACGGTTCTGAGGGCAGCACGTTCTGACCAGCAGAGCCTGTTCCGCTATTCAAGGGATGGGGGTGAAACGTACACCGAGTGGATAACTTTGACGAAAGAAACTTTCAGTGAACTGGGTCGGCTCACTGACAGTTGTGATTTGGTTCTTGACTACGTGACGAAGCCGTATGTCAAGACGCGAGCCTTTATTGACCCATACGCTGACCCACTATCAACTACCATTTACGATAAGACGATTTTTAAGACGTTCTTTGACAGCAACGACCCACAGGTTCTGACGTGGGCGATAAATGTCTTAGAGAAGCTATTTGAGCCTGGAATAGTCCCAATGTATGTGAGTCGCAACAACCAAGACGACTATAATACATTCTTCCTCACGATGACCCACTATTTTGCATTTGTTGTAATCTATGCACGAAACTATCGTCAGTTGGAGAACAGCGATTTGCTCATGAAGGAATTCATCGAAGGATGGGGGTTGGTGTATGAGAATATTGATACACTTGACCAGCGTCGTTACCTGTTCAATAATTGGATTCAAGAATTCTACAAGAGAGGAACATATCAAGTCGTAGAAACGGGTGGAACGATAGAGGGTGAGTTGAGACGGTTGGTAGGCTACGAAAAGCCGAATGAGTTCATCTTCGGAGTGTTATCCCCACAGAACGTGGGTTGGTGTTTAGGATGGAGTTCTCCTACTTGGTATGGTACGGAAACCGTGAATGCCGTGTCAAAGGGTTGGGACTATGGACCCGACTATGCCGGAGATACATTCAGCGACCTGATACAGTTTGACCAAGATGAACTTCAGATGAAGCGTACAGGTGCTCCCGAGACGAATGAGATTTACACGGTTTATCCGTGGCAAATATATACAGGAGAAGACGTTCCGGCTGAGTTCTCGGAGTCATACACTATCGGAGTTGGACCATTGAAGGATTACCCTATACTCGGTGCGGTGAAACGAAAATTCATCGATAATATGTACGTCTTTCAGCCGACAGGTGGAGGAAGAGTAGGTATATCAACCGAAGCCGATAAAAGTAAGGCTATGGAGGTTTATCCCGGAATGGACTACGAAGTGACTGTATGGGTGAAGGCATTGAGTTTGGGGAACCAGAATATTGAGTTCGGGGTGAACTGTTACGATGCGAATTTCAACCTTATCAATCAGGTGCGTATCACCGACTGGCGGGAGACAAACAGTTTCTTCACGGGTTCTCGTTATCAGAGTCCCTGTAAGGTTCCAGGAATATACTACCGATTGAGGGGTATCATCTATAATGTGCTTGAACAGAAAGACGAAAGCCTGTATTTGAATTTCGAGAACGGAAGACCGCTTCGCTTTATTGGTTATGTGAAGTATATGGCTCCTTATATCGTTCAAGACAGGGATTCAATTTCAGCAGATATTCTCATTGCCGGAATAGTTCTTAAACCGCTCGACCTCCCGTTCTCACAGGGGTATCTGGGGCAGAAGAACGTGATAGCAATGTATGCCCAAATCAAGTCAGCAAGAACGAAGAACGATATCGAAGAGTTCGTGAGACGATACCTTGTATCATACAAGAATGTCGTGTCGTACACGTGGCTGGATTGGGTGGTACGAACTTCCTACTTCTTGACGTTCAATGTCAAACGAGAACTTGACGGACAGCCTGTACAGGGTGCGCAAGTAGAGTTGAGTAACGGGTTTATTTCATCGACGGACGCCAATGGGTATGTTCGTTTCGAAGTGTCAATGAATGAGGTTATCCGTTATACTATCACCGCCAAGGGAATAACCCAGACTGGGGAAGTAACAATGGATAAAGACAAGACGCTTGACATCACGATGAACTTGCCTCTTGACGTAAACATTGAAATCGTTGAACCAGGATGGGGAACCGCCACAGTTGAGGGAAGCCGTTTGCCGAGAACAGAAATCACGCTTACTGCTACTCCGAGCGAGGGATATACGTTTAAGAAATGGAACATTATCACCGATGCTACGGAAGACGTTCGGAACCCAACTCAATATTGGGTTGGTGACCATGACCTCGACATTCAGGCTATATTCGAGCGCAACAGCGAATTGACATTCACTCCGTCTGCAGTTGAGATACCAGCAACAGGTGGTATTCAGACAATCGTTGTTTCTGCCTCTAAGAAATGGGCACTCGACCCATTGCCGGAAAACTGGGCAAAGGTTACACCGATGTCAGGCGATGAGGGTGAAACTCCGATAAGAATTGAAATTGACCAACAGGGATAAATAAATATTTGAAAATATGAGTAAGATAAACATTCACAGAGGTACGTTCTTAGAGAAAGAAGAACTCACACGGATGATAGGCTTCTTGAACGAGAAGCCTGAAGTTTCCGCAATCTTCGCTGCCTCTCTTTCCTTCGGGTTGGTATCTCCTGGAGGAAAGGCTGGTTCAGCGTTCAAAGTGACGGCTTCCACAACTCTGGGAGCGATTAACATGGTGGGAGGATATGTGATTGGCTCTGACCTGAAAGGGTACAGGGTCGACAATCAACTCGACCTCCCTGTTCCTAACGACCAGAAGTATTATTGGCTGAAAGTCGGTCCCGACTCACACAATTACGAGAATGGAACTGTTCAGGTTGATACGTCAGGAAACGTGTCAGGAACTGTCAATTTCAATGGAATCGTACGAGGTCAGAGTTCTGGCGTTCCTACCTGTATTCGTTTCGTAAAGGAAGACGGCTCACAGCCATTGAACAATCAGGTGTATCAAATCGTTGATATCATCAATAATAACAACATCGTTCTCGCAAGCGGTGTTGCGTTTCAGGCTGAGACCCAGTTACGGGTAATCGTTTTAGGAAGCATTCCTATGGGTCGCAGGTTCACCGATGAACAGTTGGAAGGATTATATACCTTTGACACCTATAAATTAACCTTTGTAGAGGAGCCATCGGCAGGTACAATGCCTCCTAAAAATTCGAATGAGTATTATATCGCTCGTGTCCGTAACAATGGTGGTTCGGTTACAATTCTTGACGAGCGTACACAGTATTGGACGCTGGGCGGTTCAGGAGGTTCGGGTCAGACTTATACAATCACAATCAACCCAACGCCAGCCGACGCACAGGTAATCATCGATGGTGTTATCACAAACAGCGTGGAGGCGATAGATGGTCGTACATTGATTTGGTCAGTCTCGAAGCCAGGATACCTGACCCAAACGGGCAACTATACCGTATCGGGAAAGAACGAGACATTAAACATCGTGCTGGAAGAAGACCCCGACCCTGTGCAGGATGTCAAGATAACCGTCAAGACAGCCAGCGGTGGTACGACTCAAGGAGCCGTTTCAATCAACAATTCAGCAACAATCTACAAGGCAGAAGAGTCAATTTCCGTTCCTATGGGTACGACTGTACAGATATGCGCTCAGGCTGCTGCTGGTTACAAGTTTGCCGGATGGTTGCGTAATGGTAATGCTCACAATCAGACAGCCATTCAGGATATCGCTGCTCAGGCTGATACGGTGTACACAGCAACATTCGTTGAGGATACCGAGGAGGACTTCTGGGACTTCGAAACTAAGACTGCTGACGGAGGATATGAACTGTTTACCGTACCGACTCAAGCCGGAACTGGTGAATATGAGGGGATGATGGTAAAGGTCAACGAAAATTCATAAGGATATGCAACTTTATTATACTACAACATCAGGGTACAATGGTGAACAACCCAATCCCGAACGTTCACTTGGAGGATTCAAATCCTCCACCCCTGTTGCGAATGACGACTTCAGCAACATCTTTGATGAAATATCATTGATGACAATGAAGTCCGGAAGGGATGAATATCGTGCCATTGTTCTCAAGAATGAGTTCGATACACCGTGTACGAATATCACAGTGAAGATAAGCCGTCAAGAAGGAGCGATTTGTTCCTACAAGATGGCTGTCGGTGCGATGAATGTAGTGAACAAATACAATCAGAAGTCTATGGAGAATGTCATGGCTCCTACGAATAAGCCGTTCAGGGCACAGTTCATTGACATGACCGAAGACGCTGTTTTGGAAGTAGGTGATTTAGAGGCTGGTGCGGAAATAGGGTTGTGGCTTTGCCGTCACGTTGATACCGAGATTGCCAAGCAGCAGTACGATGATGTATGCAAACCTGATATTAATGACCCAACCGGAAGGAGATATGTTCCCGTTAAATATCCACAAGAAGAAAAAATAGATGTGGAAATTTTATGGGAATAATTGGTCACATATATTGCGTCACCTGTCTGCCCACTGGGAAACTGTACTTTGGGCAGACGGTGATGTCGATTGAAAGACGATTTGGAAAGCATATTTCAAAAGCACTTAGAAATCCGCAATGTAAGTTCCACCGTGCCATTCGAAAATACGGAGTTGAAAACTTCACAGTCGAAGAAGTAATGTGGGTCGAGGCTCCTACGAAACAGGCTCTTAAAGCCAAACTCGACTTCCTTGAGATACACTTCATTCAGAAGTTCGACACCCGACACAATGGGTACAACGAAACTGATGGCGGTGAGGGTTCTTTGGGGGTACAACTTTCAAATGAAACCAAAAGAAAAATATCTGAGAAAAATTCAGGTGCGAATCATTATTGTTTTGGAAAACATTTGAATTCTGAAACGAAAAAGAAGATTAGTTCCAAACACAAAGGAAAGAAACTTTCAGAAGAACATCGAAGAAAACTTTCTGAAAATCAGCATGATTTTAGAAAAGAAAACCATCCAAATTGGGGTAGGAAATGGAATGTTGAAGTTCGTAAGAAAATGAGCGATTCCCACCTAATTAAGAGGACGTTATTTATGTGTGATTTGAATGGAAGAAAAATCAAAGAATTTAGTTCATTGACAGAGGCAGCCGATTATATTGGCGTTTCTCGAGGAGCGATAAGGAATTGTGTTAATGGAATTATAAAAACTTGCAAGGGATTTACTTGGAAGGAACAAAATTAAAGATGATTATGCTATATTCTTATAATGAAACTTTGAAGATAATTTTGCGGATATACGAGTATCTGCAAATGAGAATGAAGGAACAGCCCAGAACGCTCAAGATGAATAAACCTTTACATCGTTCTGCGGTTGTTTCTTTCATGGAAACGCTTCCCCCGACTGCGGGAGCGGACTTCATTTGGAACTTCCTCCTATTTCAATTCTATGTCTTTGTGGGTCAAGACCATGAACGCAAACCGATGCCGAGTTGGTTCATGGGGAAAGAAGCATGGAGACGTTGGAATGAATATTCTGATGAAGCAAAGTGGCATGCAAGGGATTGGGCACGTGAGAAGAAGTTGGTGAACCCTGTCAAGACAAACACTTATGAAGCGGTATCGGATGACGTGTTTCGCAGGGAACGGTTGAGAATGTCAAGAATATCGGGTCCGAATTTCTGTGAAGCGAAGTTCGGGAGTAGTCCCTACAATCCGAAGGATGAAATCTGTTATACTTGTCCGTTCGAAAAGGACTGTAAGATGTTGTTTGGAACAAAGGACGCCAGCGGGAAAAGCCTGTATGAACAAATCTCGGAAAGTGCTGAAAAGAAGAGTGCTACGGAGACACAGCAATTACAGGGTTCTCACGTTACAATAAGGGAAGTATCACGTATGACAGACTATGGCGAAGACGACTGAAAAATATCAGATATGCAACGGGTGCTGGAAACATCGGTATATCACGAACCGAACCAAGTGCCTGTGCGATGACTGTAATTATAAAAGGCTTCACAACGGGAAGTCCCGATTTGAGGTACGTGCTGAAAGGAGTAAAACAAAGAAACCTAAACTCCGACCAGCAACGGGTGAATTGGCTCTCTTTAAGGAAATATGGGCGGAGCGTCCTCACATTTGTACGCATTGTGGGAAGCGTCTCTTAGAACCGCTTAAACCGATTTATTTTAGCCACATCAAATCGAAGGGTGCTTATCCCGAGTTAAGGCTGGTGAAAAGTAACATCGAACTGACTTGCGAAGATTGCCACACGAAGTACGAATTTGGGGCGAGAAGTTCAGTTTGTAAAGACGAGTAATAATTATTAAATTTGTAACCGAAATGGATGAAAGAATAACAGGTATCCTCGTGAGGCTTTGCTTGCTGTTTGGTGCGAAGCGGTTGGCTGACCTCCTAACAGTATCAGAAGAGAATTCAGAGACCGAGGAAAAGTTTCTTGAGGCTTTCACGAGGTTCATTGAGAAACTTGAAAAGAAGTTCAACTCGGAAGTCTTTCAGTTTCACGATAGAACCAACCAAGTTCTTATCAAGTTCTACGTCATTCAATGCCGAGGCGATATGACAGTTGAGGGTGAACCTACAATCGTATTGAACGATTTCCCGTTGGGGTTAAAGGGTGAGAAGAACCCTGTCGTCAACCTGACGTTGGTGTATGATGACATCGAAACAAGAGACCGAGATTTAGAAGACTTAAAGTTTATGATTTCTTAAATAAAGACGATTATGACTGGATATATTTATATGGTGACTTGCTCTGAGACTAATAAAGTTTATATTGGTCAGGTTACTCATGAATATCATCGAAGATTTAATCGGCATATCCGGACGGCATTTAAAACAAAGAAACGAATAAAGGACTGTAAGTTTTATCGAGCAATTCGAAAATACGGTAAAGATTCTTTTTCTGTTGAATGCCTTGAAAAGAAACCATTTCAAAATTTAGTTGAATGCGTGAAATGGTTGGATGAAAGAGAAAAATATTGGATTTCTTTTTACGATTCCTATAAGAATGGTTATAATTCAACTTCGGGTGGTCGAAGTGGGTATGAGTTTACTGAAGAAATTCTGTATAAAATGGGCTCAGGAAATAGAGGCAAGAAACAATCTGAGGAAGAAATAGAAAAGCGTATTTCCCCATTAAGAGGAAGAAAACAGTCCACAATAGAAATAGAAAATAGAGCAGAAAAACTTCGGGGAAAGAAGAGAACTCTTGAACAGAGGAAACATATTTCTGATTCTCTCAAAGGTAGGACTGGAGTTGGAAGGAAAGCAGTTTACCAATATTTAGATGGAAAGTTGCTGAAAACTTTTGATAGTTTAACTCAGGCTGCTTTAGAAACTTCTATTGGAATTGGTAGAATAAATCGCTGTTGTTTGGGGAAGATTATAAGTGTTGATGGATTTGAATTTAGTTACAAATTAAAATAGATTTTGATATGAAAACGACTGCAAATTTTATGGTAGTTGCGGATACCGAAACAGGAGGGTTGCCTTGTAAGGCTTCTAAAGGGAAGCCAGAAAAGAAGGCTTTTTTCGATGTTCCATTGTGTGAGGTTGCGCTGGTTGCTATTGATTTAGTCAACTTGAAAATAGTTGATGAATATAGCGAAATAATTTCACCTTATAAAGATGGGTTAGAATACAGCCCAGAAGCCGAAAGAGTTCATGGTTTATCATTGAAGCATCTTACTGAAAATGGGGAAAGTGTCAAAAATGTTTATCAGTCCGTGAAATCATTTTTGACGAAGTATGAAAATCCCCGTGTGGGCACAATTTTGTGTGGACACAATTTTCAATTATTCGATATTCCGTTTTTCGAAGGACTCTTTGAGTTTCAGCAAGATAATTTATGGGAATATGTTAAATTTGTTGAAGATACAATGAAATTGGGGTGGTATCGGGCAGTAGAGCAAGAAAATTATAAACTCGGTACGTGCTGCCGACTGGAGGGTATTGAGTTGGTAGATGCCCACCGTGCGCTGGTAGATACCCGAGCAAACGCTCAACTCATGTTGAAGTACATTGAGCACATGAGAGGCACAGGGGGTTCTTCACCTGTGGCAGCAGTTTCATCTACAAGAAAAGAGTCAAGATTTAGAGAAAGGTTCCAATTGGTATGATACATTTTAATGAAGATTTAAAGTTGTCGTACAAACAGTTGGACACGGTGTTCTCTACTGCGTTCAACGTGCTTGAGTCGTTACCACCTGTGGCTATCAATCAATTGGTTGGTGGCTATGGTGGTGACGTCGATGCACTGTTATCGGAAATCTTCATTCAGACGAATAATGTTCTTTCCCTAAATACCACGCTTGAAACTGAACGGCTCAACTACATTGACCAATTGGAAGAGTCAATGGATGAGACGCTGAAAGTTCAGTCGTACAACTATTTCAAGACAACTATGCTTCCTAATTTCCGTCAGGGTTGGAGAAATCTTGAATGGGGAAACATGGTGCAACTTTATCCGAACAGCGCATATCTTGCTGCTCGTTCTCACGGTAAATGCTTTGCGAGAGGCACACGGGTGCTGATGGCTGACTTTTCCGTGAAGAATATAGAGGACATTTATCCCGGAATGGAAGTAATGGGATTAGACTTCACTCCCCGAAAGGTTCTGACACGACATATCGGTCGTGCTCAGATGTTCAGGGTTGAGCAGGAGAATGGTATGCCGTATGCCGTGAACCGAGCGCACACGATGTGCCTCTTTGACACGAAGCGGAAGAAGTATGTCGAAATAGAAATGGGACAATTCCTGAAATATCCCGTTAAGAAGCAAAGACGGTTCCAAGGATACAGGGTGTTCTCTTACGACAAGCCTGTATTTGAGCGTGGGAATATAACGGTTGAACCTATCGGGGAAGAGTCTTATTACGGGTTTATGTGCGATGGCGACCATCTGTTTCAGTTGGAGGATGGTACAGTCGTTCACAATTCCTACGAGTTCTGTATGGCGTTTCCGCTGTGGAGATTATACAGTTACCGACGTCCGACGTTTATGCGACCTGATATTCCTGACAATAAAAATCGCCAGGAAACCTGTATTATTACGAACACGGAAAAATTGGGTAAACAGCACATTGACAAGGTTGTTGAGGAAATCCGTGTGAATGAGGCTTTGGCAGCGAAACTGAACCCTACTGGAAAGGCTTCACTGGCAGCGACAAGTATTGAATGCGAGAACGGAACGAAACTTCACCTCCGTGGAAAGGACGGGTTTATTCGTGGTCTTCACGTGGGGGCAGCGGTCAGCGATGACTTACCAGACGAGAGTAGTATCTATTCACTGGAACAGCGTGAGAAGTTGAGAGACCTGTTTAAAGGTGCTATCACTCCTATCGTTGAGCCGTATGGGTATAACATCGTTGATGGTACACCGTATCAGCAGGAGGACTTGTATGCCGAATTAAAGAAAGACCCGAAGTTCCGTGTCTTTGAGTACCCAGCCATATTCCCGGACGGTCGCCTGTTGGCTCCTGACCGTTTTACGTGGGCAAAACTTATGGAGGAAAAAGCATCTCTGGGGACGCTCGTATTCTCTCGTGAGTATTTGGTCGTACCTATTTCCGACGACAGCACAATCTTCCCTTGGGAGATATTAAAGAGGAGTACAATCGGGATGGAAAACGTCAGGCTCGTTGATAACATAGAGTCGTTCCCTATCAAGTTACAGAGGGTGGTCATGGGTTGTGACTTCGCTGTCTCAGGAAATGTGGGAGCCGACTTCACCTGTTATACAGTCTGGGGAAAGGATGTTCAGGGGAATTATTATCTCCTCTATATATTCCGGGAAAAGGGGTTGTCTCACAATGAACAGATACAGAAGATTGACCTCCTGAACAGGGTGTTCAAGCCAAACGAGATAGTCGTAGAAAACAACGGCTTTCAAAGTATATTGGCGGATATGTGCGTTCAGATGGGTATCAAGAATATTACACCGTTCACGACGACCTCCGGGAATAAGAAAGACCTGAGAACAGGGTGGGCATCACTTGCAGCGTTATTTGAGAGAGGTGTAATCAAGTGTCCGTATCATCCTGACACGGCTGCTAAGATTGACCAGATGTTTGGGGAGTTCAACTCAGTTGCGTTTCGCAGCGATAAGGGAACTCTTGAGAGTATCAGTGGGCACGATGATACCGTGTCCTCCTCTTTCATGGCGATTAACAAGTTGCGAGAGAGTACAGTAATGATAAAAATTGACGCAGTATAAATTGAAAAGATATGGCAAAAAAGGTTGATGCGATTCTCAGCCCGAATTTCGTGGAAGAGATGTTAAGATTGGCTTTCGCAAACAAACAGTTTGCGGAGTTGGTCGTAGATAATCTCGATTTAAGTAACTTTCCCCGAGAATTGGGAGGTTGTAAAGCGATGCTGAAAGTGTTGGCAGACACGATGAAGAAAACGGGTAATCTGGCGACGTTTGGTATGGTGGAAATGACCTTCCCTAACAACGAGGAAGTTTCAAAGAAGATTGCTGAGGTCAAGGGAATTAAACTTCCAGAGGTGGAACCTATGACACGGCAATTGGAAACCTTTATTAGACGTCAGACATTTGTCGCTACTCAGCACGAAGTGTCGGATATGTATAATGAAGGGAAGCCAGAGGAAGCGATGCTTCTTCTTGAGAAAAGAATGGCGGAAATAAACGCTTTTTCCTTAGATAAGTTCCGAGGAAAGTTTGTACGGGTGTACAGGGATTTCTATCGTAACATAGGAACGGCACAAATGAAAGCCGAGGATGAAACACGTCGGGCAAAGATACCGACAGGAATATCAACGATTGACGAAATTACTGATGGGGGAATTCCTCGCCAGGATACCGTTCTCCTAATCATGCGTTCCGGTGTTGGTAAATCCACGGCTCTTAAATACTTTTCTTGGTATAATACATCAATCGCTCACAATCACTGTCTTCACTTTCAGTTAGAGGGTGGTCGTGATGAGGCGGTTGTTAAGTTTGACCAAATGTTGGCGAACACTACCTATGCGAAAATCATGAGGGGTGATGTCAGCGATGAGACCCGACAACGTATCTCAGCACTCATCAAGAGGGCACAAACAGTGAACAGTGATATTGACGTGTACGCTTCTGAAGAGATGATGGACATGACGATAGCCGACTTGGTGGCTGCGATAGAGGACTATAAGAAAGAGTATGGGTATTATCCTGACTTGGTTACAGTCGACTCTATTGACCTGTTATTGACAGGGGAAAACAAGAAGATTGACTTCGACCCGAACTTCATCAAATACAGGTTACAGAAGTGTGCCCAGCGATTAAAGGATATCGCGAAGAAATACGACTGTGCCGTAATTACAGCGACCCAGACGGGAGACGTTCCTATTGAAGTATGGAACGACCCGACACGGGTAATCACTCGCCAGAATACAGAGGGTGACCGCACACTTATCAAGCCATTCTCGTTCGTGTTTACAGGTAACATTACAATTGAAGAGGGCAAACAGAACATGGCTCGTATCTATTGTGATAAGTTACGAAACTACCGAAACAATGGTATCATCATTCGAATTCCTACTAATTACGAGAACGGCTTCTTCTACGATATATCACGTTCAACAATCGTTGAGCAGGTGTTGGATATGTCGGCTCTTGACAGGCTTGAGAGCCGTCGCAGCCGTAAAGGTAACGGAGAAGCAGCCGTTGGGGAGAAGAAGGAGCGAGTAGAGATAGCACCAGGAGTGTACGGAACAAAGGTAGTTGGCGAGGGTGAAACGGCTGCACAGGAGCCACAAGAGACGTTGAATAAGCGACAGACTAAACAGTCGCTCAAGGAATATTTAGCAAACAAGGGTGCACAGGAAACCCCGAAGACAACGAGGAAGCCTGTACCTCGCAAGAAATAATTTTGTTATGCGGTACGATAAGGAACAGATAATCGCTGATTTCAATCTCACGCCATTTGGTTCACAGGGGTGGCTCACGAATAAGGATATGGACTGTCCTTTCTGCGGGAAAGCAGGGAAGTGGGGTATCATCTTCAACATGAATGGCGTGGCGACGTTCCACTGTTGGAAGTGTCCTCGTAAAGTGTCCGTCTATGAGTTCCTTAAGAAACTCGGTAGAACAGACCTCGCGAAACGCTCCTATACAGTCAAGCCGAATGAACTTGAGAACTGTCCGAAGATAGGTGATATTCAGGGGGAGACATCGAAGTGGATGAAGGGTGATGCAGAACAGGTGCAGGAAGAAGAATTAAAGCCTGTTACTCTTCCGTTACGGCTGAAACCGCTTGTGGATGATGAGTACCTGAATAATCGTGGGTTCCGACCTGAACACTATGCGGAGTTCGAGCCATCCTATACTAATACACCGTTGGAAGCGAAGTTGAAGAACTTCATCATCTTTAAGATGAAAGTCAATGGAGTGTGTGTGGCGTGGTGGGCACGCAGTAGGTATTCGAAGGAATGGCACAAAGAAAATCTTGAGGCATACAAGCGTCATGAGGCTGACTTGGTGTTACGTTACAGGAACTCCGAGAACAACTTTCAAGACTTGTTAGGGGGTTGCGATGAGTTGATAGAGGGAAGGACTGAAACGGTTATTTTGGTTGAAGGAATTTTTGATTATGTAGGCATTTCAAATCTTTTGAACTTAACAGAAAAGGATTGGCTGAAATGCTGCTTTACTTTTGGGAATTCTATTGGTCGTGGACAAATTGATATGCTTTTGAAAAAGAAAGTGAAGAATATAATTCTTTTGTACGACTATGGAACAATAAAAGAAAGTAAAGAAGCAGCCTTAAGAATGAGAGACTTGTTTGATTCAGTTTGGGTTGCAGCAATTAGAACCCCAGGAGTGGACCCTGGAAATATTTCGATTGAAGAACTTGAAGATGTTTTGAAAAATGTTGAAGACCCGTTAAATTTTTATTTGGGAAAGTTATGATTCAAAAAGGCTTCATATATTGCGTGACGTGTTTGAAGACGGGTAAACTGTACTTCGGACAAACGATTATCTCTATAAGAAGTCGTTGGAGACGGCATGTTCTTTCTACTCAACGAGGCTCCGACCATAAGTTCCACCGAGCCATACGAAAGTATGGTGAGGAGAACTTTATCGTTGAAGAGGTCATGACTGTTTCCGCTCCTACGAAAGAGATTCTGAAGAAGAAACTTGACTACGTTGAAATGAGGCTTATAAAGCGGTTCAACACTAAGATTGACGGGTATAATTCGACAGATGGTGGGGATGGTTTAGTGAATCTTTCTGAAGAATCACTTGCTAAAATCAGCAAAGCCTTGAAAGGTAGAAAATTTTCGGATGAGACTTTGAAAAGAATGAGCGATGCTGCTAAATTACGAGTTGGGGGTTGAATTCAAATTTCGGAAATCATAAACTTTCTGGAAAGAATCATCCATTATATGGAAAACATCATTCAGAAGAAACCAAAAGAAAAATATCAGAAGCGAATTTGGGAAAACCTGGATATCAAAATAATTGTAGAAAAGTATTTCAATATTCGAAGGATGGAATTCTTATTAAAGAATGGAATACTATAATTGATATCAAACGAGAACTGAAATTGAATGGGCATACTTTAAGGAAAAGACTCCAGGATGGGTTGCCTTATCGAGGATATTTATGGAAATAAAAATTTGAGTAATTATGGACAAAGTAAGAGAAGAAACCTGTGAGGACAAAGGACTGCGCCACAGACAGTTTTTGACACGGCTTCAATTGGAGTATCTGACTCACAAATTACGTTCCTCTATATATCGTAATGGAACGTATGCGTCAGTTGCAGCGGATATTGCTAAGAAGAAGCGGTTGAAGATTATTGAGTTGAGTGTGAAATTCAACGTCGACAGTATATTCACTCCTGGATATAATGTGGCGGAGTTCGTCGAAAAGAATTTCTGGGGAAAGAAAGGTCTTCCAGCGTTTCAGTACAAAGACGAAGAACAGAGGAGAGTTCAGGGAAATTATGACCGTTGGTACATTCTTTACAGGGATACCAAAGTCCTGTACAAAGGGACAATAATGGAGGTCGTAAGTAACAATCCTGCTAAGGAGGAAGTCAAAATTCGAGGCTCGAAAGGTGATTTTCTCGTTAAATATAATGACATCACAATTATAAACAATTTTGATTGGTTGTAACATTCATTTTAATCATTTACAAGTATGAAATTGAAAATCGTAAACAAGAGCACAAATGCTCTGCCGGAGTACAAAACTCCAGACAGTTCGGGTATGGACTTGCGTGCCTATCTTCCCGAGGGTTCAATCACGTTGGCTCCGATGGAGCGTAAAATCATTCCTACTGGTTTGTACATGGAAATCGAACAGGGGTACGAGGGTCAGGTGAGACCTCGAAGCGGTTGCGCTGTTAAACAGGGTCTGACCGTAATCAATGCTCCGGGAACCATTGACGCTGACTATCGTGGGGAAGTAGGTGTTCCATTGATTAACCTGTCAACAGAACCACAGACAATCGAAAATGGCGACAGAGTTGCTCAGATTGTCTTCGCTCCGTATGCGAAAGTCGAGGAAATTATCGAAGTTTCTGATGTCAGTGAAATGACTGATACAGAACGAGGTGCGGGAGGTTTTGGTCATTCCGGCAAAAAATAATTTCAATTTTTCGCGAGAAAGTCAAAACTTATTCGAGATATTTACATTATATTTGTACCGAGATAAGTGATAAAACATCACTGAAAATAAAATTTTAACTAATAAAGTAAAAAACGATTATGGCAAACAATGCGTTGGCACTTCGTATGAAGTACAGAAAGTTCACTGCTGAACAGTTGAACGAAATCATTGAGAATGAAAACTCAAGTGAATTTGAAGTTAAGGTGGCTCAAGAGTTCCTTGACAAGTTAGGTGGCGAAGCCGAAGAACAACCTGCAAAGGCTGCTCCCGCCAAGAAGTCCGCTCCTAAAAAGGAAGACAAAAAGGTTTCTGCGAAAAAGGCTGCTCCGAAGAAAGAAAAAACCGCTGATGACGACCCAGACCCTGAGGATGGTTCACCTGAAGCAGCAATGAAACGTCAGAACAAACGCAACTCTACCTATCAGTCAGAAGAACAACTGACTCCGGAAGAGGAAGAACACTTGGCAAAGGCTGAGGCAGAGTACGAGGAACGTCAGAAAAACCGCAAGACTCCGTCTAAATCAGACAAGTCTATGAAGGAAAAGAAGTCAGCGAAAGCCGACAAGACTCCTCGTGAAACAAAACGTCAGAACCTCGAAGAATCGGAAGAAATTCCGGGACTGAAAGTAGGTTCGAAAGTTATCCTGAAAGGCGAGGACGCTGTTGGTGAAATCACTCGCCTGTACAAGTCCGGAGACGGAAAAGAAAAGTGTATGGTCAAGTTCGGTGACGACAAGCCTATCAAGAAACGTGTAACAGCGTTGGAACTGGCTGAGGACGCCAAACCTGAACCCGCAAAGAAAACTCCAAATAAGAAGAAGTAAATGGTTGACGGGGAATCCATAGTATTGGTTAAAGGCATCTCGGGGAGCGGTAAATCTACAAGGGTTTACCTCTTCCTCGAGTTCCTCGAATCATTAGGTATGAAACTCCGCCCATACAAGTTTAAGACACTTGACGGAAAGGAAAAGGAAGTCGGGGTTTACTCCGAGGACTTCAATATGGTTTTCGTTGGGAAATTCTATGAGAATGGCGGTATCCGACGCTGGCAAGGTTACGACAGTATGACGTCGCGACTGTGCAAGGCTGAGGGTCTATCCTACTTCTTGAAGGAAACGTCTAAGGCAGGGCATGGAGTTTTGATTGATGGTGCAGGAACAACTGTATCATGGCGATTGCGTCCCTTGGATTTATGCGGAGAGAGTGAGTTTACGAACATTCTCCATGTCAGGTATGATTACCGTGACGACCAATGGGATGAGTATTGTGCTCGGATAGCATACAGGTCTGGCGAGCCTCCTAAGGGGGATTGCATGTGGCGGAAGCACAGAACCTTTATGCACGACTTCGAAAAGGCTCAAAGAGAGGGGAAAGAGGTGAATGAGGCTGGTGGTTGTGTGGTACTTCATGACCAACCGTATGACGCTCCGGTCTGGGACTTGGGTGTTCATATCTTCAACTTCTTTGGGCTGTCAGAACTATGTGAAGAGTTCGTGGCTTTCTGTAAAGCGTCGGACTACATTGAAAAGAACTCGTTTGAAACTTTTGAGAAAGGTAAATAATGGAGCGTGGAGTAATATATTGCGTCACTTGCCTAAAGAATGGGAAGTTGTATTTTGGGCAAACTGTTAGGTCGATTGAGGCACGGTGGCGCCAGCATGTTGTTTCCGCTAACAACGGTTCCGACCTCAAGTTTCATAGAGCGATTCGAAAGTACGGTTCCAAGAACTTCACAATAGAGGAAGTCATATCGGTTGAGGCTTCCTCTTTACAGGCTCTTAAAGCGAAGCTTGACTTCCTTGAGATACACTTCATTCAGAAGTTCGACACCCGACGCAACGGGTACAATACGACGGATGGTGGTGAAGGCACATTGGGTGCGTCTTGGAAAGTTTCAGAAGAAGGTCGTAGAAATATGTCTTTAGCTCGAAAGGGTTATCATCCATCAAAAGAATCAATAAGAAAATCTGCGGAAAGTAGAAGAGGAAAGTGTTATTTAACCGAAGAGGGTCGAAAGCGTATTTCTAAAGCACATTTAGGAAAGAAAGCCTCTGTAGAGGTTCGTTTGAAAATGTCTTTAGCAAGGAAGGGAAGGAAATTTTCTGAAACTCACAAGTTAAATCTTTCTAAATCAAAATTAGGAGAAAAGAATCCTTTTTATGGTAAGCATCATTTTGAAGATTTTAAACGGGAACGTTCTAAAAGAGTGATTGAAATTTCTGACTCAGGGGAAATTTTGAGGACTTTTGATTCAATTGGAATTGCTAAAGAATCTTTAGGGGTGTGCCGGAAATCTTTATGTAAATTTATAAAATCAGGAGAATTAACGAATGGGAAAAGATATAAAATCGTTTAAGCCAGTTCCATCAGAAACATTTAATTGGTATTTGTATTGGATGTGCGAGAGAATGAATATCTTCTGGCGAAAGTACAATGGGGAACAGGCTCCATGGACTGATAATGAGATTTTAAATAAATTTCGTTTCACCAATGTTTATAGATGTCTTGACCGTGTGAGTCAATACCTGTTGAGCCGTGTGATTTACAATGGTAAAGAATACGAGCCAGAGGATATGTTCTTTCGCATATTGCTTTTCAAGCATTTCAATAAGAACGAAACGTGGGATTTGTTGGAAAAGGAGTTCGGGGACATCACCTACGAAACAGGCTTGGAAAACATAGCGAAGTTCTTGGATAAGGTAGTTGACAGTGGCGACACGATATACGGTAATGCATACATCGTGAATTGCTTCTTTTATCAGTATCCCCAATATAAGCACATAACAGGCATGAGCAAACATCGTGCTCACTTCCGTATCTTTGAGGACGAAATCTTTCAGAACGGACACTTGTATGACTTCTTAGAGGCGAAGACCTTTGAGGACTTGTATTGGGTTTTCAGGAATATGAAAATATACGGGGACTTCACGGCTCAGCAATATTGCATTGACCTGAATTATTCACCCCTGTTCAACTTTTCGGAAAACGATTTTGTCATCACTGGTCCAGGGTCGTTGAAAGGTATCGGCTGGACATTTGACGGAGCGTCCGGAAAGCGTTATGACTATGTGGGCACTATCAAGTGGGTTCACGACAACTTTGAAAGGCTGATGGGTGACTTCTGCGAAAAGACAGGTATGAAGTGGAACCCGTTACCGTGGGAGCCTGTTCCTACTCTTACAAATCTTCAGAACTGTTTCTGTGAAACATCGAAGTTTGCAAAGGGATTAGGAGCGTCTTTCAACAAAGGTAGAAATGAACGTATCAAGCACACCTACGAAAAGAGTCCGAAGAAGATTGAGTTCGTCTTCCCCCCGAAGTGGAATGCTAAGTTGCCCAAGCCAGGAGAATTATTAATCGATTAAATCAAGAAAGACTTATGTATTTTCAAGCAGAAAATTTGAGTAGTGCGCTGGTGCTACTTTGTAAGGAGTTGATGGATAAAGGGATTGACGTTACCCGAAGAGGGTTCGAATGTCGTGAGTTCCCTGGAGCCGTCCTCATTGAGATAACTAATCCGACCGACCGCTATGTTCGTGTTCCGGAGCGTAAATGGAACAAAACATTGGGGTGGATTGAGTCCCTGTGGTTGGCTCGTGGGGATAACAGTCTTGAGATGCCTGCTTCCTACGTGAAGAACCTTGTAAACTTCTCAGACGACGGAAAGTTCATGAGAGCGGGATATGGACCCAGAATACGTCGTTACGGGGACAATTTTGACTCGATGGTAACATTGTCCGGAAAGTTACTTCCGCGACAGTATAAGAACGGTAAAGCAGACGAAAACGGTCGTTATTCAAAATTGAAGGCTCCCGGACTGTATCAGAACGTGACCGACCAATTACGGTTCGTCATTGAAAAGTTCAAGCAGGACATCGATACCCGTGAAGCGGTTATCACAATTCACGACCCTATCTCTGACAACTTCAATCAGAATGAAGAGGACGGGGAAAAGGCTCCATTGCTCCTCACAAAGGATACACCGTGTACCCGTTCAATCCACTTCATGATAGTGAATGGAAAGATGAACTGTTATGTGGATATCCGTTCGAATGACCTTATTTGGGGATTCAGTGCGGTGAACGTGTTCAACTTTACATTGATGCAAGAGTACGTCGCAGCGATAGTGGGCGTGCCTGTCGGGAAATATTACCACAAGGCAGACAATCTTCATGTCTATAAGGACTTCATTCCGTTGGCTGAAGAAATCGCTAAAAGAGACCCAAATTCGTATCCGTCCGGAGTAAACTTTTCCTATAAGACGACGTTTAAAACTTTAGAGGAGTTCGATGCGCTTATCGCTCAGTTGAGCCAGTTCGAAGAAAACTGTCGTAACAGTGAAAACCGTACAGAACAGGACTTCGAGTTATTGCGTGCGGACATTGAAAAGTTTGGAGATGAGATGTTCTCTGACTGGGCAAAGGTTATCTTCCGTTACTGGACAAAACAGTTGGTAGAATTCCGGAACCCGTTACTGAACGAACTGTTCATCGGATAAGGAATTATTCACTAAAATAAAGACGATTTAGTTATGAATTTCAAGAAGATTGACATCCTGTTAGGGATGAAAGACATTCAGAGGTTGCCTAATACCCCCCATCACAGGGGGTACAACCTCCTGGAACATGGGCTGGTGGTAGGAATGTTATTCCGTTGGTTTGCCTCAGAAGAGGACGTATCCTACGACATCAACGTGTTTGACAAGGTGTTACTCCACGACTATTTGGAAAGTGTTACAGGCGACCTCAATGCGTGCGTAAAGAAATTCAATGATAATACGGCTGCGGCATGGGATATCATTGAATACGAAATCTGTCATGGTGACGCGAACCTGTTGCCATATTCCGATGAAGAAATTAAGAAGACAATGACTGACCTCCAGTACCGTCTTTTCAAGACCTGTGATTATTTGGACTTATGGATATTCTGCAAGAACGAACAGGCTTTGGGAAACACGTCCAAGAAGTTATTGACTTGTATCACAAACTGCGAACAACTGTTGGAGAAGTACACGGACGACTGGAAACTCTTCAAGAGCGTTCAAAAATTCATGAATCAATATGAGCCTTAAAGGAAAGATATATGGCTTGGTAGGGGTTATTGGCTCCGGTAAATCGTACCAAGCAGAAGCACTTATGGTTGGTGCTGCGTGTGAAGAACGACCAATGATTATGGGAGATTTCAGTGAAGGAATTCGCCAAACACTGATGAACATCTTTACAGGGGAATCAAAGGGAATTGACTGTACGGGTGGAGCATATGCGAAGTGGAAACAGTTGAGCAGCGATATCCTGTTACCGTTTTTCGCACAGGGTGATTCTCCTAACATTCTTGACTCTGTGCGGATTGAGGGTCGTGAACTGTTACAGCACACAGGTGAATATCTCAAGTCATTGGCTGGGGAAGATGTATGGGCACGTTGGACGGCAAACGCTGTTACAAACAGTTGGGAAAAGATGTCTGAAGAAGACGCTCTTATGTGCGATATCGTATTCGGTTCATTGCGTTTTGACTGTGAGGCTGAGGCTATCTTTAAGGTTGCCGAGGCGACAGGCAAAGAGGTTCAGATATACTTCTGTGATTATCATTCGGATTCCTACGAATTGAATGACCACATCAGTGAGAAGTTTGCCCAATACTTCCTGTCGTTAGGGTGTAAAGATGGTGACGATATAACGGAACTTGTTAAGCAGAAAATCAATGGATAAATTCAAAGAATATCTTGAGAAGAATTTAATGGACTTCGCTCCTATTTCTGACTACGTGGTCGAGATAGGAGGGAAGACCTTTGAATTGTATCAGCCAGCGTATGACGGTGCGCTGTTTGATGACGGGTTCAACTTTGTAGGTATTCCTGCCGACCCGAAGCGTAAAGGCTCAGGAGAGGAATCCGTCGAAACATCGTGTGACTTCTACGCATTCAGTTTTGGAGGGGTGTATTATATGCTCGCCAAAGGTAAAGAGAATGACGTGAAACTTACACGGTTGAAATATATCGGTCAGGCGAAACAGGAGATTGAGACCCCTGTATTCTTGGGGGTTCATGGTCAATATGAAATGATGTCCGGGACGGGAACGTATGCCGACTGGTGTAAGAAGGCAAAATTCCTTGGGGTGAAGACGTTGGGTATCTGTGAAAAGAATTCACTTGCCGGAGCGTTGAAGTTTCAAGCGGAATGCCAAAAGAACGACATCAAGAGCGTGATTGGTATGGAATGTGTGGTGTATGACCAGCCTCGTGATTTCCGCTTCACTGTTAAGGTGTACGCAAGGAACGATAAGGGTTGGCGAGACCTCCTCACTATAAACAAGTTCATCAACTGCGACAATCCGAAGTACATCGGTCTTGAGGACTTCAATAAAATCACCACTAACAACGATGATTTGATTATGTTTCTTGACCCGAAGACAACGGATTACGACAAGTTGAAAGACTTGCATATAGACGCTGTCGTCTATCAGTTAGACCCATGCGAATATGTAGATGATAACCGTGACGAATGGTATCTGACGAACTTGAAGAAGTTCTTCAAGGACAAGAACCTGTTACCCGTTCCGTCAGTTGACGCTTGGTATCTTGATGAGGAATACAGTTGTATTAGACCTCGCTTACATAGTATTGGTGGAACAACCGCCTACGAGAGCGACAATCAATACTTCAAATCGAACGACCAACTGTTTGTTGAGTTGGCTCAAATGTTTCCGGATACCGAAGAAGGGTTCATGGATGTGTACAGCCGTTTCATGGAAGGGTTGGAATTCCTTGAAAACATTTCCGAGGCGATAACCTTTGTCATCGACGTAAAGAAGAGACACTTGCCTCACTATAAGATGACGAAGGAAGAAGCGAAACAGTTCGAAACAAATGAAGACCTCTTTTGGTCTCTTATAGCCGACGGTCTTGAGCGTCACCCAGACCTCATTGAGGATTGGGGTGAAGAGGTCATTATGGAGCGAATAGACCGAGAGGTGGGTGTTATAAAGTTAGGGGAGGCAATTGATTACTTCCTAATTACTTGGGACATCATCAACTGGTGCCATCGTAACGGTATAATGACGGGTATCAGCCGTGGTTCGGCTGGTGGTTGTCTTGTTTCCTACCTGTTGGGGATTACCAAGTTAGACCCAATGAGATACGACCTACTCTTTGAGCGTTTCCTGAACGCAGGACGTGTTAAGGTATCACTCCCCGATATTGACTGTGACTATCCTGGTGAAGACCGTCCCCGTGTGAAGAAGTACATGGAAGAACGGTACGGCTGGAAACAGGTATGCTCCGTGGGAACTTACAGCGCATTACAGTTACGAGCAGCCATCAAGGATATGGCTCGTGTGTACGGGTTGGACTTCCAGGAAACGAATGAGATGATGAAAGTGTTTGACGTCAAGGACAGGAAGCCTGAAGACCTGTTCAAGATAGCCTGTGCTCATTCACGAGTGAAGAACTTTGTCGTTGAACATTCAGACCTCATCAATGAAGTGATGCTGATAATGCCCGCACCAAAGGCTCAGTCAATTCATGCCTGTGCGATGATGGTATTCCCAGAGGAACACGATATGTTTCATTGGGTTCCTATTCGTAAGAATGGCGAGGAGTATGTGACCGAGTGGGAAGGTGGTGAGATGGACGCTGCTGGCTTCCTAAAAGAGGACGTTCTGGGTGTGAAACAGTTCGACAAGTTCCAGGACATGGTTCGGCTGGTGAAGGAGCACGAGGGTGTGGATTTAGACATATTCAGTGTGCCGTTGGATGACCCAGAGGTGTACAGGTATTTCAAGAACGGTTGGAACGAGGATAACTTTCACTTTGGTAGTTCCGGATTGACAGGTTATTGCCGTCAGATGAAGCCAGACAATATTGAAGACCTTATCGCTGCTATCTCATTGTATCGTCCGGGAGCAATGGAGAACAACTTCCACAACGAGTATGTCTCCCGTAAAGAGGGTCAGAAAGAGGTTGAGTATTTCACCGGAACGGACAAGATACTGAATAACACGTATGGAGTATTTGCCTATCAGGAACAAATCATGCAACTCTGCCGTGAGTTGGGTGGGTTGTCATTGGTGGAAGCCGATGACGTTCGTAAAGCGATGGTGAAGAAGAAATACGAGGCTCTCCAGCAGTACAAAGAACGGTTTATTCCTTACTATCGGGACAACTATAATGTCACCCAGGAATATTCCGAAAAGGTGTGGGACGCTATTGATAAGGCTTCGACGTACCTGTTTAACCGAAGCCACGCTGCTGCCTATGCGATTACAGGCTATATTTCACAGTGGATAAAAGTTCACTATCCTATTGAGTATTGGTCGGTGGCGTTTAAGTATGCTATGGAGTCTGATTATTCACGCTACATTGCGGAAATCAATAAGACGGGAGTCTGTACGGTACGTCCTGTGGATATCAATATATCGGATACCGATGTTGTTATCAACTTCAAAGAGAAAGCCTTGTATTGGTCAATCACAGGAGTCAAACAGGTCGCAGAAAAGGCTGCAACCCAAATTATAAAGGAACGTACAGAGAACGGTCAATATTGGTCATTAGACGACTTTATCACCCGACATAAATGGAAGGGTTCGGCAGTGAACAGCCGTATCATCAGAAACCTGATATTGGCAGGAGCGTTCGACAGTCTTGAGGGGGTAAAGAAACCTCAGGAACGAATAGACCTGTTGGTACACTTCCTTGGAACAACGAAGGGAAATGTTAAGGAAGACGACCCTGTATTAGTTGGAGCCGACTTCCACGCCAATGACGCTTGGTGGTGGGCACTCCTACAAAAGAAAGTATCCGGACTGGCGTTCTTTGACTACCAGAAAATCTATGACAGGTTTGCTGGGGAGTTCCCTGATGCCTACGAATATGCTACTCTTGAGGAGTGTCACGACACGGAAGTGAAGCCGAATAACGGGTACGTCGTGTTGGCTGGGTTCATTGCTGAAATTGAGATTAAGAAGACACGCAAGGGGGATACGATGTGTCGCCTGATATTAGAGGCGAACTATGAGTTCATCGAAATTGTGATATTCCAGCAGGAATACGAACAGTTGGAACCCCTGTTATCGTGCGGAAGAGCGAACCTGATACTCATTAATGGTATTCTTTCCTACGACAACCGTAAAGAGGTGAACACGCTGAGAGCTTGTTTCGAGTCGAATATCGTTGCTTTGACGTTATAATTTTACGAACTTTAATCAGAAGATAAATGGAAAGAGGCTTCATATATTGCGTGACGTGTTTGGTCAATGGGAAACAATACATTGGTCAGACAATTCTTTCCGTACAGACAAGATGGTCACGACATATACGAAATGCGAAAAAGAATTCTGATTGCAAGTTTCACAGAGCCATTCGGAAACATGGAGCCGATAAGTTCACGGTCGAAGAACTGTTAGCGGTATCGGCTCCTACGAAGAAGGAACTGAAAGCCCAACTCGACTCGCTTGAGATTGAATATATCAGCCGTTTCAACACACGTGAGAAAGGCTATAATTCAACCGATGGTGGGGAAGGGAAATTAGGTAGTGTAATTTCAAAAGAGACCCGAGAAAAGATTCGGGTATCTCATTTGGGAAGCCGAAATCCTATGTTCGGGAAGAAACATTCTGAAGAACATCGTAAGAAAATTTCAGAGTCAATGAAAGGTCATAAGAATACCTTGGGACTGAAGATGTCTGAAAAGAGTCGGGAGCGAATGAGTCGGGCGAAAGGCTGCAAGGAAATTATTCAAATAAGTATTGACGGAAAGCCTGTTAAGACATGGATAAGTATTTCTGAGATTAAGAAAGCAATGAGAGTGAATAGGGAACTTCTTAAGAAACATATATTGAGTGGAACTCCTTATTTTGGATATATTTGGAAACTAAATAATTGAAAATTATGAACATTCTTGTGCATTTCAATGATGTCCCAGTGACATTACAAACAAATGGATTTGAGGACACGGTTGACATCGATAAACTCACTTCTATTGAGTACAGTAATTTATATGGTGAAGCGGTTACAGTCAGTGCGCTCCTGAACAAAGTAGGGTTGCTCCGTGCTGAAGCCGAAAAGAAAGTCGCGGAATGTAAACTTGAGAAAGAGGTTTACGAAGCCCAGACAAAGAAGGAATGGCGTCGGGAGGCGAACCGTAATGGCGGAAAGTTCACGCTGGCTTTGGAAGACGGGGAAGTTGAGGAAATCAAGTTGTCGGAAAAGGCTCTTGATGAGGCTCTCCTACTTGACGAAGACTATCAGAATCTCTGTATTGCGTATATTGACGCTCAGAAGAATTTCAGTGTTCTTGATGCACTTCAGTGGGCGGTTCAGGACAAGTCTAAGAAACTGAACAACCTCCTTAAACCTGTCACCCCAACGGAGTTCCTCGGGGAATTGGTAGAGGGTAAAGTAAACAGTTTCTTCATCAAGAAAGCAGGGTTTAAATAAATTTTTCGAAGAATTTTCGGGGAACTTCTTTGATAATTCGAATGATTCCATTACCTTTGTATCATCAAATTTAAGTTAAACATTCAAATATTAGAATTATGGCAAAGAAAACAGTTCAATCCAGCGCAGTAGAAGAATTCAAAGGTTACATTAAAGTCACAGACGGATTCTACCTGAATCCAGTTGAAAGTCACGCATCAAGTTATGACGTTTACCAATTAAAGAAGTCGAACAGTCCTCGCCATCCTAATGGTAAAATGGACGACATGGCTTATGGTTGTACGCTCCCGAGAGCATTACAGTTAATCGCCAACAAGTGTGCCGGACAAGAGGCTGAGGACATCATCGAACTGATGGAATCTATTAAGAGTTACGAACAGAAGTTCCTCGAAGACGTTACACGAATAGTGAAGGAAAACAGATAATTATCAACATTTTAAAAATTTAGTATTATGCCATTAGACAGAAGTAAATGGAAGGCAGCACCGCTCTCAACTGTTAGTGAGACGGTACAGCAAACAAAGCAGTATGACACGTATTTTGGTGGTAAAGGCGAGTATGCTCAGTTCTGGAAACAAAGAGACGGTATAACCGTGAAACGTGTTCTTCCGGCACACGAACCAGGAGACTCTCCCTACTTGCCTATGCTGACAGCGATGCTCAAGTGTGAAGTCGACGAAAAGGACAAGGAAGGAAAAGTTATCGGGAAGAAAATCTCAAACAAGAAAATCTTCTTGGCGACGCTTCACGGTGGCTATCCGTACGACATCATCGAAGAGTACATCAAGCGTGTCTACGAACAGGCTGAACAGTTCCAGGACAAAGAAGAACGTGCTCGCTTCCTGAACCCGATTACGGGTTATCGTATGGGTGGAAAGAACGGTACGTGGGTTCCGGGAATTCGTCCTCAATTGGAATACGTGTATTATGCTTTCATTGAAGGAAAGATTTACCGTGACAGCCTGAAACCGAAACAGATGGAAGCACTGAATAAAGAGTCTGCCGACATGTGTGCTCAGAACGACACGGCTGCGATAGATATGTTCAGCGACCCGTCAACTGGCTTCCCTATTCAGTGGAGCCGTGGTAAAGACGAGAATAACAAGACCGTTGAAACGCTTAAGTCGTTACCGCTGAAAGTAGGACAGACATGGGAAGACTACTTTGAGAAGAACGCTGTTTCCGACAAGGTTCTTGAGGAACTTGAGGGACTACCCAGTCTTCAGAAGTTGTATGTTGACTGTTACGGCAAACGTGACTTCGACTATGCGCTTGATGGATTGAAACGCTTCGATGACGCCAACTCTTACAAAATCTTTGCTCAGGATGACTTCCTTGACATGGTAGAGGAACTCCAGAACATGATTGAAGAGAAGACAGGCGAAAAACCGTCTGGTGCGGATGACCTACCTTTCGGTCCGAGTGAAGAGGAACAGAAGCCTGCAGCACCTGCGGCTCCGGCTGCTAAGAAAGCAACCCCTGCGGCAAAGGCTCCAGCGAAAAAGGCTGTTACAAAG
>ENA-OZGV01000037-OZGV01000037.1-human-gut-metagenome-genome-assembly--contig:-NODE-37-length-80293-cov-23.412797_pt1 | contig 80293 bp, 119 predicted proteins | sample MGYA00245120_ERZ653665 | MGnify/ENA primary metagenome ERZ653665 (study PRJEB26926, sample SAMN06165250) | human gut metagenome | biome: ENVO:00009003; feature: ENVO:2100002; material: ENVO:00002003... | reverse complement strand
ATCTACACGCGTAAGATCGTCGGCAGCGTCAGATGTGTATAAGAGACAGCTTTAGAATAATGTTTAAAAACTTGTTTTTAAACGAATGGTTATTATCGCTGCCAATGTGCGAAGCACTATATATATAATTAATATATATAATATATTATCCGTGTGTGTATGTGTGTGTTTGCATTATGGCTGGAAAGACGGAAAGTTAGGAACTGGAAAAGTAGGGCTTTCTGTTTTTAGTGGCTACTTGTTTTTTTGGTGTTGTTTTCCTTCATTATCGCTTGTTTTGTGTAAATATTTATGTAATTACGCACTTTATTTGTAAATGAGAGTTAAAATACGATAGTTGGATATATTTTTAACGTTTAATTAACATATATATCAAAAGAAAGCCGTATCTTTGTAATGTCGAAAGGGAACAAAGGAGTTCAACGAAGACAAAGCGCTGTTTGAAAGAATTACATACTGAAAAAGCGTTGACGCATGAATAGTTACAATAGATAACATTACATGCGACGGTAGGCGCTGTGAGATATTAATATAGTGTCAAGCAAGTGCAATAAACGTAATTGCAGCAAGTATATAGGATGTCGTTACCTATACACTACTTGGCTATATGAATGATATGAAGAAGAAACGGGAAATAGGATATAAGTCTATGGATATATGGCTATAATATATAGCTGTTATCTGATAGCCATCTGATTTCCCCGTACTTCGCTGTAATGCAGCCAAAGACGGTTACAAGCCCGTGGAAATGCAGAGTACAGAAAATTTAAAATCAATCACTTAAAAATATAGAATTATGAAAACTTACGATTATCTGGAGAACGTGAAAGAAGACGTTAGAAACTACATTGAAGAAAATAAAATCGTAGTAACAAGCAGCAACCGCGAAGAAGTGGAGCAAGAATTGAACGATACGTTGTTTGTAAATGATAGCGTAACTGGAAACGCTTCCGGCTCATACACATTTTCAACGTGGCAAGCAGAAGAAAATCTTTGCCACAACTTTGAATTGTTAACGGAAGCACTAACTGAATTTGGCTGTGATTTATCCTACCTTGAAAAAGGTGCAGAGGCTTGCGACGTTACAATACGTTGTTATCTTCTTGGGCAGGCAATTTCGGAGGTATTGAACGAAATAGAAATAGAATATGAAAAGAAAACGTATTAATAGGTATGCTCTACTTATTTGTAGGGCATATCAAAATAAAGTGTATTTTTTCAGTGTATAACTAAAATGGCAAAATGATATGAAAACGAAAGTAAACTATTTAAGAAAATATAATGATACAAATACATATAGTCAAACTATAAATGTTATTTGTTCAGAAAAGGAATTTATAAGCATGAAGGAAGTTGTAAAGCAATATATCAATAGTGGGCACACATATTCGTGTTGTGCTAAACCTATTACAGTAGGAACTAATTATTTAACTTACAATATGATTCATAAATTATCATTCAACTTTTGGGAAAATAACAAAAGAGTAAAAACAGACCGTAACACAATTTTAAACATTAAAATACAATAATATGAAAACGAATACATTAAAATATACAGTAGTAAAATCTTTCCGTGAAAAAGGTATCACCTATAAAGTAATAACAACCATTAAATTGCATGATGAATGTAAGAGCGGTACGTGTTCATGGAGTATAACGGGCATACTCCAGCAAAAGAAAGGAAACGGACGTTTTTACGATATTGGGCACGGTTGCATCCATGAGGAAATATTAAAAGCTTCTCCAAAGTTGAAAATGTTTGTAGACCTTCATCTATGCGATTGGCGTGGTACACCATTATATCCAGTTGAAACTGGATATTACTTTTTACAAAAAGATAAAAAGCAAGCAAAGGAATATTTGCGCGTAACTGATGAAGAACTGGAATTTTTGGCAAAGTGTGAAGACAAAGACTATTTTAAATACCAATTGTTTGCGCTTGGTATTGTGGAAAGATGGCAAGAAGAAAGCAGGAAAGCAATACAAGCACTGGAAGAATTAACGGGTGATGTTTGGGTTAATCCATATAAGGAAAGCGAAGAACACCACAGACTTGTTTTAAGTGACGAAGAACGCGAAGAAATAGAGGGGAACATATTATCTGGATATTATACGGAAAGCGCGATACAAGAACGCCAAGAAGCTAAAAGAATTGCCGAAATAGAGAAAAGAAAAAACGAAGTGATTAAAACCTTTGAAAAAAGAATAAACAAAGCAACAAAAGAAAAAGATGTAAAATTAGCTATATTAGGGGCTGGATTATTATCAGATAATTATATCTACTATGTTGAAGGTAATAATGTAGTTTTCAATTATTATAGCTATCACGACAAAGTAACAGAAGAAGAATATAATAACATGCTTAAAAATATAGACTATTCTCTATTGCCGGAAGGAATTAAATTTGAATTCAAATAATAATAATAGAACTATGAGTATAACAGATTTTTATAACGGACGCTTTGTTAGCGGTAAAATATTAAAGCGTGATTATCGCATTATATGGCAACGAATTGTAATAGCTACAGCCGCTTTGTGTGGAATGTTCATTTTTATGATGGCTATTCAGTTAATGTGTTGGTTATCTAATTTGTGTAACTACGTTTTTAGGTAATAGCATGAAGTTAATAACGAAATTTAAGCCCGAGCTAAAAGAGTTTATAAGCCTGCAAGGGTTGAATATCAATGATACAATGAAGGCAGTGAGAAACGGAAATCTGTTTATTTATAAGGCAGAAACAAAGCGCGAAATATTGTATCATGGTATTACTAATTTAAAGCACCCGTATATATTATCAGAGCATAAGCTTCCATTATAACAAAAAGTTATAACTGTTTTGGTAATATATATAATATATATAATATATATAATATAACAATAAAGTAGTGTATGAAAACTTATAAAAATTTTGAAGAAGACTTTGAGAAGGCAAAAGCAAACATGGAACTTCTGGAAAACATTGTGTCTGTAGGCATTCCAAAGAAACAAGCGGTTTACTTTAATAGCATATCAGTAGATAGTAAGTACAGCATGGGACAAAGAACGTATCTATACGTAGGTGATAAATTGGTGCATTGCAATGATGAAAGAAAGTTTTATGTAGGGCACAACAAATTTATTGAAACACACGGAAAAATAGTTGTCCGCTTCAACAAAGGAGAATTTAAAAAGTATATGGCTATGTGCGAAGAAATGTATAAAGCCCTTGCAATAGAGGCGAACGCATCTAAATATATTTCTTTAGTGGATAACATAAAAGACTTTATAAAGCCTAATATTGACCTTAAAAACAGCCAATTTAACAAGAGCAAGGGGATAGGGTGTGTTTACATAGAAAAACAATTTGTATAACTTCTAAATATTAAAAACTATGGCATTAATAATAATTATCGGATTTATTGGCTGTTTGTTGTCTGGAGAACTCATTAAATTAGGCAGATAATGGGAAAGTTCATGCTTCTACTATTGGTGTGGGATATTGTGGCTTTATTTGCCATCATACTACGTCCTAACTTCAAATATAGTAGTGATGTTATCAGTTGGCTTATAGCCGGAATAGCTTTGTCTGTAATAATAATAATCAGTTAGTAATAAGATGGATAAATATGTTTACTACCTTCGTGTATCAACGAATAAACAAGGTGATAGCGGTTTAGGGTTGTCAGCCCAAGAAAAGACTTGTATAGACTATATTAATAGCAAAGGTGGAATTATTTGTGGTAAGTTTGTAGATGTGGCTTCGGGAAAAGACTGTTCCCGTGTGGAGTTGTGGAAAGCTATAGAGTATTGCAAAGCTAATAGTTGCACCCTTGTAGTGGCTAAATTGGATAGGCTTTCAAGAGATGCCGAGTTCGTTTTTCATGTAGTAAATACGGGCATAGATATATATTTTTGTGACCTTCCAGTAGTAAATACTATGGTATTAGGTATCTTTGCATCCGTTGCACAATACGAACGCGAACTAATTAGCAAACGTACAAAAGATGCGTTGGCAGCAAACAAGGCACGCGGCATATTATCCGGCACAGCTAATAGCAATTATCGAATTGACGAAGAAAGTAAGAAGCAAGCAAGTAGAGCAAGTGCAAGAACGCGAAACAGAAAAGTAGTAGAAAGTCCTGAGTTCGCTTGTTTTTGTAGAATACTACGAAAAGTAATACCTATGCTGAATGAAAATTCTACAGATGAAGAACTGTTCTTTTTAAATTGGACTAAATACCGTACAAGTTTTGTTCTCACCCAGTGTCACAAAGCGGAAATAAAGGAACTCATGCAGGAAGCCAATAGAAACAACAACAAATTGTTTATCGGCATTGACTTTACGAATGCTAATTTTTATCAGTATATTAGTAGCCGCGTACAAGCTACGTTCAATTCAATTTCTAAATACAAAGAATATAATAACCTATAAACTAAAAGGATATGAGAATACTTCAAATTGCCCTAATAACACAAAAGGGTAACGTCTTTAATGTAAAGATGCAGATAGACGAAATTGTCTTTGAGAGTAAAGAAGAAGTAAGGGAAAAGCTTCTTTCTGTATTTGCCAATAGGCAGGATGATGTAGTAGACGTTGTAATTCATTCCATACAAGACGAATTAGAGCTTTCTGACTACTCCAATGAGCAACTTAAAGCAGAACTAAAAAGAAGGTCAAATATCGCGCGTATGAAAGCTATTAGAGAAAAGCCCAAGTATTATTATTGGGAAGGTACTATAGTTGATATTCTGAAGCGATATAATAGGTTTGCCAATTGGAAATTTAAAATAGATTCCGAAGAACTGGCGGCAAATGAAAATTTTTCGTATCTGAATAAATGGCATGGTTTTGAAATGATAAGCGGTGCTTTCAATATGACAACTGCACCAAAAGTTGGGGATAGGGTCAAATTAAGGTATCGTGTAGTAAAAAGTCATTTTCGTTCCTATAGAGATTCTAAAATCGTATCAGTAATAGAACGGGCTGACTTGTCAAATGAAACAGTAATAGCAGGCAGTGACTTGTAAACTAAAACCATAAAGAGATGAAAGCAATATTAATAGCAACAAAGGAAACAATAGAAGTAATAAAAGCTGGGGAATATACCAACATTTACGTAACAGAGGATGGCAGTCAGTCCTTCTTAGGTGATGAACTTATTCTTATTGATGAAGTGAAGGAAGAAGCAAAAGAACGGGATTGGGAAGAGGTTAGGATAAATGCTGCAATAGCAACAATGCAAACACTTTTAAATAATCCACAATATGAGAACAAATCAATAATAGCCATAGCTGACATGAGCGTAAGTATGGCTGATGTATTGGTTAAAAAGCTGAAAGGAGAATAACTATGTAAAAGTTGAGGTATGAAACATATATTGGATTGGTATAATGAAAATACTCCTCAAAATGAGGATGAATACGAAAAAGGATGCTTGACAAGTGCTGCAATAATAGCAATAATCTTCATAGCATTAACAGTAGCAATAATAAATATTTGATTTGAAAATGGAGAAACAACCAATTAGCATACAAGACGTGATACAAGAACTTCGCGACTTGTTCAGAGTGACAAACAGAGGATTTTCAAGCGAGATAGACGGGATATTCTTTATTGACAAAAGGCAATATTCCGCGTCTGAGGTACACATGAAGCTTAAAATGTACTTCAATGACAAGTACATAATCAACGGACTTTGTAAGATATATCCGAATTGTGTGACTTATACACGATTTGAGATTAAGAGCATCGACAAGCTGATACCTAACTATAGACTCATGGGAGGTTATACTCCCGAAAAGGAGGACTGAATTATGGCGAAGAGTATATTTACTCCAATGGAAAAGTTTAATGAGATTTTGGCGGTCTATAAACTTAAATCAAGCAATATTGGAGAGTATGAGGGAAAGCATATCAGAGTATTCCACAATGAGAAGAAGTGTTTGATTACTACCCATGCCGGATGAAGCTATTTGACTACCATAATTGGCATCAGCTAAGTTATCCTATGCACGGGAACAAGGATTGGGAGAAGGAACTAAGAACAATAATCGAAAAACTGATAAAACAATGAAGAAGTTAGTAATGACATTGATTGGCTTGCTTTCACTGATGGCAAGCATGCAGGCGCAAACAGATTGGAAGAGCCAGCTTAACTATTTGTATGGCACATGGACTGTACAGTATATACAAGACCGTAATGACAATGTAAGCACACCGCCAAACTTGGTGACAATGAAGTTCAACCGGGATATGACTTGTACCATAACCCAAGACGGACATAAGATACAAGGCACATTCAAAGCGGAACAATTCATGCAAGGTGAGTTTGAGTTGTTTACTGGACTTTTCGTACAAGCATATTCTAACAAAAGCAAGAAGACAATTCTGTACTTCCAAGTGTATGACATTAATAACAGCAAAGGAGTTATCAGCGTGCCGGAAGTCAAAGAGTATTGGCAGATAAAGAAAAACCTATTTGAGATAGATGATTAATAATTGTTAATAGTTTGACTTGTTTTTTGGAACTTTCAAAAATAACAGCGTTCTTTGCATTGCAATCGGGAGGTGATAGTCTTGGTGATAAACGATATTAGGATTCAATAGAATTTCAACATATAGCTTACATTGGTAACTATCACCTGCAATCGTGCAGTCTGCCAGTGTATAGCAAATCTAAAAGCACTGGGAGTTTTCTCGGTGCTTTTTGCTTTATTATGCTAAACGGCAGAAGGTTTCTTATCTCCACACCTCGCATACGATGCTTTAACATTGAAAATGGGATATTGTACTAACAAACTATGTAACTATGGGATAATGATAGCAATGCCTTGCCAGACAACTATCGACTTCATGCCTTTAAAATAACAAAGTAGATTACATAGAGCGAAAATATAAATCCTACATAAGTAGGTGGAGGGTACGGGAGTGTTGTTAGTGCATGTAGGCGTTAAAGTAAGCCGAAAATATTCTTTTTATTATTTATCTTTTAAATCTTTAGATAAATGGTATGAAGGATATAAAAGGTAAACTATATTAGTAATTGAAATATTATGAAAAAGAAGCCTAAAAACAAGAAATGGAACAAAGGAACGACCAAGAAAAAACCTATTGTTCAAACTCCATTAGAACTTTATAATGCAAAAAGTTATATCAAAGACTATGCAATCATTGCTAAGTTTTCCAGTATGTCGGATAGTACGAAGGATTGGATTGAAGTCCATAGATATGATTTACAAAACAAAGCAAATAAGTATGAACACTTTGTGGGAAATTATCTGATTAAAAAAGGTATTAATTTTATCCACCAAGCACCTTTTGTTATCAATCGAAAGATTTACTTCTTGGATTTCTTTATTCCTACATTAAGAGTTGCTTTAGAGATTGATGGTATATATCATTCATCATCAAAACAGAATGAAAAAGATTCATTTAGAGATAAGGACTTTAAAACGATTGGAATTAAAACTATTAGAATAAGTAATGATGAAGCTAAAGACGAAAAAATATTAGATATTCGGATGAAAGCGGAAGGCATTGTTAAACTTTAAAATATAAATGATATGAGGATTATCTTTTTAGACATTGATGGAGTTGTTTCTACACATCGCTGCCAATGGAAGCTTGACCCAGAAAAAATGGAATTGATAAAGAAGATATGTGATGCTACGGATGCTAAGATAGTTGTTACTTCTTCTTGGAGGGGATATGACTTGAAACAGACCATAGAGAATTTGGTTGACTTGGAGAGAGAAGCAGGACACCAGCCTTTTTTATATCCCGAACTTATTGTCGGCTGTACTGATAGAATGTATTCCTTCAAACATGGAAATAAAGATACTCATTTTAGACTTCCTCGTGGCTGCGAAATAGAACGTTACTGCTTTGAGCATGAAGAAATCGAAAGCTATGTTATACTTGATGATGATTCGGACATGCTTCTTGAACATAAGGACAAGTTTATTCAGACCCATGCTTTGTTGGGTATTTCCGAAGAAGATGCAAAGAAAGCTATCGCTATACTGAAAGGCAAGAAACGTGCTTCGACAACAAGTAAAACGTTTGATGTCCGTGCCGACTTGTCCTATGTCAATGAGGAACTGAAAGATTCTTGGAACATTTGGCTGGACTACAAGGACGAAATCAAGAAGCAGTACAAAACGGAACGAGGTGCAAAGATGATGTATTCCAAGTTGGAAAAGTACTCCGATGGCAATCCAATCCTTGCAAATGCCATAGTTAACGAAGCCATCTGTCATAGCTGGGACGGATTCTATTCATTATCCGACAAACAGAAAGATTTTTTCCTATCGGATAAAAGCCCTTATAGGAGCGAAAATTCCAATTCTTCCTACATAGATAAGAGATTGCAGGAGTTGGACGAGAAAATTGGGAAATATAAGTAGTATAACATCAAATGAAGAGTATTATGAAGCGTAGGGAGTTAAATATTGGAAATATTGTTCAAGTCGGGTTTAATAAAGTCAGAGTTGTACGTGATGAAAAAGTTTCATGTGATGCTTGCTATTTTAGACCGATTTGTGCTAAAGATTATGAAGCCTTAGGATGGAAACAAGAAAACTTTGGATTTTGTTCTGAAAATGAGAGATTAGACAATGTAAATGTTCATTTTGAATTAGTAGATTGATATGGAAGTAAAGAACGGAATAATAATATATGGAGTGCTGCATGAAATGGAAACGAATGAAAATATCTCATGTATGAATTGTTCATTAAAATATTACTGCGATGAAATTGAAAATAGACATTTTATATGGTTATGTAGTGTTCATTCTTGTTTAGGTTATATCAATCGTGGCAAAGTGACTAACATAGAAATAGAGGAGGAAACGAAATGACAATACGAGATTTAGCGCATTTATTGCTTACTGCACCAGATTTAGACAAAGATGTGAAGATATCCAACGGAGGCTATAAATCTCATATTACAATGGTAGAATTTGTAGAAAACGGTGAGTTCATAATTGGTTCAAACGAGTACAGTGAAGACAAAATTAAGGTAAAAACCGAAATTGAAGTAAAATATCCATACGATGAAGAACCAAAAATATTTTAACGATAAATAGAGGAGACAGAAAATGAAGGGTAATATATTTGATAAAATCAGAAAAGCTGAATATAAATACTTAGAATATATGCTTGCTTGTGATAATATAGTTAAAGAAGCGCAAAAGCATATAGACTGGAATAACGATGTTTCGTGTGAATATTATCCGGGAGATGGTGTTTGTATAATGATAGAGGAACATGTTTGTCCTGCATCCACATTCTTTGAATTGGTTGAAGAATCGGAGGATGGCATGGTTGACGAGAATACCTATATGAGAAACTGCATTTGATATAATTACTAAAACATAAAGTTATGAAAACAGAGAATATGACATTTAGTGAAGCTCTTGAAGCGATGAAGCAAGGGTACAAGGTGAAAAGAGCGAGTTGGTCTGTTGGCTATATTTATTTGAAAAACACAAATATTGTTATTGATGATTGTGACAATGGGTTTGAAAGAGTCAGTATAGACTATATCTTTGCTACCGATTGGGAAATATACAACGAACCAAAGCCCGAACCGCAGTTTGGAATTGGGGAACTTGTGATGATGAGAGAAAATGATAATACACAATGGTTTCCTAAACATTTTGCTCGTGTAAATGCAAATGGGTCTTATCAATCAATTGGTGGCTCTTACTGGAAGCAATGCGCCAAGTTTGACAAAGACATAGTATTTACCAATAAACCAGCAAAGGAATGAAAGCAATCAAGGATTTAACAATAGCGGTAACCTATACAGTAGGTTTGAGTGACGTAGAAGTTTCGGATGAAGTTTATGAAGCTTTGTCAAGTTGTTATGATGAAGGTGGAGAAGTCTCACCAGATAGTTTTGATAAATATGAACAAATTGCATCTGAATGGTTGTCTGATAATATACATGAAGAGGATGCCATGGCATGGGAATACGAAATTGTAGATTTAAATGAGAATTAAACCAGCAAAGTTATGATACAAAAAGCTGACTTTGACAAGTTGCAGTTTGGGGACAAGCTTGCACAAATAACTGAGAATGGAGAACTTTACACCTATAAATACATAGGTCGTGACCCGGGATGGGAAAACAGGTATGCCTTTTTGAGTGGTGAAGATGGTAGTAGTGCATTACATTACAACCGTGATTTTATAAGTAAATTATTCTTTTACGATTGCTATTCCGAGATAAAGAATATGGCAGATGCAAAGAAGGCAAAATACTACCGCCAATGGCTGGAAGAATACGAATGGAGGGTTAACAAGTAATGGATATACATATAATGAAGCCGGAAAACCAGATTCTCATTGTAGACGAAAAGGAGTTTTACCGGATAAAGAAAAAGGCTGAAATGACAGACAGTGAGATAGAAGCTATGGTGGAGAAGCGTTTTTTGGAATACGTGAAAGATAGCGGTATTAAACTTTCCTACGAAGTGAACGGAATACCTTATATATTTCATTATGACTTGTTGAGTGAATTGAACTATGAGGAAAGAGGATATCCGGAATCCGTGTCAGAAAAGGTGAAGCATGTTATCGCAGACGATATAACCGAGGCTTTGAATGATAAGTTTAAAGGACTGAAAGACGAGGCTTTGAATTATGCGTTAAGCGAGTTTGACAAGCGGAAACACGGTTTGGAGGCTACTGCAAAAATATGGAAATGTCTTGCATTGATATTTTTCGTTACAACTATTGTTTTAATAATCGCATTATTTATATGATTATGAAGGAAGAATTTGTGACATTAGAAACATCTAAGTTGTTGAAAAAGAAAGGATTTAATGAGTTTTGTAAATATGCTTATGCAGATGAAGATTTACATTTAATGCCTTTGAATACAACAAATTTTTTCATAGACGAGATAGGAGTAGGATATTCTGCACCTACACAATCTATTGCGCATAGATGGTTGCGCGAAGTAAAGGATTTGTATGTATGTATATTTAATAGTGCTTCGGGTTATGGGTATGAAATATCTAAAGTTAATGGAACCCATATGTTCAGTTCCGGTTTTGAAGGTCCAAACGATGGTGGTAATTGGAACACATATGAAGAAGCATTGGAAGCTGGAATACAAAGAACTTTAGAACTTATATGAGATTATGGAAGGGGAAAGGAAAATCGGAGAAGTATTTGAGTATAATGGTGTCAAATTGAAGGTTAGAAAGAAAGCTACATTTGAAGAGTGTTGCGATTGTTATTTCAATCATAAATCAAGATATTTAGAATGTTCAAAAGCCATTTGTTTATTTTTACACAGAAGTGATAAACAAAATGTTTTGTTTGAAGAAATTAAGGAGGAATAAAGATGGAAAAGTATAAAGGTAAGATAACACTTGGAAACAAGGAATACGAATGTGAAGTGATAGACGGAGTTCGTTATATTGATGGGAAGACAGTAGACGAGTTTTATAATGAATTGCCGATTGAAGAAGTTATTAAATTGGTAAGGGTTGGATTTGAGGCATTGAAAGCCGAGAAGAACGGAGAACCATTTTCTCCCAAAGAAGAATATCAAAGAATTAAGGAGGGTAAATAATGGCAAAAGTATATATTACTAAGTATGCTATTTCTCGCGGAATAGAGGAAATAGAAAGAGAGATTTATGAAGTAAGAGATTATGATTACAGTTATATTAAGTACAATTTTTATACTTTCCTTTACATAGGCAAAGATGCTTTTCTTGATAAATCCGAAGCCATAAAGAAAGCAGAGGAAATGAAGAAAAGAAAGATTGCATCTTTACGCAAACAGATTGAAAAACTTGAAAAAATGACTTTTTGATATGAAGGAACAAGTATTAAGCATAGAGCAAATGAAACATTTGCAAGGACTTGGATTGGATACAAGCAACGCAAGTATGTGTTTGTGTTGTTTTCGAGAAAACATAGATGAAGAATGGGAACTTGAAATTTATGAAGATGTAATTAATCAAAAGCGAGATTCTACATTTTGGGAAATTATTCCAACATTTACTTTGCAGGACATTATGCAGAAGTTACCACCTTTCATTAATATATGTATGCTGCATATATATCCTGCTGCTGACTTGTGGTATTTCGTGTACATGGATTCTTACACCCGTACTATTCTAAGCACGAAGTATAGTCCGGATATTATGAATGCAGCCTATCAGATGTTGTGTTGGGTGATTGAAAACGGACATTTAGAAACAAACAAGTAATGATATGGAACGAATAGTAGAATTAAGAGGATTAGAAGGAGTATATTGTAGTGATGTAGTTCATGCTTATATGTCTTGCAATGCAGAAGACGTTCAAAAAGCTTTGGAGATTGGGATTCCATGTACTGGAGCAAATGACTACGGAGCGTATAACATCTATTTTGACGATTACGGAAGAATATGTTTTGAATATATGCAACGTTGTGTAACAAGAGAATACAGATACGTTGAATCAATAGAAGAGGCTATAGACTAGATGAATAGATTTATGAATAATGGAGGTTGATTATGGGTAAATATAGATACAGAGAAGTAAAGAACTATATCCACAACGAACTAAAGTTGACTAAAGAGGATATAAAGGAAATTATGGTTCCAATTGTGAAAGAGGAGGTTAAACGTATCTTTCAAAACACATATGGAAACGACGTTGATATAGAGAGGTGGGTTCGTTGTATGGTTTCCAACGAGATACAAAGACATGGTGATTACTCTATGATAAGGAATTTGTGCAGGGAGATAATTAAGGAAGAAATTGCCGATAGGTTGTCAATTGATATAAGTCTTAAAAAGAAAGAGGGGTAAAATATGCAGGACGAAATTTCTTGGAACGATAATACCTATTATGAAATTTATAATCCATATAGTGATATTTCTCCTTTAGAACCGTGTGATGCACCCAAAATGAGAAAATATCGCCCAAAAGATGATAGGTGCACAAACAAGCAGATTGCGAAACGCAGGAAGAGAAACAAGAACCGTAAAACACATGGAGGTTATGGTTTTATAGCACCTATATGTAGAGATATTCTTAAGAAAGAAATAGTTGATAAAATATCAATAGAGGTAAATATAAAAGATAAATGATATGGAAATAAAAGGGAAAGTACATTGCTTCTTTGAACAAAGCGCAACATTCCGTGACGAGTTTAGAAAACTTGGATATGAATCTTTCGATTATGATATACAAAATTCATTCGGAAAGACTGACTATCAGATAGACTTGTTTGTAGAGATTGAAAAAGCATATGATGAAGAGGAAAGCATATTTAATAATATCACGAAAGATGATTTAATTATAGCTTTCTTCCCCTGCATTTATTTTGAAGCTATGCAAGCCAATTACTATCAAATGGCATGTAATAATCTTTATTGTAAAGATAAAAAAGAGCAATATAGTATAGTATTAGAAAGGATAAATAATAGAAATAAATTCTATATTCTATTATATAAATTGTTTGCCGTTTGTGATTTGAAAGGTTTAAGATTGATAGTCGAAAATCCTGCTACACAGCCGCATTATCTTTTATTTCCACTTATACTTTTATTGACAAAGATAGAACAAAAAGAGGTGACTATTTTAAAAAACCAACAGCTTATTGGTTTGTAAACTGTAAACCAACAAATGGAAGAAGTTATCAGAAGCCAATACAAACTAAAACAATAATGAAAAGTAAAAAGGGAAAGAAAGCAGGAATTTGTTCCGAAGAACGGTCAATGATTTCACCGGACTACGCAAGGAATTTCATTTGCGACTTCATACTTGGGAAAGTTCAAAAACATACACAACTTGATTTATTTAAATAAGAGGGAATAACTATGAATGAAGAACTTTTAAAATTAGCATATCAATCCCTCAAACGTCAATTTGACAACATTAGCAAAGATAGTTGGATATGGACTGATTTCTTTGAAGATGAAAAAGTGGGATTTGATTACTTCAAAAAACAAATTGAACAAGATGAAGATTTTGCCTGCCTGCAAGACGAGACATATTACTTGGACGAGGATTTAGACGAACTGGCATATGATATAGCTTATGAAATTGCTTTAAAGTTGAAAGAAAATGATTTTTTTCATCAATGTGAACAATGTATGTTAGAAACTTATAGAATTGAATAATTATGGACGAGAAATTTAAAAAGAAATACGGTATCTACGATGGTATAGATACAAGCACATTCAAGCATATCCCCGAAATTAGTTTCTACAATAACAACTATTTCGTGGGCTTAAAGAGAGATAAAAATGTAACAAATGACCTACTTTTCGCACACAGTGATGATGATAACCAAACAGACTGGTATGTTTTAAATGGAAGTTTTGCTACATATATTGGCTACGAGTTTACAGACAAGGGAGTAATTAATCTTAGTGATGAACCATTTACTTAATGATTATGAAATATATATTTTCTAAAATTCATATTTATAGGTGCTTACCACCATATAGGAAATGGTACAGCATAACGACTGATAGCGGAATAACTAAAGACAATATTGTAATTGTTGGTAAAAAGCGGTTATTGAAAGTCGCCTTTGCATTGATACTTATGGCTTTATTTAATAAAAGAACCACTATAACCAGATGATATGGAACAAAAGGACATAACCCTTGAATGGCTTAGATTGGAGTTTTATAAATGCAATCATGCCAAGTACAGAAAGTATGCTGATGAATGGCTGAATAACCTTACTGACGCACAGATAGAGGGATTTGAGAAGCAACGCATAGGGCAAATTGATAAATCGAAATGCGTATGAGTGGGAAAGATGTACTAAGGCTATTACTTATCAGTTATGGCTTTTGCCGTAATATTGAGATAAATACTTATATGGGTAACGGTGGATGGATTGGTTATGAAGTATCTGCCAACAATGACGATGGCGTTGAATACTACGCAGTAGATTGTGAAGGTTTACTTTTTCATATATACGAAATACAGAAATTTATGAGAGATGAAAATATTGAGCCTCGTATAATGTCGGGTAATTTTAGTAATAAACATCTGCTTTCGGATGAGAGTTTAAACAAGCTACTGAATATGTCAGAGAATGAAAATTATTGTAAAACAAATCCGAATAAGTTATGAAACAGACATTGGAAGAAGCAGCAAGTGATTATGCTTATAAAAATTGGGCTGGTGGGGGATTTGAATGTGCAAGCAATGATAGCTTTATTGCTGGTGCCGAATGGCAGGCAAAGCAATCCCCGTGGATAAGCGTTGAGGATGCAATACCTAACAAACAAGCAAAAGGCATGTGTCAAGTGAAATATGTTGATGGTAGTATTGATGAAATGGCAATGCGAGAAGTGAATAAATGGATATATCCCTACATCAAGACTGGATATGTTACTCATTGGATGCCCATCCCCTCATTCGATGAGATACTCGAAGCAAACAAGGATGTACTGGAACGGATTAAGGAGAAAGGAGACTAATATGGAAAGGTACAGAATCACACGAGGAGAAGGGTACAACGGTTGTATCCCCATAATAATATATTGGGTACAAGTCAGAAAAGACAAACGTATTTCATCCGAATGGGTGAATGTAAAGGGCTTTGATACCTATAAGAGAGCGAAAGAGTTGTTGGATGTTTTAAATGGTGATTGATATGAATATAGAAGAAGCAAAAATAAAGAAAGCGAAAGCAGAAATGGAGATAGCCCGGATTCTGGAAAATATCGAATTAGAAACCGGATTGAAAACCAATATAGTTTATGTATATCGGGAAAACACAGAATCAGAACCTTTATCTCAACCTAAAGAGTGTATAAGAATAGATATTATTTTGATGCTATGAGTAGGTTTGAGAAAGAGATTCTTCCTTTCATGGAAGAGGAGATTATGAAAAAGCTCCGTACATACAACGTGTACAGTATAAAGGAGTATGAGGACATACGGAAGGCAGTGAGGTATTCAATCAGATTTTGCAAGAAAAATAAAATTGTTAGATATGGGATTTAGGAATGGGACAAAACCGGGAGCAGCCAATAGAAAAGGGCATAGATGGATTAATTACCCTAACAATGCACATAGAAAGTGTACAAAATGCAGCTGCGTGGTTGACGTGACTTCTTCAAAGGGAGAAAATGTTTATGTGTATACAGACAATAAAGGTAACAAATCGGCAGAATGCCCTAATTGTATTTAATTATGGAAATAAAGAACGGAATAATAATAGATGGAGTGCTGCATGAAGCTGCGAATTATCCAAATGACTATGAATGTACTATATGTTCTCTTCGTAAGGAATGTGAGGAATTAGAAAAGTGTTGTGATGAATGGATTTGTAAGCTTATTGATTGCAAGTATTTCGTTAATCGTGGCAAAGTAACTGTTACACTTTCCCGTGAAGAGCCTAAAAGTGTTGGAGAGATATATCGTAATGGAGTAAAGATAGATAAGGAAGAATGACAATGGAAAATAGAAGAAAATTAGCATTATTGAATCTATGTCGTTCTTTTTTGAATGTTCATGGATTTATTACGCCAGCAGAAAACACAAGAATACATAACAGGATTATGAAATGGCAAGATAAGAACGATATTTCTATTTCAGAAGCACAATTATATTCTGTTGATTTTATTTATGATGATAACGCCAAAGAAGAGGAGGAATAAACAATGAAAAAGTACAGAATATACAGATACGGACTTTTAGGCCACATTTTTGACGTTCAAATAAAAAAGTGGTATGGATGGGTGCTCGTTAAAAGGTTTAAGGTAGAAATCAAGCATAACTTAACCGACCCGTTTGAGATAAAATATGCCGAAGAGCGGGCAAAAGAGCTTTTGGAAAAATTGGAGGAGGAATTATGAAACCAGAACAAGTATTATCAGTCGAACAGATGAAGCACTTGCAGGAGCTTGGATTAGATACAAGCGATGCAAGTATGCACTGGCAGCATTTACCTACTGCCGATGCTATTATCAATGGAACAGATGAAACAGAGAAAGAACCTACTCTCTTCGTTTCTCAACCGAATATGAAACATGAATACCCTGCTTATACCTTGCAGGACATTCTCGATAAGCTGCCACATTATTTGAATCCATTTCCGTCCAAACAAATATTGTTTGTATGGATGATTGAAAGAGACACTGTAGCATATCGAAATGTTGAAGATATAGATGATTGCCTCAAACATTTTACTGATGATTTATTAATTGATGCAGCCTACGAGATGTTGTGCTGGTGCATTCAAAAGGGGTTTGTTAAAATTAATAAGGAGGTTAAAGATGGAAGAAAAGAAAATTGATTGGGAACAGAGGCGTTATGAACTAGCGAAGGCTGCAATGCAAGGATTTTGTAGCAATCCACATGAACAGATAATGAGTGCTGACTCAAATATAGTGGCAGAATGGAGTATTGGTTTTGCTGATTCACTAATAGAGAAACTGAAAGGAGATTGAATAATGTCAAGAAGAGAAATATTAAAGCAATCAGATATGAAAGACATGCACGGCTCTATTACTTTGGAATATACCGGGATTCTTTATGCTGGTGTAGATAGGGAAAAGAAGCTCCGTGAATTGGCAAAAGTTAATCCGCAGGAGTATTGTCTTGCATTGGGTGTGAATGATGATAGTGAAATTTTCAAAGACATTTCGTCGGGTTCCTTAGTGTCTCCGATGAAATTTTTTAAAAGACTGAAAGGAGAATAAATATGGGATTTACAACACCGTGCTTTATACGCAAAAATACACCGGAGCTTCGGAAGAAGCTGGAAATTTTGGGATATAAACTTAATAATGGAAAATGGATGGGTAAATGTCTTGCAACATTCCGAATTAAGGAAACAAAGGAATGGAGATATGTTGCAACCCCTGAATGGGATTTGCAAAATAACCCAGATATAGATATTTCTATTGATTGCGGAACCAATGAAGATTTTTTCTTGGGTATTGCTGCATTGAGAGATGATACAGACAAGAACCAATGGTTCACGGATGGGGAAGATTGGTTCTTATGCCAATATCTGAAAGTAGGAATGCACTACCAAGACAAACCGGAAATACTATTTGATAAGTGGCATAAAGCCTCCGTGGACGAACTGATTGAACACTTTAAACAATAACAGCATGAGAAAATATAGAATTGAAAACTATGGCATTTATAAGAACATCTTTGATGTACAAATGAATACTTGGTGGTGCGGATGGATTACGATAAAAACATTCGTAGCAAGCGATATTTGTACTGATAGTATTGATTATGCAAAAGCCTGCGCACAAGAACTATTGGATAAACTAAGGGAGGAACTACCATGAATGAAATAACTATTAGACAATGGTATGACACCTTTAAATCGGGTGAAGAATTGGTCGAAGTTCGTATAGTAGACAATGCTTATAAACGAACTTATTCCGGCTACTTTACTGATGTAAACACCCTGCTCAACGAAATTAGGAAGTATGACAACTGTAACATCTACTTCACATTGAATGCCATCAATCCAGCATGTTATGACAGAGAGCAGCATGATAGGATTGTTACCAAACCAAAGTCAACTACTTCTGACAATGACATTGTTGGAAGAGATTGGATATTGATAGACATAGATACTAAGAAGCCATCAGACACAAACTCAACTGATGAAGAGAAGGAGATGGCGAAAGAAGTAGTCAACAATGTATTCAAGTTCCTACGGGATGAAGGTTTTGAAAAACCAGTAGTATGCGATAGCGGCAATGGTTTCCATCTACTGTACAAAATAGCCATGAAGAATAGCAATGAGAATACTACAATCTGTAAAGAGTTCCTGCAAGTTCTTGATATGCTATTCTCTAATCCGAATGTAGAAATAGATTGTACTACACATAATGCAAGCCGGGTATGCAAACTTTATGGTACATTTAGTCGAAAGGGAAGTAATACCAAGAAGCGTCCTCAAAGGGAAAGTAAGATACTAAGAATACCAGATGAAATTAAAATAACTCCAAACGAATACTTTGCCAAAGTTGCTGCCATGCTCCCGAAACCGGAACAACCGAGCAAAAGCAATTACTACAGCAATGAGAAGTTTGACTTAGAAGCATTTCTGAACAAACACCACATTGCAGTGAGAAACATTGTAAGGACATCATCATTTACAAAGTACATACTTGACGAATGCCCATTCAATAGTTCACACCGCGCTCCGGATTCAGCAATCTTTGAGATGTCTAATGGAGGGCTTGGCTTTAAATGTCTGCATTCAAGTTGTTCTCAATATACATGGAAAGACTTTCGGTTAAAATTTGAACCAGATGCTTACGACCACAAGGAATACCAAAGGCATGAACATAAGATGCAATACTATTCTCAACAAAAGAAAGAACCTTTTGTACCAAAGAAGGAGGATTCTACTAAGGGAAAGAAGTGGCTGGCTATGACTGATGTTCAGTATGTGGATATGAGTAAGTTGGTGGCTATTCCTACGGGATATAAAGAACTTGACAAAAAAATCATCGGTTTACTGATGGGAGATGTTACGGTATTGTCTGGTTTGTCTGGTTGTGTAGATTGTGATACAGAATATTTTAATGGTACAGAATGGAAGAAAATATCTGATTATAGTTATGGGGATAAAGTTCTACAATATAATAAAGATGGAAGCGCAGAATTAGTTTATCCAACAGACTATATTAAAAAACAATGTGATTATCTATCTCTAATAAAGTCCAAATATGGAGTAAACCAATGTGTTAGTGATGAACACAGAATTGTTTATCAAACATCCAAAAAAAATTTAGCTATAAAGACTTTTGCTGAATTGAAAGAACAACATGCTGGGTCTAATCATGGATTTATAGGCAAGTTTTATACTACTTTTAATTATTCGGGTAAAGGCATTCCATTATCTGAATTTGAGATAAGATTAATGTGTGCTATAATTTGTGATGGGCATTTCTGTAATTTATATAAGGATAAATCTACTTGTAGGATAAATCTAAAAAAAGAAAGAAAAAAACAGAGATTAGAATGGATATTAGGCAAACTAAATATGCCGATTGATAAACATCAATGGAATCCTAAAGATTTAGGCTATAATTCTTATCTCGTTAAAGCTCCGAGAATAGAAAAGGAATTTTCAAACTTTTGGTATGATTGTAACAAAGAACAGATGGCTATAATATGTGATGAAATTCTTAATTGGGATGGGTATATTACTCCAAAAAGAAAGAATTTTTCATCAATTAGTAAAAAAACTATTGATTTTATTCAATTTTGTTTTGCATGTTGTGGTTATCGTTCAACCATTTCTATTGATGATAGATTAGGACAGAAACATTATAAGAATATTTGTTATAGTCTAACAATTACTAAAAGGAATATGGTTTCTATATTTGCAAGTAATAATCCTAAAAAAGAATTTCCTATTTATAAAACAAAAGATGGTTATAAGTATTGTTTTTCTGTTCCAAGTGGGATGCTTGTTTTAAGAAGAGAAGGTAGAATAAACATTACTGGGAATAGCGGCAAGTCTTCTTGGATAGATTGTGTTGTTCTAAATGCTGTACAGCGTGGTTACAAGGTCGGGATTTGGTCGGGAGAATTGCAGGATTTTCGCTTTCAAAGCTGGATAGACCAAATAGCGGCTGGCAAGAATTATGTATGCAAAAAAGAGGGCTATGAAAACTATTACTATGCCCCAAAGAACATATCTAACCAAATCAACAAATGGCTGGAAGGTAAGCTGTTTCTCTATAATAACAACTATGGAAGTAAATGGCAACAACTGTTTGCAGACATAAAAACACTTGTGGAGAATGAAGGGACACAGCTTGTTGTGCTTGATAACTTAATGGCATTGCAGATTGATAGCTATGACGGAGATAAGTACACACAGCAGACAAGGTTTATAAATGACTTAAAGGAATACGCCAAAGCAAAGAATATACATGTTATCCTCGTCTGTCACCCAAGAAAAGAAGGCGGTTTCTTACGGAAAGAAAGTATATCCGGCACAGCAGACTTAACAAACCTTGTAGATTCAGTTATCATTATACATCGAATAGGAAAAGACTTTGAGCAGAGAGCAGGAGAGTTTTTCGGAAAGGACAAAGTTCTCCCATATCTAAAATATAACTCTGTAATTGAAGTCTGTAAGAACCGAAGTATGGGAGTGATAGACTTATTGGTAGGAATGTACTACGAAGTCGAATCCCGTAGACTAAAGAATGAAATATCAGAGAACATTGTTTATGGCTGGCAGGAGCAACCAGCGCAGTTGACATTTGAACCGACACCCGAATCTGATGTTTCTGATTTACAAGACATATATGACAATATGAGCAATCAATTACCGTTTGGTAGCGAATTGCAGGAATTACCTTTTTGATATGAACGAACAAGAAATTACAAACTATGTACTATCTCTTATTCCAAAGGAAGAAAAAGATAGAGTTTTCAAGCAGGAGTATTGTGCTATAGGAACAGATTTTATAGGCTTTATGGAAACATATTACTATCTATCAAAAATCATACCTAAAGAATATACTGTCTATGATTTTGGTTGTGCCTATAATCCACAATGCTATTTATTTCAAGACCATTCAAAATTTATTGCTGTCAATCCAGAAGAAATAGATGGCAAAGAAGTATTTAAAGCACCTAACTGTGATTTCTACAGAATGACTACTAAGCAATTCTTAGAAGATATATATGAAAAGAAAGAAAAAGAGTTTGCCATCTGCAATTATGTTCCTAATTGGCACAAGGAGAGAAGCATAGATTTGGTAAAACTGAACTTTCAGAATTGTTATACCTTTTATCCAAGTTAGTTGTGGAAAATAAAATCGAATTTACGAAAATAGAGCAGTATTTACCGAAAGAAGGCGAAGAAGTTCTATTCCTCTGCGAAAATAATATGATTTTTCACGGGGAATATCTATTAGGTAATTGGTTCATGTATTCACCGGAATATAGTAGCAAAATAATAAGCACTATCTGCCGATTCAGAGTAGTCGGGTGGGTAGGAATAAATAACTTTAGTTTTTAATCAATTAAAAGAATTAATCATGTTAGTACAATTAATGGAAGCAAAAGTTTCTTACGTTAAAATCAACGAAAGAGGCAAGCAAAAGAGAGTAACAGAAAAGTATCTTGTAAACGCTATGAGTTGCACGGAATGCGAAAAGCTGATGAATGAAGAACTGTCTATCTACCAAGCAGAAGAGTTCTCAGTTCTTGCGGTTGGACGAACAAACTTCCAAGAATTTTTGGGAGATAAGGACAAGGAGGACAAAAAGCTGTTTATGGTAAAGCTCAACTACATTACTCTGAATGACGATGGTGACGAGAAGAAGACACCTTGCATGTTGATTGTTGAAGCTGATACAACAGAAGAGGCAACAAACACTGTCAAAGAAGCTATGTCCGCTTCAATGGCTGATTGGAGAATCGAACGAGTTGTTGAATCTAACTATGTGGATATTGTGAACTTGTAGTTTGTAATCTCGTTTATTTTAAGTCGAAAGGGAGGGAGTAACAATCGTGCTTTCTCTCTTTCTTTTAAGGGAGTTAAGTGGGAAATCCCGTTCCTTTAGGGGTGGGATGAAAGCGTTTACGAAATTTTTAGCAAAATATTTGTGTAGTTCTAAAATAGTTGTATATTTGCAGTATGAAATATAGAGCATACAAATATAGGCTATATCCAAACGAGGAGCAGAAGGTGCTTATAGCAAAGCATCTCGGTTCTTGTCGTTTCATCTATAACTATGCTCTTGATAAGAAAGTGAGAGCCTATCAAACCGATAAAACAAATCTTTCTCGTTTTGACATTCAAGCAGATTTGCCTAATATGAAGAAATCAGAAGAGTATTGTTGGCTCAAAGAGGTTAATTCACTTTCACTTCAAGCATCGCTTGCTAATCTTGATTCAGCCTACACTAAGTTTTTTAGAGAACATAAAGGTTTTCCAAGATTTAAGTCTAAAAAAGATAGCAAGCAAAGTTTCTCTATACCGCAAAATACTAAGGTAGATTTTGAAAATGGTCGTGTGTTCATTCCTAAATTCAAGAATGGCATTAAGGCAAAACTTCATCGCTCCTTTGAAGGTATAGTTAAATCTTCTACTATTTCAAGAACTGCAACAGATAAGTATTTCATTTCAATCCTTGTGGAAGTGAATGAACCCGATGTGCCTATGAAACCAATTTGCGAGAACAAAGCAGTTGGTATAGACCTCGGTATAAAAACATTTGCTGTCCTTTCTGATGGAACTGAAATACCTAATCCTAAATACTTAAAGCAATCACTTGATAAGGTCAAAAAACTTCAACGCTCTCTATCTCACAAGACCAAAGGTTCTAAGAATAGAGATAAAGCGAGAAGAAAATTGGCATTAGTACACGAGCAAGTAACCAATAGAAGAAATGACTTTTTACATAAGGTTACATCCTATCTTGTGAGAAACTATGACGCTATTTGTCTTGAGGACTTGAATGTAAAGGGAATGGTTAAGAACCACCACCTTGCTCAAGCACTTGAGGATATTGCCATAGGTGCATTCAACACACTATTGGAATACAAAGCAAAAGAACGAGGAGTAAATATCCTTCGCATTGGTCGCTTTGAGCCAAGTTCCAAGATGTGTACTTGTGGGTATATCAATCACAATCTCAAGCTTGCGATGCGTGAGTGGATATGTCCTGAATGTGGTTCAATACACGATAGAGATTTGCTCGCAGCTAATAACATCAAGAGATTTGCTTTCCGAAACATAAATACGGTTGGAGCGACCGAAATCTACGCTTGTGGAGATATGAGTGAGGTTACTCACCCAGCCCAAGAAGCCTGCGGCTTTAGCAGTGGGTAGCTCACCACAATTACGACCTCTTTTTTTTGGAACTTTCCAAAATTTCAGCTACTTTTGTCACTGTAATCAAAACCAAATTTACAATGAAGATAAAATTTAAGAAGCTGGATAAATCAGTTCCTTCACCATTCAAGAAATACCCATCTGACTTTTGCTGGGACTTATACGCTACTTCATGCGAGGGAATTGCACCTAACGTTTATAAGTATGGATTAGGCATTGCAGAGTATATTCAAATCTCATTCATTACTTCTCTATTCTTACTCATTCTTAGTATTTCATTAAGATTTTGTTGGAGGCATCAAATTGGCATTGTTTACCTTTTAATTCTTTGCGTCCAAAGAAACTTCAATGATGTCTTATTCACATCGAATTCCGCGTTTCTGACTATCTGCTACACTAACATGGCAGCCATTCTCGTTATCCTATTCTTAGGCATTCAGCAATTCTTTAGAAACATTAAATCGGGACAGCATTAGGTTGCTGCCCCACAAATAATATATACTATAGCCTTGGACGGGCTTTATAAAACCCAATTATAATGATATGAGCAATTTTATTGGTAAAAAAGTAATTATTAGAGCAGACAGAGCAGGAGTATTCTTCGGAACACTGAAAGAAAAGAATGGCAGTGAAGTTGTATTGACAGACTGCCGCAGATTGTGGTGCTGGTACGGAGCTGCATCCATTTCACAGCTTGCGGTCGAAGGGACAAAAAGACCAAGCGAATGTAAGTTTACCTTAGTCGTACCCACTATCACAATACTTGGAGTAATCGAGATTATTCCTTGTACGGAAGAGGCAGTCAAATCCATTGAGGAGGTAGACGTATGGAAGAACAGATAAAGCTATTTCTTAGCTCTGGCTCTGGCTCTGGCTATGGCTATGGCGATGGCTCTGGCGATGGCTCTGGCGATGGAATTAAAACATTCAATGGCGACAAAGTATATATCATTGATGATATTCCTACAATTATCAAGCATATTCATGACAATGTAGCTAAAGGATATATACTGAACGATGACTTTACATTGACTAAAACATTTGTTGCAAAAGAGAATGGGAAATTCGCTCATGGAGAAACATTGCACGATGCGTTTGCTTCGCTTCAAAAAAAATTGTATGACGATTCAACCGAGGAGGAAAGGATAGAAGCTTTTAAAAAGCATTTTTCCAGACTTTACTAAAAAGGTATCGGCTAAAGAATTATTTTATTGGCATCATGTGCTAACCGGTTCGTGCAAGCAAGGAAGGTTGTCATTCTGTATCAATAAAGGTATAGATATTGAAAAAGATTCATTTACAATATATGAATTTATAGAATTAACTAAAGAATCATATAATGGAGATATTATAAAGAAACTATTATGAGTTGCCATAACAAACTACAGCAGCTTTGCAGAAAGTATCTGAAAAAGTTGTACCGGAAAGCGAGAGATATCGGTCTTGATGAATTTGTCGAAAAGACTATTGCCGAAAACGAAAATGGACGATGCACAGCCACAGTAGAACAAGTCAATATGCTGGCTTCTCTATGTGGGGATGATAGAATAAAAAGGGAGGAAATTCCCAACTTACTCGGTCTGTCATACCGGAAGTGTAACGAACAAAAGATTTTCAAGAGAATACGTAAATTCAAAGACAAAGGTGTCTACTCCAAAGTGGATGCTATAATACTAAAAGGGCAATTATATAGGACTGACACTTAAATGATTATCTTTGTACATGCAGCGAGTAGAACGACATATAGCAATAGGCAACAAGCGGTTGGATGAACTTTGCTTCCTATCCAAGAACTTGTACAACTACGTAAACTATCTTATTAGACAAGAGTTTACGCAGAACAAGAAGCTTTTGTCTGAATATGAGGTTACTACTATGCTCGCTAAAGATAAACAAGCGGACTATATAGCCTTACCTTCACAGACAAGTCAGCAGATTATAAAGATACTTTTCAAGAATTGGAAGGGATTCTTCAAACTCTGCAAGGTGAAGGACAAACTGAAAGCCCGTCCCAAGCTTCCCAAGTACAAGCATAAAACGAGAGGACGCAACATTGTGGTATTTACCAACCAGCAGTGTAAGTTGAAGGACGGATATATCCATTTTCCGAAACGTGCCGGAATAGAACCAATAAGAACCAAAGTGGATAACTTGTGTCAAGTGAGGATAATCCCACAGTGCAGTTGCCACATAATAGAAGTAGTTTATGAAAAAGAGAAAGAAGAAGCCACCGAATTAGACGATACGGCTTATCTAAGTATTGACTTAGGACTAAACAATCTCGCCACATCATTTGACCCACAACGCAAACGTTGTTTTGTCATTAACGGCAGACCGCTAAAGTCCATGAACCAATTCTTTAATAAGCGTAGGGCTTTCCTAATGAGTTTGATAGGTAGCAGGGGGACGAGCAGACGTATCGGACGATTAACTCTAAAGAGAAACTGTAAAGTACACGACTATATGCACAAAGCTTCAAGATTCATAGTCAACTATTGCAAGGATAACCACATTGGGAATATTGTGATAGGAAACAACAAGGATTGGAAGCAGAACTGTAATATGGGAAAGGTGAACAATCAGAACTTTGTGAGTATTCCCTTTGAGAAGTTAATCTCCATGATACAGTACAAGTGCGAGGAAGTTGGGATTAAGGTTATAGTCACGGAAGAGAGCTATACTTCCAAGACAGACCACTATTCAGACGAAGCCATGTGCCACCACGAGAACTATATGGGAAAGCGTATAAAGAGAGGTCTATTCCGTAGCGCATCGGGCAAACTGATAAACGCTGACCTAAACGGAGCAATAGGAATTTTAAGAAAAGTAGTCGGTGAACGCCTCTGGCAAATAGCCGATAGAGGTGTAGTGGGGACACCATCAAGAATACAATTTTTGTAGACTTGTAAATAAATGCCATGACGGAGCAAGAATATAAGGACTTGGCAAATAGTCAACCAAAGTATTACTATGAGCCAAGAGGAAGAGAGTGGGCTTTATATGAGCGAGAAAAGGACGGCATGGGAGGGACTAAGATATTTGAGCATTGGGATAGAGAAGTTGTCCGCAAGCGATGCTATGAATTGAATGGCTGGGATTATAAACCGTCAGATGAATAGCCTATGCTACAGAAAATGTGCAGAAAGTATCTAAAAAGACTTCTCCCGGCTGCAAAGGAAGTAGGGTTGGAAGAGTTTGTAGTTACTACCATAGATAAAAACAAGTCGGGTACTTGTGTAGCCACCAGACAGCAGGTCGATATGCTTGCCTCAATGTGTGAAGATAATCGGGTTAAACGTGAAGAAATACCAAATATTGTAGGTAAGTCATACCGATTCTGTCTGACTGGTAATCTTTTTAAGAGAATACGTAAATTTAAAGACAAAGGACTTTATTCCAAAATAGATACTTTGTTATTAAGTGAAGAACTAAAAACCAAATGATATGAAAATACTGATTGATATTCCCGATTGCTTCCTTGATGGGGACGATACTATGGTGAACATAGAAAGTGAATCTTTCTCATATTGTAGGCTGAACCAGACCTATCACGGTTCACAAGATTCATTGGATGATGAAGTCAAAAGTAAACGACTAAAAGAGTTATGCTATGATGTATGCGATATTTTTATTACAATGATTAAGGAGGAACTAATATGTTTGAAGAAAAAAAAATAGGTGAGAGATTTGAATATGAAGGAGTAATCTTGGAAGTGGTAAATGTGCTTGATTTCCCTTGTGGAAAATGTTTCTTTTATCAGAAAGAATGTGATAATATATACTGTTTACCGCATCAGAGGAAAGATGAAGAGGGTGTATCTTTTAGAGTGGTTGAAAAGGAACATATTAGTACCGTTCAAGACTGCGAACTGGCAGTTAGAGTAACCGAAGAAAAGGCTATTGAAGCGGCAAGGCAAACGATAGCAGATATCTTTAACGAAGTACATGGTATTAATCAGATTATGTACTTGGAGGACTTTGTAGCAAGACTTAAAAAATAATGATATGATAAGAAAAATAAAATTCAGAGGAAAGGACATTGATACGAGAGAATGGAGATATGGATATCTCTCTTTCTTCTATACTGCCGGAAGGGATAAAAACGGATTTATCCTTACGGACAAAGCACAAATATATTCCCAAGAAGACGGACGCTGCTACGACGTATTGGCTGAAACCGTTGGGCAGTTCACTGGACTATTTGACAAGAATGGAAAAGAAATCTATGAAGGCGACATATTACTTATGAGCGAAGACGATGGTTGTATGATATACAACAAGGTCGGAATAAAGGATGGATGTTTTGGGTATATCGGAGAGGTGAATGGCGAATTAATTCCATTTTGCCACTGTGATGTAATAGAAGAAGTTGTAGGTAATATTTTTGATAATCCTAATTTGCTGAATAATGAAGAAGATAATCTTCAATGATGACTATGGCTTAACACAAGCCGTATTGAATGGTCGTATGCAGATGATAGATTTGTAATGGTTTATAAACTTGCAGATGGTTCTACTTCTCTAAGGAACGATTATCCTAAATGGAACAGACCATTGTTTCAAACCCAAAAAGCACTTCTTAATTACTTACTAAAAGAAAACAAATTACATGAAAAATCAAACATTATCGATTGAACAGATGCAGCATTTGCAGAAGATAGGAGTAGATACAAGCAACGCAAGTATGGTATTAATTGCTACAGATAACGAAGGTTATGACTTAGATTGGGAAGAAGCATTAGAATATGTAAATAGCAAAGAACAAGAAGTGTATTTTAGTTTATTTGATGCTGAAACTGGCGACTACGACTATTCATGTAGAGAGGATTGTGGAGTGTTTACTTTGCAGGACGTTATTGATAAACTTCCAAAGTTCATAACGCCTATGCCATCAAAACAAATTCGTTTCTCATGCTTTATAAACATATTTGGTGGTATCAAGTATGTAAATGAAGATGATGTAAACGATGTATTGAAGTTAATTAGGGGGAATAATCTACTTGAAACTGATGAGTGGAAGGGGGATGTAAATGAATAAGGCTATACTTGTAGGATGGATTACTGACATTAGAGAAGTCGGTAGTTATGGGGTAATGGTGAAACTCAAAACTTGCGAAAAGGGTTTTACTACCCAAAAAGGCTATAAGGTAGCTGATAGGATAGATTATCATGTATGCCTTGCAAAAGGAACAATGACACGATACATTCTCGACAACTTCAATGTAGGCAACTTAGTTGAACTTACTGGGAAGATATACAACAAGCTGGAAGAAACCAAACATGGCGATAAGGTTCAGTTAACCAATATCCACATACAGACAATCAATCTGTATTCTCTGAACAACATATCTCCGGTTTCAAAAAGCAATGGTGATACAAAATCTGTAGAAAATCCCGATTTATATTTTGAATAACTAAAGTTTATTGCTACATTTGTGCTACAAACTTTTGGTTCATAATATAACAGCATTTTAAACCCTATTCTTTAGCTTGCGAAAGTGACATTTCTAATTTTCTTGTGGGAGGGATTAAATTCTCTCCCTTATTTTTTTTGGAACTTTCCAAAATTTAGCATACCTTTGCTTCATCTTAAAACAGAAAATCAATGGAGAAAAAGAACTACTTAGACGATTGCCTCGCAACGCTTCAAATTCCGTCACTCCCTAAAAAAACTTGGGACAAGGTTTCCGAATTTAACAAAGGAATTTGCCTTGTAAGACGGATTGACGGAAAAGAAAACTATGCAATTTGTCGGTACAATAAAGAGAAGGACGAAGCTGTCAAAGTCGTTAAAGATTTCTGCTTGGCGACATTTACAGAAATTCTTGAATGCTATCCAGTTCCCGACTTTGTGGAAGCTGACATTGAAAGTATGGACTTGGACGAAGCCAATAAAATGGCAATGGAAGAGTTGCTGGAAGAACGTCAAGAAGCTATCATGGAAGACGTCGAAGTTGAGGAGGAGAAACTTCCGGAGTGGATATATCCATTCATCAGCAACCGGGAAGAAGCTCTTGCATTCCTTAAAAGTAAGAGAATAAGAAACGCCCACTCTCTGAAATCTGACGAAGCTGTCAAAGCTAAATTGTATTTAGTTTACGAGGACGAAAAAAAGAAAAATAAATAACCAAAAATGATATGATGGATATTAGTAAAATGAGCAAGGCACAGCTTGTAAAACTCATAGGTACTTCCTATGTATTCGTGCCAAAGACCAAAGGACACATGTATTGCAGACTGGACGATAGAGGAATTTCTATTGCAGTTACCGACGATTACTCAGTTGTGTCTACCAACTTCCATAGAAACGTATTTACCAATGTAGTAAGTGGCGGTTATTCTAATCCTTATCTGTGGCTTAGAACATTCTGTGAGTGCATCGAAGCAAGCAAAGAATTTGGAGAAGTTAAGGACAAGAATGGGAATGTACAAGGTTTCAGCTTCTCTCAACTGATGGAACATGCTGACGAAATGCCGGAAGAGATTGTTAAGGTATTGCAGCATACAGAGCGATGGATTTATACGCTTTCCGAGCCAGCCTTTGCCGTTGGAGGAGATACATTGCAAGTCACCAATGTAATGTGTATGTACTTCTCATACTTGGCAAAAAGTAATACCATGCTCATGCCAGCACCTTCCGATATTTCTCGCAACGAATTTTATCAGAAGTATATCGAAACTATCCGCTATCTTTCTCTTGAAACAACGCTTGATGAAGAAAAGGTAAAAGATTTGAAGGAACAAATCTGCAACATCGAACGTGAGGCAATGAATAAGATTGAGATACTGATTAAGGATAATGGTGGTGAATTTAAACAATCAATTGCCATTCCTAAAAGAGAGGTTGATGAAGGAGAAGCCTTAAACGAAATGAGGAGTGACACTTAGCTTTTTATAAAAAAAGCCAATGTAGCGAAAACCAAGCTACGCAGAGTGATTTAAAATAGTATTAACCCAACCGATGGCGCATCGGGGATTGGACGGTGAGAACCCAACTATGGACGACCGGAGCGCAAGCTCCCTAAGAAGTAGCGGCTCGATGAAACGTCAAGTTGTCCAAGTGTAAGCTTGGATATAAACGCCCGAAATGAAGAATGATAACGTGGAGTAACATTGTTGCGGTCGTAATAGGCATGGCATTTATATACTGGCTATACAAAATTAGCGATTATGGAAATCCTTTTATAGCTGGCTTTATGAGCGTTTTATGGTTTTTCTCTCTAATCATTTTTTACGCGATTTGGGGAGGAATATTTTGGTGGTAATTAAACTAACAACATGAGTAAGATAGAAAGATTTAAAGAGATAGTTGCTGAAATGGCAACGCTCTACGAAAACAAGAACAAAGATTATGGCGATTCATTCGGCAAGTCAATCAAAGAACATGGCAATATAGCTGGCATTGTTCGCATGGAAGATAAGTTTAACCGATTGAAGTCATTGCTTAATAGTAATGAGAAGCCTAATTATGAATCGGTGTCTGATACGCTGACTGACCTTGCAAACTACGCCATTATGATGCGTATCGAACTTGAAGGTAAAGAAGGTACTACTCAAAAGGCTACTCAATTTGAATGTAAGGTAGATGCAGACCTATCATCTCTTGTCGGTAAAATCATGACTTGCCCACACAAAAGTCTGTCAGAGGACGGAGCAGAGGAAATAAATAAAGCTTTGCGCCAGATATTGGCAGATTTAGAAGAAACAGAGAGAATCTTTAAAGAACCTTTTGAAGATTCAGATATAATCAAAGAAAAGATATTAAAGTCTTTAGCTAATAGGTTCAAAGAAATTGCCGATGATATATTTTGTACAATAAAATTCTAAAGTGGTCGAATTTGGCTACTTAAAAATACCGTCTGTGAAGATAGTTTAGATTGATTTTCAATTTTTCATTAAGAGTGATTTTAATATTCTTATACCCTTCTTGCTTGTGAAAGTAGGAAGGTTTTTTGGAACTTTCACAGATTTAAGCTACATTTGTAGCGAAGTCTAAACTTAAATATTTAACGAAATGGCTGGAACAACTTTTACCAACAAGCGACTTTCCTATCATGTGTCTAACACAACTGGCACTATCACATTGGAAGGTGACGCTACAATCAACTCACAATCATTGATTGATTCATTCAATGGTAGTGTAAACTCTACTACCGGACAGTACGGCAACTTCTCTTACTCTGAATCCGATGGGGGACAAGTAAACAGAAGCTACAACGGCTCAAAGGAAATCGAAGTAGAGGCTTGTGACCTTATTGATTCTGTAATTGAAGACATCAAAGCAGAAGCATTGAAATAATGGTTAATTACGAGCAGACAAAGAGCTTGATGAAATCAAGAGGGGTAGATAACCTCTCTCCTCTTGACTTCTCTTTTTCACTGATGGTAGCTATTGGTATCAATGAGATACAATCTTATATGGTTACTATCAGAGGGAAAGAGTACGAAAAGAAAACCGAAGAACAAATACCTAAGTTCCGTGAAAGATGTAGCTTGGAGGTTACAGACTATCTTGAACGGACTGATATTAAAGAAACTATAAGGTTTCTTAGGGCAGAGCACGATAGAAATATCAAAGATACTGCCTTACAGCTTGAAGATATTGACTTCAACGCAGAAGACTTAAGAAAGATATTGGCGAAGTTCTTGAAAGAGAAATACAAGGACATTGACGCAGCCGATGCAAAGGACTTGCTCAACGCCATCAAAATATACGTGGATAAGTTCGGAGATTCCGGAGAGGATGGGGTTGCCAAGTTCAACCGACACTTTATCCAAGTCTATCCTCCATATAATGCTGTATGCCCCAACTGCGGAAAAGAAATTGACCTTCCTCGTGGTGTCAATTCTAAATGCAAGCATTGCGACCATCAGTTTGTATGGAGTGAAGAAAAGGAAAGATATTATTAATGACACTCATATACAAAGTGATGTATATAATTGCCATTGATTTGTTTAATCTCATATTTGATAGTGTTAGTAGACGGCATCGGTCTGTGAAGATAGATGCTTTTTAGTAGAAACATTTTAAAACAACATAATAATGAAAACATCTAAAATTGTAAGCGTTTATAAAACAATGAACGACAGCAAACTCACTAAGATGGAGGATGCTGACAAGTTTAAAGTTATTAAAGCATTGAGAGCCATTAAGCCAATCAGTGAAGGCTATGAGGAGTTTGTCAAGCTGACACACGAGAAGCTGAAAGACGATAAAATGGAAGAGATGCAGAAGAAAGCCCAACACTGGCAGGAAATGCAGTCACAAGGAAAGGAAGTTGAATACTCCTTTGAGGAGCGCAAGGAACTCAATGAGTATTTCCAAAACTTCAACAATACCATTGAGAAGCTGATGAAGGAAGAGGGCGACAAAGAAAACGAACTCACCTATGACAAGTTGAGTGAGGATGCTTTCGGAAAGTACATCGCTTCCAACGACTTCAATGTAAGTACCATCATGGACTTGCAGGAAGTTCTTGTAGGAGAATAGTATTTGTTGCATATTACATAGTTTATTTAGAGGTTAGGGGGAGCTTGTGAAAGTTCCCCTTTTCTATTGTTACGTTGTTGGTAGTAGAGGCACTACGGAATCTGTATATCTCGATGAATCAAGAGTAACCCAGACCTTATAGGATTCGTCTGCTTCTATATTAAATATCTTTCTAATAACTGTGTATGTTTCACCAGCAGCCACAGTGAATGTTCCTAACTCTAATTTTGTTTCACCAAGCATCAGTGGGTCAAACAAGTCATATTTAGCGAAGCGAACCCACAGCCAATTATTAGTAAAGGTCTTGCTTGAACTTGTCGGGTTCTTGACTTGAACAGTCACGGTCAATGCAGTTGCAATCATTCCAATACCAGCATTGATGATGATATTATATGTGGTACTTACTACTTGTATCTCGGCAACCTTAGTATTAGGCAAAGTGAAATAGCCAGCAGCCTTATCCGTGTCCAGTATGCCAAGCTTTACAGTAGACAAGAAGGGATAGACATTATATGTGTTTACTGGTAATCCATTTGTAGGCACTTTTACTTGCATTGTCCCCGGACTATCAGCAGTCAGTCGTTGCGACCTTGTTCCTCCTTTCTGAACCATATATACACCAAAGTACATATCCCCTAATGTATAAGCCACGCCCTGCCATACCAATCCACCTATATCACTTAACGATAGACTTCCTCCCATTGAAGACGATGGATTATAAGCTACTGTGGCAAAAAAGGTGCTGCCACTTAGATTATCTACTTGCTTTGGAACTGTAAACGAGTGAATTGGAGCCATTGCTTCCGGCATATACCCTTCAAAGTCAAGAAGCCGGAAAGGTGCATTGCTTCCTCCTTGTGGCGGTGAATACTTATATCCATTTGCTCCGTCAGAAGTCATTTTACTTACTATATCCTTATAAGTACCAGCCTGCGCACCGCTTGTATCAATACCACAATTCCCATTACTACTTTTCCACCAATTTGAGTTTGTAAGATTGATATTTTCTGATGGGTATATTACGGGCTTATACTTTGCCCACATATTTGTTTTACCATGAGTATTCTTGCACAAATAACCTAAATCATAACTTGATACACCCAATGCTGTGCGGACATCATCAATACTGACGGGTGCTACGATTTTCCCACTTGATATTGGCATAAATAAACTATTTAGTTCTTGGAGAACTTGGTAAGAAACATGGCTTTGTGCTACCCATAGCAGCATTGAAGCCGTTAACAACTCTCATTTTCTTTTTCATATCATTCTTTATAATACATTGTATCTTAAACTTTTACACAAAGGTAAACATAATTATCCACAAATGCAAGTTACCAAGTTCTCCAAGAACTTAATACTTGCGATATGTCAAATAGCGGAGGAAAGATTACAGCACCAGTAAGCATAGAAGATGTGCGTACTGTTTTAGGCGTTTCAAGCTATGACTTGGGTACACTGTGCAAAAACAGTAACGGTAAAATAAACAAATGGTCTAAATATAAACCAGTCAGACAGCCGTTTGTAGTTGCTCCTAACAGTAATTGGTACAAGGCAAATGATGGCTTCTGTGGACTTAAAGTAGGATGGTCTACTGCCGGAGATAGCAGTCTGACAAATTTAGTCAATGCCTACAAGCAAGGCACATGGGACTATTTACCTCCTACGGGTGGAGATAGTCAGCCATTTAGATTGCTTGACTTTGAAGGCTATGACCACAACGCTGGACCTTTTGTAAGCAGTAAAATGAAGAAAGGAACTGAACTGAAAGTCAACACAATGGCAAGCAACGCTCTAACATTGGCTGTAACTTACAACAGTTCATCCACATCATTACAGATAACGGACTTTGGAAATGCAGGAGTTGGCTTAGACCGAGCACATCTTGCAGCAGCCTTATACAATAAAGACCCATTGTTGTATAGTGACGCTACCAGATTGCAGACTGTCATTTCAGATACTCCGGTAGACCAGAGAGGAACAGTTACCTTTAACTTTACTGCAAGTGATATAAATACCACAAGGTTCGTAATGTTGTTCTTAGCTTCTACCACAGTATCAAACAACATGTGCATCCCTTATGATGATAACAATTACTTCTTGTTTAAAGTAGACATTACACAAGAGTACGGATTAAATATTATACCGGATAAGATGGGTGGATATACTAATGGCTTCCATGAAATAACGTATTACCAAGCAAATGCCTATGCCTCAAATAACGGTTATGCAGACGTATTGTTTTTCTTTAAGATAACAAATGAATCGGGAAAGACAATCACGATAGGAAGTGGTTCGGGTGTTGACTACAACCTAAGAACTGAATTTGGAGGTATATATACAACCAATTTGCAATACTGTGATTCTGCTGGCAATAACATAAATTCTAACATTTCTATTGCAGCCGGGAAAACTTGGCAAGGATATTTTAAAGCATCAAGAATGTTTTTAGACTTTGTAAATACATGGAGCAGTAGCACAACTCAGTCAAGAGGAGGTTTGTATATTCAAGCCTATAACCAGGGCTATGGTGTTCAGAAGGGATGGCAGAATGTTTCGCCATATTATATGATAATGGTAAAGAGATAATGGATATGGGAAAGAAAGTAGATTTATTAATTAAAGGTAACTTATTGGTTATCAATAATATAACTGGGGGGGGGGATTTTTAGTACCTCACTTGAACAGTTAGAAGAACATTTTAATGTTAGTGAAGCAGCGATAATTGAAGGGGACTTGAATGTGGAATCTTTCGATTGTCGCTCTTTGTGTGTGGTTGTGCTTGGTGCAGTAGTTGCGAAAGGAGGTAACTATGAGTAATAGTGGAGGTAAAATAACTGCGCCAGTCAATATAGCTACTGATATACCAGCCGTTCTTGGTATAAGTAGTACAGACTTAGGAACTCAATGTATATCAGATAAGGTTAATATATGGGCAGAAAGACATCCAATGGTGCATGATAGTGTAACAGAGTTAAGCGAAGCTCAAATTAAAGCTATACATTATGGATTTGAAAATGCCACAGCAATATCACCAACAGTAGATAATCTGATGGCTGCCTCCATATATTACAAGCAGCCAAGCGGAAGTAAAGGCATTTATAGAGCTACTGATTTTAATGGGTATTATCATGGAGCTAATCCTATATTCTCATTTACATTACCAAGTAGTGCTTCACCGGACGCAGCTATCATCATAAATGTAAATGCACTATTATTTGAAACAAGTACATCGGGACAACTAAGCATTGATAAGATGCTAAACAATAGTAAGCAGAATCAGTTAGCTATTGCAATATGTAGTATAAGTAAGAAAAAGGCATACTATAAGATATTTGGTAGAAGTTTTACTGGCGGCAAAATACCGTTATTCTTAGTTGATAATAGCATTGATTGGGAAGGTAAAATGAGTAAAGATATTGCAATAGTATTATTTATTACTGATGGTGTATTTGCAAGCGATAGACTTAAATGGAAAGAATCGTTAGATACTAATATGAAAGCATATCGAGGCATATCGAGTACAAGAAGAAATTCTGCACCAATTTTAGCTCGATATACCTTATCCCAATTTCCAATACAAGGTTATTTGCAGTATTCTGTAGTTGGGAGTACAACCCCAAGAGTTAATGATAACTCAACCAGTTATTATCAATATCGTTTTACTATACATGACAAAGCGGCAGCAGGATTAGCAGCATTAAAGAACTTTAGTGTATCACTTGAAACTATTAACTATAGTGGCAATTTTAGAATAGACCAATATGAATTTGGGAAAGGAATGGCAAGCATTGTTTCTGGACCAGATAGTAACAATGACTATGTAGTGTCTATTCCATGTATGACATCGGGAGGAAAAAACAATGTGGGTAAAATAGCCTATACAAATTGCTATATTTATAATACTAAAACGGGAAGTGGGGCTGGAAAGCTCTTGGAGATTACATTAGTTGGTTCAACATAATGTTTATATCAATAAGTTTTCGTATATTTGCAGTGGATTGAGCGCATTTCAATTTCAATGGTATATTCCCCCATATTGAAAAAGATTTTAAGTTCCGAGATGCTTAGTTCTGAGATGCGTTCGTCCGCTTTAAAACAGAGTTGTTGCCGCAACTCTGTTTATCTTGACTTTATATTTAAAAAGCATCTGCTGCGAAGTAGGTGCTTTTATATTAGTTAAAGATAGGTGTTCTCGTCTATACGGTGCATAGTCAAAGTACCCATAATATAGTTCCTACCAGTAGGACGATTGACTATTATAGTTGTAGGTTCGTAAGATTCCAAACATACAAACTTACTCTCTGCACCAGCATATTCAGATTTGATAGTCACTTGGTGGCTCGTCATATAACTAATGAAGTTCTTGTGAACCGCACGGACATCAATCGTACTATCGTGAAAATCATCTATGATAAACGAAATCTCTACATCGGGATTTTCATAACATACTTTGTCCGGGACATAGACATCTTCCTTGTTGCTGTTAATCCAAGAAGCCGTATAGATATTCTTAGGTTTTCCTTGTGCAAGAAAGCCATCCATCTTCAATATACGAAGACCTTTCCATTTAACTGTAAAGTCGGTATAGTCTTCGATACCAGCTTTTACGAAATATATATTTGCTCCTAACATAATCAGAATGGCGTATAAGATAAATAATACACATCTCCTGCGTTGGTTATATAGAAATCTATATAATTATTACCTAATGAGATATTCAATACTAAATAATCATTTTCCATATCCGGTATTCCCTCTGGTGCATCTTCTGCCTTCTCTATTGATTTAGACACGTAAACATTATAATATTTATTCGGATGCATCAAAGAAAAAGTCAAAAAATCTTTTTGATTTGCTATATGTTCATAAGCATTATCCAACAATGCAACAAATTCCGGGTCTTCTTTTGTAAATGGTGCTAAAGTTGGAACTAAGGGAGAAGAAGACAAGAATAAATTCATTATCTTTTCGGGCAATGGCTCTTGAACATTCTTTCCACCTTCTGCTTTATAGAACACTGTAGCTGCGCTCTTATCGCATAATATGTTTCTTGGTTGTTTCATAATCGTAAGTCTTTAGTGAACATTTTTACTTTACCATCATTCTCTAAAACCTTCACTTCACATTTGGGAGAATACATATAGACTACAACATTACTGTGTACGTCTACATAGTCAATAGTCAAAACACTTTCATCAAACAGATAAATACGTATGGTATTAAATCCGTCCAATTCCAAGTGAACATTAGACTTATTGGATATATATATAGTTGGGCATTTAGTTTCTTGTACCGATATGCGGCTATCACATTGGACGAAGTGAGAAACGTCCTCTTTTAAGGTTATATAATCGTGATTATCTACCCACATAGAGTAAGTATAACCATCAACTCCATCAACATCATTAAAGGTGTGCTTTCCGTTTATATAGTCAGCAAACTCCCTTTTTAAAAAGTCAACGGACATTCCCCAGCCTTCATACATTGAAGTTGCCATATATGGAATACTCTGTTGCTGCAAGGCAAGCTGCATCAGCTTCTCTCTATCCTCCTTGCAGGCTTTCCACTCTTTGTTGTACTCGCTACACAAGTCCCGTAACAAAGAGTTTTTGTAAAAGTATAGTAAGTTATGCTCCATATTTTAAGTTTTAGAATTACCTTCGTCATAAAGACGAACCATATAACATACTGATAACCAATATCGGAATTTAATACGATAATAAATCGTTCCAATTCTTTTAGGGCGTAAACTTTTTAACACCCTTAACATAGTTGCCGAACCCTATACAAATATACAAATTAATATCTGAAAATCATATTAATACATGGGAATTTTGTAATTCAACAATGCTTCATAAATACGATTATCTATCTCACCTTTAGATAAAGCTTCTTCGGCAACTTCTTTGATAACTGCATATTTCTTTTCACAGTAGGCAATATGAGCTTCTTGTGGTGTATCAAAATAACCTATAAATTTCTGTTTCCCTTTTTGAGTATCAGAATAATAAGTACGATATTTATCTTTATATTTCGATACACCTATAGGCAATTCCTTATATCTTTCACCGATAACTATTACATTATTGATATAATGAGGAATAAAGCAACAAGTTTGAGGACTATAACATTTATCATCTTTACTAAATAAATCTTTATCTAATTCATAGCCTTCTACATAGTTTTCATCAAACCAACGCTTGAAGTTAGATAGATAAATCCACTCAGTACAGATAGAACAATTTTGATAAGGCTTTTTATGTTGCACTCTATATAACATGTTTCTCCATAACTCATAGAATTTTTCTATTTTGTTATTGTCTGTAACCTTTATATTAAGGTCATTTATACCAATACCCATAACCTTCCCATTTTTCTTTCTATATTCATAAGAACATTTAGGGCTACAGCATTTACAGATTTTAGAATGATAAGTATAATATTCCTTACCACAATTATCGCATTTCCTAATAAATTTAGATTCCATAGCAGTTATTTTTATAGCAGTTTGTCATACAAATTGAGAGGGAAGTGAAACTGCTAACACTTATTAGATGGTAGCTACTCCATCCTATCCCTCTCAACGCAAAGATAATCATTATGTATTAATCTAACAAGCGAACTTGAATAGAATTTCCAGCAGGAGATGTAATTCCAATAGCCCAAACATTGATAGCTTGGAGTAATTGATATTCAGCCCTTAACTGCAAAAGTATTTGAGAATTAGTTCCTGCATTTACATTAACTATATGTTCTATGTTTTGCATTATAGCTGTTTGTTGGAACACTTGCCCACTAACCATATTTAAATAAGCTTCAATAGCCCCAGCAGTTTCTTCGGTCACCGAAGAGATTCCTTTCTGTAAGGAAGAAAGGGCTGCGTCTTTCACTCCACTACCGAACTCTATACCAAGCTGACCCATCAAGTTCTTTAAGTCCTCGTTTATCAAAGGAATTAACTCTTTACCTAAGTCAGCTATCTGTTTGGCTTCTTCGGTAGTGATACCTACACCGCCAGCAGAGTTTTCTTCGGTAAATCTCTTAACCATAGCAAACATGCTCTTTAACCGTTCTCCGACAATCGTAGAAGCAAGCGACTTGACAATCATATTTGTTATTAAATCATCAAAGCTTTCTTCCAAGTTTGCCATTGTATCAGTTCCTCCCTTCCAAGCTGAAATCCAAGAATCGGCAAAGCTTTCTGCGGCAGACTTCACATCTGTACCGAGCAAATTATTTACTATTTCGGTAGTAGCATCATCAATGGCATTCTGTAAGTCGGTAACTTGACCCTCTAATTCTATGATTTTGTCTTGGTCGCGGTTTTTCTTCTTCCGGCTCTTTTCAAGTTGAAGCTGACGTTGAACTTCTGCAAGCTGTGCCTTCTGATTTGCAATAGCTGCCTTCTGCGCTGAAATTTCAGCTTTACCCATCGACTTATCAACAGCACGTTCAAGATTCTTATAAGCGTTCTCTAATTGCTTAACTCTTCTCTCACTCTTTTCAACCTCTCTTGTAATTTTCTTGTTCCCGGCATTGAATATGGCTGATACTCCTTTCCAGATACCACCAACAGCCTTTATACCACCGCTAATAAAATTGCCCGACATTATATCTTTAACTCCATCAGCAGCTTGGGCAACTCCTTGTATAGTTTCTCCTACTGTTGAGATAGTATCAGTGACACCTTCCGAAAATCCCATCTGCTCAAATATATTCCCTACAGAACTTACCATCATTCCAAGTTCTTCTATATTAGCTAATAAGTCTTTAAAAGGATTTTCGCTTTCTTTCAGCTTATCTTTTAAGTTTTTAACTTGGTTGGCAAGAGCAGCAAATGGGTTACGAGAATTTACTTCGGTCTTTAAAGCCTTAATCCGTGCTAATAGTTCTTTGTATTGGTCTATTGGCATATTAGCTTTATTAGCCTCTGCAAACTTAGTTATCTCGTCAATCATTTGATTTAAAGAGATAGTACCTATAATACTTAAGTCTTGAAACGACTTCTCCCAAGCATTGGAAGTATTCTTCCATTCCTCAAAAGCTATCTTAGTCTTTTCTTGTTCCGCACCAGTATCAACAGCAAGAGAGAGCTTTGGGGCTTTCTCGTTTATAAAGTTTTGTATTTCTTCAATCTCACTTTCTATCTCTGCTCTTACATTGGGGCTTTCGGTCACAGACAACTGCAATTCCAGCTTCGCCAAATCAGAAGTTGCATCAGTAACTCTATTGGAGATAGAAGCTTGGTCTTCTAAACGTTTTCTTTCGACCTCCGCTATCTTATCCTCCATTTCAGCGTACTTGTCTGCTATAGATTGGAAGTTCTTAAAATCATCCAATGCAGCTTTCTTGATAGTATCGCTTAACCTTTTCTGAATATCTTCAATAGCCTTTGAAGCGTCACTCTCATTCTTAACAAGTGTGTCAAGAGAACTTTTCCAACTGTCAACCCTTGTGTCGTTAGGATTCTGATTGATTAAGTCTTGTAATCTCTTTTGTTCTTCTTGGAAAGATGAAACATTACTTTTCAGATTATTCAATGTAGCGTTGACATCAGCTTCCAACTGTTCAAGTGAAACGGGGTCATACTCAAACAAACCAGCAAACAGTGAACCGAACTGCCCAGCGCCTTCAATATCCAATTCTAATTCATAGCCTTGGAACATTCCCTCAATCTTACGTTTTGCCAAAGCAACACTTGCAGAATTAATAGAGATGGAATATTCAATCTCGCTCTGTGCCTTCTTCCCGGCAACCAACTGTTTAGCTTCTGGCGATTTGAGGGGTTCAGCTATCTTATTATAGAACTTTGGAGCACTACCTTTATCAAAGGTAATCAAGTCGTTAATATCAACACTGACACCCTTAAACGCATTGTCGAATAAGTCTTGGTAAGCTTCCTTCACTTTTTCGGTAGCATAGGTTATATTGCCAGTGTCTTTCACAAGCTGCAAGAACTTCTTTTGAATATCATCTACCAACTTAATCTGTTGCTTCAATAAATCCATTTCCTCCTTCTTTGCCTTATTCATCTCTTTTTGAGTGCTAAGGTCAAGATTTAATGCAGAGGCAATTTGTCTTGCAACTTTCAAACGATTGGCAACATATTCTTTTTCTTCGGGACTTGCAGTAAGACCTTTAGATATTTCTTCTTGTTGTGCAGTAAGCGACCTATATTCCTTTTTCAATCGGTCAATATAACTCCAAATATCTTCATCCTGCTTAATGGCAAAGCCTGCACCAGCACCACCTCCAGCTTTCTGAACAATAGAATTAACATTCTTCTGCCAATCCTTTAACTCTACATTGTACTTTTGAAGTTGTTCGGTTATCTGGTCGTACATATAAGTATTGCCAAGTTTCTTATATGCAGCTTGAAGTTCGATAAGTCTTAGCTTCTCGTTCTTCTGATTTTGTTCCAGCTTCTTATATTTCTCATTGATATTATCTATTGCTTGACCTTCTATTACACTGGAATAAGTTGGTCTATTGCTGATAATATCACTGGCTTCACGAACTTCTCGAATAGCCTTCTTTTGCTCTGTAATCGCCTTACCTAACTTGTCAATGCTTCCGGATGAACCAAATAAAGACTGAACAACTGGATTAAGCTTTTCCATTTCAGCAGTAGAACCGCCAAGATACTTCTTAGAGATAGAGTAGAATCTTGCCATATAAGTTTCACCTTTGGAAAGTCCTTTATCCAAACTTGCAACAAAGTTTCGGGTAATCTCTTGTGCATTTACTTTAGAGATACCTCCTTCTGTCATTTTCTCTATAATATTGGCAATAGCATCTTGTTGTTGTTCAGAGTACTTTTCTGTTATTACTTGATAACTCTTTTCAAGAGCTTGTGACTTTGCTTTATTATAAATAGCATCTACAACTTTATTGTAATTTTTAGCAAGTTCAGAAGCATAGTTGATTTCAGTCAACATATTGGGGAGATATGAGCCATAAGTATTGTTTATCTCCTTCAAAGCATCGCTGAAATTTCTACTTCCTTTTTCCGATTCATTTAACTTCTTTACTAAAGCGTCAAAGTCAGAAGTCATTTGCTGTGCATTTATAAGACCGCCAGCAGTAATGCTTTCCAGTTCTTTCCTAAACTTAGTGGCATTTGTGTATGCTTGATAAATAGCAACTCCCAAAGCAGCTAATCCAGCAATTATTGCCGCATAAGGATTCTTTGCAACGGCAAGAAGAGTTTTATTCAAGTTTTGAGTTGAAGCTTCTGCAAGCTTTGTCGCAGCAGCCTTATCTCTCAATGCCTTTCTTGCTATTACCAAATATTCTGAATACTTGCGTAAATTCATATTAGCAGCAAGTTGTACAGTAGCAACTGCTATTTGAGCTGTCTTATATACACCCAAAGCAGTAGCAACAACTGTCAATATATTAGCTACACTTCGCCAATTCTCAAACAGACTTCTTACAAGAGATATGCTTCCGGTTAACATGCCTTGATTCTCCTTACCAATCTCATTTAGCATGAAGTCATAAGCATCGGTTAAGTTAGATAACTGTCCTGCTAAAGTTTCAGCTTGCTTTGCTTGGAAGTCATAGAACATACCGCCTTCATCTGTATAACGATTTAAAACTTTCATTACATCAGTAAAGGAAACCATCTTATTAGACATTCTATCCATGACATCACCTACTGAAACAATTCTTTCTTCTTGTTCAGTGTACATCTTAGCAAGCTCTGTAGTTATAGAAAGACCAGCATTAGCAAAGTCACGAGCATCCCTTGCTGTAAGAACAGTCTGGGCTCTAATCTGTCCTAAGTTGTAGGTCAGACGTTCCATAGGGACACCAAGAGCAGCACTAATATCTGCCATACGTCTTGAAACGTCTACAAGCTCTTCCGCTTCAAAATTATAGGCAGCAAGCTGTTTCGTAGCACCAGCCAAATCCAATACGGTAAATGGAGATTTTAATGCTAATTCTTGTTGTTCCCGAAATATCTGAGAACCTTTTTCAAAGTCACCAAGTACAGCACCAATCGAACGTTCAAGTAATTCATACTGACCTCTAACGTCCATAAGACTTTTTGCAAAGCCAGTTAACGCTCCTAATCCAGTATAGAACAGAACTCTTTTACCTAAGTTCTTAAATGATTCAGCTAAACTGTTATTTGCCTTTTGAAGTTGAATACCACTGGATAAAGCTTCCGCATTTTGCTTTTTCAAGTCCTCCATAGCTTTATTGACATTACGAAGCTTCATTGCATATTCTGCATCATCCGTGGAGAGATTACGTTGTACAATCTGCAAGGCTTTTAGCTTTTCAGTCCTTTCTTGAATTGACTTATTGCCCATAGCCATAGCCTTTTCGTAGCTTTGACCTCCTTGTGATATTCTACTCTTCTCCTCTTCTCTTGCTATTCTTGCTGCTAAGTTGGCAGTCTGCTGCCGGAGCAATATTTCTCTTTGAAGTAGCTTCTCCCTTTGAGCAACGTGAACATTAATTCTTGCCTCTTGCACATCAGTTTTAACAGTAGCCAATTGCTCCATATTATTCTTAATACGAGTAGTGTTTCCTTGTATTTTAGAAAATACTTCTCGCAAATTATTGGCAACTTGCAAGGCTTGGTTCATGGAATTAACGTCTACAGATACATTCGTAGTAGTAGCTTGCGTGGCAGCAGTATTACCTTGTGCAATATTAGTTGCCCCCAAACTTTTAAGCTTGGCTTCCAACTCGGAAATCTTTGTTTCCAAAGGACGGATTTGTTGGTTAAAGCCATCAACTAAGCCCTTACCAATATTCTTACCCAATTGGTCGGCAAAGCCCTCCACACTCGCCAACTTACCTTCCAACTTGTTGGTGAAATCTTCCAGACGCTTTTCCGTCTTCTTTAGAGTTTCATCAATGCTTGATAACAAGTCCTTATCAGACATTGAAGCACTAATAACTACATCTTTATTGTCTGCCATCGCTGCTACTTTTTATTTTATTCTTGGTATGGTATCTAACACACTACGTTTAGGTGCTTGCAACTCACTTCTATCACTTTTACGTCGTTTCCAAAACTTCTCCCATATCTCTTTATCTTTGCCACGCAAATACTTGATATGGGTGCTGTCTACTGTCAAGAAAAGAACTTGTGCCATAGACAATCTATAAAGATAATCGTCATACGTAAACTGCGGAAAGCTACGTATGAAATCACCTAAATCTCCGATTTGGCTTGCCGCCATAATGTTAATTGTTCCGCTACCTTCTTCCTCATATTCGTCTGCGAAACCATAAGAGCCTTCCCCGATATGAGCACCGTAAAAACCGGTGATAAGTCGATGCTGTTAATTGCCTCAATAATGATTGCCGCCCATTGAGCAGGCTCAAATACGGAGTTGAGAATACGAGCCTTCATAAAAGCTATCAGTTTGTCATTTCTGCTCATAACTTCTATCGCACTCGCATAATCGGTTATATCATCTGGTGAGAAGAGGTGATTAACAAGAATGATTGCTACAATCTCGGAACTTACGTCCAAGTCTGTACATAGAGCGTACATCATGCTCTTATCATCCTTAATATCCTCTTCCTTTTGTAATTTCAACGCTAATTGGAAAATACGCTGGTATGAGTATGCCCTCAACCGATGCACCTTATACTGCTTATCTCCTAACTTGACAAGCGTAGGATTGTCAGTCATAATCTCTGATATTTCCCTCTTTAGCTCGTCCGGTATAATTAAATCCTTTTCTTCCATTATCATTTGTGTATTAAAGAAAAAAGGGCAGCAGCAAACAAGCCACTGCCCTTTCTCTTGATTTATAATGGGTCTTAGCCTCCAACAGAAGGTTCAGCCATCTTCATCTCAACCGTTTTGCCATCATTGTCAACTAAAGCAGTGATAGCGATGTGCAGTTTCAACGGGGCAGTCTTCAAATCAGTACCATCCCAATTGGTAGCGACCTTACCTTTGTAAATAACAATGTAGTCAATACCATTGTAGAACTCCAACTTGAACTGCTTGTAAACGTTGGTGAATGAAGAAGGCATTGTGTACAAGCCAGTAGCAGCGGTAAACTCACCGCCTTCCATAGCGGCAATCTCTTCCGGTTTGTACTTACCCAAGTCAAATTCAATCTTGTAAGAACCAAGTGTACCCACGCTATCAAGCGGAATATCATAGAACTCACCGTTAATAGCACTTTCACTTGCGGTTTCTTGACTGATAGACAAACCTTCCAACACACCCATAAGAGGAGTATAAGAAGCTTCTGCACCAGCCCCGACTTCCGCATAGCCTAAAGACTTACATTTGTAAGTCAACAAATCTTGTGTAGCCATCTCGTCTAATTATTAAATAGTTATTTTATATTGATTATAAATGATTTAATATACATGAAGAACAGATTGTCGCTCTCATTATATATATCATCAGTTGACAATATACCGTCAGTTGAGATGTCGTATTTTTCTCCGGCTTTCTCAACTTCTGCATTTACAATGTCGGATATACTTGTTTCATACTTTTCCAGCAAGGTGGTATCAAGCCGACCTCTTGTCTTGGGAGGAATATACATCTCAACTGTCACGCGAACGCTCGCAAGAGCATTCAAGTTGAACTGGCTCTTATCCTTAATTTCTCCCAGACGGATAACCATGAAACCGCCAGCATTTATCTCCTCCTCCAACTTGGTAGGCATTTCCATCGGATAGATGTACTTTGTAACCTTATCTATGAAGAGAGAATAAACATATTGGTATATCGGCATTCGCCTTGCATCAATCACGCTCATGGGATTTGTTTACAAGGATATTCATATATTCTTGATGGTGTCCCCACTACACCTCTATTGATTACTTGATATAATCTTTCACCAATTACTTTTTCTTGAAACGGAACGCTCATATCCCTATTGTTTTAACAGTTGCCTTCCCTGCAAAATCTTCCTTAATATCGTCATATATGGTTGATAACACCTCAAACCTTCGTCTTGGATTTCCAGTATTTCCTCCTTCCAATATAGGAGCATAAGGCACTGTTGCTGCCAGCACCAAATCCCATCCTATATAAGTGGCAGGAGTATAGTTTGCCAAGAACTCGTCAGCAAGCTTTCTTCCATCTATCAGCTTGCCATGATACTTTGAGTTTTTAGTTGCCATCTGATACGGATACAAGTAGCCGCTCCCCTTCAAATTGCCTTGATAGAACACAGCCCAAATATAACTATCAGCCAAGTTGTAAGTCTGGTCGGTAAATCCGCTTTCAGAATATGCTTTCTTCAACAATTCGGGTGCATAGGCTATTAGTCGCTGGGTTTGCTCGCCAGCAAGTCTGTCAAACAGTTCTTGCCGAACCCTTTTCAAACCACTCAAATCAACTTTTACTTTTATCGCCATCCACCTTTTCTATTTGCATATATAGTTATAGCACCTAACATCGAAGGTATGCTGTTATCAACTTGCATCTTAATTTGCTCTCCCATAACATCACATTCTATCCAGTCTTCATTACGTACTGGATTAATATACTTCCCGTCCTCTCCTTTTATCAAAGGAATAGAAACAACGTAGTCGCTTGTTTGAGCGGTCGAACCGGATTCAGCAACAGACAGATTCACGTCCATTACTCCTTCGTAGACGGTATCTTCTTCATCGTCGCCCATAGAACTTTCGATGATTCTGTATATACGTCCCGAAAAAGGAAATTCTTCTATGTCACTGAATGAAATCATATCACATCTATAATTTTCAAGAGTTTAATCTTTGGACGAGCAGAGATAAGAACCTCGTAATTAGGGTCATTGTATCTCTTATATATGCCCAAAGCATAACTTATTTTATTACTCTGATAGATGTCCGTCTCTGACCCAACTGTACGCTGGAAGTTATTATGAGAGGCAGATTGAGATGCTGTACTTGAAGGGCTTAACAACACTGCGGTAAATATTATATCGGCAGTCATTAAATCCTTTTGTTCTTGGGTCAACGTCATAGCATCCTCGTTTACATCTGTGATGCCGCGGTCAAGAGCAATTCTCATAAATGTATTCTCCTCAAACGAATACCGACAAGATGAAGAAAGCCATTCAAGTATAGTCATATATAACCCTCCAAGTTTAAGAATCAGCAGTCAAAGTATCAACAACAATGTGTTCCATAAACTCGGTCAACACTGGCATATAACGACCGATAGCATCAGTATGATATGCCTTGTAGATACCGTTAGGAACTACCTTGTTAATAATATAAACCAAGTCATTCTGTGCAGAAGCGATTGAATAGTCAATCGTCTTGTTTGCTTCACGCTGCAACAAGATAACATCGGCAACATCAGAGTGAACAACACGACCAGCAAAGCCAATAGGACGCAGAACTGCTACGCCAGCCTTCCATCCTTGTACAGTCTTAATCGTTTTGATGTCTTGTACCACTTGTTCCTCTTTCACAATGCGGATAGGAGAAATCTTAGATACAGAAGAACGAGAATACTGAATAAGCTGCTCCCAAGAAATGATGTTAGTATCAATGCCAGAAGCACCATTAGTAACAACAATAACTTTATCGGGCGCATACAAGCGAATCCAACGGTTAACTTCTTCCTTGAAGTATTTGTTGTTCAGCAAGTGAGTGATAACCATGTCATACGGCAAATCCCATTCCATTGTACCAGTAAATCCAGTACGGTCACGGAAATCTTTCTCAATCTTTGCCATTTGTTCCGGAATGTTGGCTTCTGCGTTCGTCCATACTTCCTTACCAGCCTTAACAAAGTTTTCAGCAGGCACATACTTCGGGAACTCATGTACAACACCGGACATACCACGAGAATCAGCATTGCTGTACTGACCTCCCTTAGACAAAGCTTGTGCGGCAATGTTAGAAAGACGGTAGTTGTGTGTCTTAATCAAGTCAGCAACACCACGTACATAACCTCCCAACAAAGTAGCATTAGCTTCACCAAGTTCATTCAAGCGTGCTTTCAATCCCTCTTTTGAAAGAGAAGTTTCAAACAAACCTTTACCGAACTGAGGGATAGTACCAGTTCTCTGTTCCCAGCCTTCGTTATCCATCTGAGCAACTTCACTCAACGGTGTCATTGCATCAGCCATCGGAACGGGGCGGCGAGTAACATTATAGATAGTATAAGCAGGGTCAAGCTTCGGGCGGCTCATGTCAATAGGGTACTTGCCACCATCAACAGTAAAGTGTTCCTGCCAGAAGAACTGGTTTGCACCCATGACGATTTTCTCGTCAATGAGCGTCTGAATAAATGCGCTCGTACCGTCAGAGTTTACCAAGCCTCTTTGATAGAGTTGGCTTACTAACTCGTCGGGATTAAATTGATATTTATATGCGTTTGCCATAATTCTACTCCTTTCCTTTAGATTTCAAATACACCTTCGATGTAGTTGCGGTTCTTAGCCAATACATACTTCGGAAGCGGTTGCATACGTTCAACAAATGCACGCTTGCCATAAACAGTGTTGATGTTGTGCTGAACATCTGTAACTCCCCAGCGACCATCAGTCGGAGCGAACTGTGTATCTACTTCGATGAAGGTATTCGGGCTTTTAACCAACACAGTAGCGTCGGCAGCAGCAGCAGTTGCAACGTCACCATTGCTATCAGCAGCTTCAACCAAAATATCATCAGTAGTCAGAGCACCGATTGCAGTGTCAACAGTAAGAATAAACTGCTTGTTCTCTTCATCGAACTCAACAGATGTAACCTTACCAGACTGTCCCGCAGTTTCAACTGTATCGGGAGCTTTCATAAGTACATTGCCTACTTCGGGAATGTGAGAATAGCCAGAACCATCTACATACAGAGTAGTGTCTGTGCCAGCAGTAGTAGCCTTTGCCACCTTAAACGTTTTCAGAAGGAAACCCGGTTTCCACAATCTGTATTCGTACAAGTCAGCCGCAAAAGCATAGCCAAAACCCTTATACGGGTTTGCAATGGTAGAGCCATAGAGAACATTGGAACGTTCCTCGTGATTGGCGTCCTTCCACCATACGAACTTGCCACCTCTAAATTGTTTAGCGGAAGCAAAAAAGGTTTCTAAATTAAATTGTGCCATTTTTTTAATATTTAAAGTTTGACGGGTTTTATGGCAGCAAGGTAGTCTTCCATTGTTGTTTTCTTTCCGTCCGGAGATAATGGTGTAATATCACCAATAGAGCTTCTGAATATATCTTGATAATCTTTCAGCAGTCTTTTTGCCTCGGCATTAACATCAGCATCAATTGCGATATTCTGCTTACCAAGATAGTTACGAAAAGATTCATGTAAATCTTCCCTCACCTTAGACTTGGCTGTATCGTATATCTGATTGCGAACAGACTTCGTTTTCTCTTGCAATTCAAACTTTTCCAGCCTATCAAGTTTCTCTTTGTACTCGGCAGGCAACTCAAATTTCGGAGGCTCTTGATTGCCTTTTCCACCATCATTACCTTTTTCAGCCTTTTTCTTCCATTCTTCAATCTGAGATTTATATTTAGCTTCCTTAGCTTCAAATCCCTTAGTCGCTTCTGAGAATGCGTTCTTTCTTGCATGTCCGCTACTTTCAACTGAAATATTCAATGCGGTTACTAAGCCAGCATCTTCAATCGGAGCATCCTTGTAAGCTTCTGCAAATTTCTCAGAGAACTTATCTCTGAATGTTTCACTCAAATCAAAATTACGTTCTTCGCAAATCTGATTAACTTTAGATAAAACTTCTTCTTTTTGTGCCATTATTCGTCAATGATTTTATTATTTTGAACAAAAATAAATAGCTTTTTCATTACTCATACTGTGGTTATCGAAAAAGTAGCATATTTATTTTAAGGTATGTAGCTTGTTTTTCGATAAGTGGCATATATCGAAGCTTAGATTGCGTATTTTTGTAGAAAAATAAAGAACCATTATGAGCGAGAAAATACAGAAAGACAAAATTGTTAGTCCATTGCCGGGTTGCCAATATGAAGCCATCCGAAGCAATGCTGACTATGTTGTGCTTACTGGTAGTGGTGGTGGAGGAAAATCATTTACATTAGGTTATGCTCCAATTTCATATCTATATGAAAACCAAGGGGCAAAAGCTGTATGGTTCATGCGTAATGTTGGCGACTTTTTTGACGCTGGTAAAGTAGTGGATGGTCTTAAAGAAATATATCCGCTTATTGATAGACGTTTCAGAATACAACCAAGAGAACCTATTGGAGAAGTCATTAAGGTTCAAGACGATATGGGTGTGAAGTTTTTCAATAGCTCTGAAATTAAATTCCAGCAGTTAAATAATGAAAGTCCTACTGTAATAGATAAGATATTCAAAGGATTACAATTCAAGAAGGCTATCTTTGAGGAATGCAATAAATTTGAATGGAGGACTATTTCTACTTGTCAAACCCGTCTGCGTGCAAACACTAAGGGTAAAGCTCAAATATATCTTGCTCAAAATCCGGAACGTGAATGCTTCATACGTAAGCTATGTGGCTGTGGCAAGAATGGTGGTGGATGGATTGGAGATGATGGAAAACCCATTAAAGAAATGAATGGAGTTGTTCGGTTCTTCCACATTGTAAAGGGTAACTTGGATGAAGTCTATTGGGGAAATACTAAGGAAGAGGTTTATTCTAAATGCAAAGACATTATAGATAACCTTTTGCAGATTGACCCGGATATGTCTTATGAGGACTTTATTATGAGCATGGTATTCTTTACTTTTGATGTAAGAGATAACCAAGCCATGCTTAAAGCAAACAAGGGGTATCGTGCTATGGCTGCAACATCTGTGCTTGCAGATTCAATGTATGAACCTAATTGGAATTTCTCTATACAAGACGAAAAAGAAGAAGAGGAGGATAATCTTTCCGAAGTGACAGAGGATGATATTCTCAACATGTTTACTCATGTTTCTCCATGTAAGTGTAAGAAGGAACGTATTACCGTGGATATGGCAACTACTGGGGAGGATAACTTTGTAATGAAGCATTGGGTAGGTTTCCATTGTGACGATATACAATATTGCATGAAAAACTCTAATCTTGAAGCTGTAAAGATGATTAAGCAGTTTATGGTTAAGCATGGATTGACTGATAAAGAGCTAATCATTGATGTGCAAGGTAACGGTTTCTTAAAAGAGATTTTCAATCTTGTATCAGCAAACGGTGGAGGTGTCGCATTCTCCGGAGCGATTGCCGCAACTGCTAAAGGAAAGAAGTTGTATGAAAGATTTAAGGATGAAGCTGCACACCTTGCTACCCAAATGATAAAGGCTGGATTGATAACCTATGACAGACAGCTTGCTAAAATGAGATATACACATCAGAAGCTAAAGCGTGAAGGCTCTACTACTGTCTTAAAGCAAATGCAATTTGAGAGTAGAATATTCAAATTTAAACGCTTGCCTTCGGGAAGAATACAGTTTGAAGGAAAGAAGGAACAACATGCTCTGATAAAAGGCTTTTCTCCCGACCTTACAGACAATATCATTATGCTTTGTGGGGGATTGTGTTATGACTGTTATAGGGAATTGGCTGGTGCTACTGGTGGAGAATTGAGAAGGAAATTATCTCTTGAAGATATAATGAACCAAGTAAATGGTACTGCACAACCAACAAGGGAGAGAGGAAAGATTACTAATTCAGATAAGATATTGAAAATTTTAAGCAGCATATAAAAATGATAACGAGAAAAAACATTGATTGGTATTTGTCAGAACCAACGCGGCTGTTGTTGAAGAAGCCTTTTACAAGAGGTGGAAAATTTCAGTCGTGCAAAACTTATATTGGTGATGTTACACTTAACCAAAAATCAACTGCCCAGTTGAGCGATTTGACATTGCAAGAGGTTTCACAAGACCTCTATCTGAGAGAGTACGACCCTTCTCTACACAATATAAAGTATAATAATTCAATTCCTAAGATTGCAGTCAGAGTTGGAGATACTGATATAGTCATAGATGAACTTGTGCTGACAGTTTCTTTGCAAAAGAATATTCATGCGGCACATGTTCTTCATCTCACTGCTAATCCTATTTCTTTTACTCTCTGTAATATAGAGAAGAACGATACCATCAGTAAGAAGTTTCAGAACTTCAAGCTGGAATGGAACATGAGGAATATGGAGCAAATCAAGTACGAACTAATATCCAAGCAGAAGAAGGTTGGCGATGCTGGCGTACTATTCAAATTTGACCCTATAAAGAAAAAGGGAACAGTTAAAGTCTATTCCTATGATGATGGATATTCTGTCATACCCAACTACAATGAATATGGAGAAGAAATTTCACGCTCCTTATTTTATAAGATAGATGATTTGACAGAAGTCATTGATACATTCGATGATAAGTACCTTTATCGTTCAATACGAAGCAAAGAAGGAGAACCTACCAATAATGGATGGGTTACTGAAAGGATTCTTCATGGGTTTAGCCGTAATCCTCTTGTCTACCATAGAGGCAAAGTAGCTTGGGAATATTCTCAAAGTATAATTGAGATAATTGAATTGCTTACAAATATACATGCTGTGACATTAAAGCGGTTTGGTACTTGGGGATTAGTCTTAAAAGGGGAAATGAATGAAGACAGTTTCAAGCGAGATAACGGCACATTAGTTATCAATCTCCCGGCAGACGAAGGTTCAAGCTACAAGACAGAAGCAAAGACGTTGGAGTTTCCAGAGCCGGAAAGTATGATTGCTTATCTGGAATATTTGTTGGAACAAGTTTCAATCGCTTCATCTGTAAGCTTCATTACTCCAAAAGATATTACCAATACTGGAAGCGGTGGCAACGGTATTGCATTGTCTATGCGTAATGATATTGCACTGGCTACTCAAAGTGTTGCTGATTGGTCTGATTCTATCAATGAAATAACCTATCTTTTCCAAGAGATGTTAGGATTGGAAGAAGACCAGACAAATGCTTATACAGATTTGAAAATTAAAGCCAAACTGAATATTTGGAGCATGGAAACCAACAATACTAAGATTACCAACTTAGCTATGGAATCTAAATGGATTTCCCGACAAACCTTGATTGAAGAATCTCCGTCTTCTGCACCGGATGAACTTGACCGAGTAGAAAAAGAGAAGAAGCAAGAGGAAGAAGATGCTATCAAGCAAGCTGAAAAAGCTGAACGGATAAGCAAGAACAATAATACAGAGATTATCGAAACTCCTAATAAAACTACTTACAGTAGCAACGTTTAAAATAATAATATCATGGATTGGACGCAGATTTTAGTATCAATACTTGGAGGGGGGGGGTTCTTAGGTGGAATAGTTTCACTTGTAAACATGAAACCCTCTCGCAAGAAAGCGATGGCAGAGGCTCGGACAGTTGAGATTACCAACCTTGAAAAGTCAATATCAATAATGGAAAAAAGCTACAGTAACATACAAACGTATGTGAACAAGGAAGTAACCCGTATTGAAAATGACCTTTCAGAACTGAAAAAGAAGTATGAAGAAAAAGTTATCTCTATACGGCAGGCGTACATTTGCAAAGTGCCAAGCGAAGAATGTCCCGTGCTGTTAAAGCAAGCAAAGTTTGATATGGCACATGAATGCGATGAATGTAGAGGTTGTGAAAAGAATGAAAAGAAGGAGGACTGAAAATGAATATAAAGAACTATTTTAATATCAAAGAGCTTGTATGCAAGCATGTATATAACAAGTTTGGAGAAATGGCTTGGACGTTTTTTGACCCACGATTGCTTGAAACAATATGCGTCATACGAGAAAAGCTTGGTAAGCCTATAACTGTCAATACTTGGCATTCGGGAGGAGGTCTAACGCAAAGAGGACTTCGTTGTAATGTATGCCAATTAGTAGCTGAAAAGACCCGATTGGAGAAGGTATATGTATCTGCACATCTGCAAGGAACTGCACTGGACTTTGATGTGAAGGGAATGACCGCCTTGGAAGTTCGTAATTGGATTAAGGCAAATCAGATACTTCTTCCTTATCCGGTACGCTTGGAACAAGATGTCACTTGGGTACACTTAGATGTACGTACTGATGGAAGTAATGGCAAAGTAACCTATTTCAAAGGATGAAAAAGGTTCTTCTCCTAATAATCCTTTTGCCTCTTTTGTTTTCATGCCGAACTGCAAAAGACTTGGAGAAAAATACAGAAATAAAAGAGATTATCAAAGAACGGCATGACACTTTAACAGTACACACAAGAGATAGTATCTATTTTTCTGTTATTCAAAAAGGCGATACTGTTTTTAATACTAAGTATATTGAAAAAATCAAGTACATAGACAGAACAGTCATACAGAACGATACTATATATCAAGAGAAAGAAGTCATTAAGGAGAAAGAAGTCATTAAGAAGCATGTTCCATCATGGTGCTGGTGGCTTTTACTAATTAATGCAACAATCATAGGAATAATCGGAATTAAATACTACGTAAAATGGCGAACGAAGTAAACCCTATACTGAATATATACAATGAAGATGGCACTCCCTTCCACGACATCAGTTTGAGAAAACACACTTTCTCAACTATTGTTATGTCGTTAAATGACAAGATAGAAGGAGAGTTTTATTATAAAGACAATTCACTTTCGTTTACTCTGCAAGAATATGTAGAGTATAAAGGAATAAAGTACATTCTTAAAAATCCTCCCGTAGTTGTTAGAAAAGGAATGACTTCGGAAAACAGCGAGGCAAAGGGAATGACTAAATATAGTTGTACTTTCTACCATGAAATGATTGAATTGTACAACATTCCCTTTACTGACATTGCTATTAGTAGCAGTGAGGAAAGTTATCGTAGCGAAAAACGGACTTTCTCGTGGATTGGTACATTAAGCATGTTCGTTCAAAAAATCAACTCATGTCTTGTCGGAACTAAATGGACTTGCAAGTTACAGCCAACATTTGTAGATGATGGGACAATGAGTGATGTGTTATCATTCAGTAATCAATTTATTTCAGACGTTTGCAAGACTGCATACGAAACATGGAAAGTTCCATTTGTAGTTGATGGATATACTATTTGGTTTGGCAAGCCATCTAAGGAAATACTTGACAATGAAAACAAGCCATACATATTCAAATTCGGACAAGGTGTAGGACTAAAAAACAATGATTGCACACCAAAGAATAATAAGGTCATTACTCGTATTGCTGGATATGGTAGCAACATTAATATTCCGTATGGCTATCCTATAATTACAGATGCAGACGGAAATCGCATTGAGCATCCATATACTCGTGACACGTTAATGCCATCAGTATATGTAGAGGCAGTTAGAAATAAAGTCTTGTTTGGTTCTAAAGAACCTCTTGTTGACTACTATGACGCAGATAGCAGCTATCCTACTCCTATCAATCCTCTTGCACCAGTATTCCATATCCAAGAATTTTCCAGCATACGACCTACTATTGAAGGTATGACATACAAGGGACAAGCTATTGACTTGTTCAAAGAAGTAATAGTACCGGAAGGTGGCTGGGATGATTATATTAATCCCGAAACGGGAGAGGTTAGACAGTCGTATTTTGATGTAACGCTTTATCCTCTTGGCTTTGACTTATATGCACAAGCAGCAGTTACAAGTGGAATGACCTTCTCCATGAAGTCCGGTGACACATTAGGAGCTAACTACGAGGTAGCAGTAGATTGGGAAGATGTAAAAAAGAACTTCTATGTAACTGATGAAGCTGGAAACATTGTATTCAAACCAAATGGAGAACAGAGGGACTATGCTAAATATCCAGACAGTACAGACCAAGCTATTACTATTAAACTGACAAAGGACTTAGATACATTTGGTACGATAATGCCAAGCAAGTTCCAGCAAGTTAAAACTGGCGACAAGTTTGTCATATTGCACATTGAAATGCCACAAGCATATATAGACAAGGCACAAGAACGTTTGGACGTCGCCATGAAAAGATATATGCTTGAAAATAATATGCCTTTGTATGACTATCCTTTGAGCTTCGACGAACACTTCTTGGAAACAAACCAAGCAATTCTTGCGCAGATTAAGCCTAATACTATTGTCAGATTCTTGTATAAAGACAATGAGGACGCTATGGAATTATCCGTAAAGGAAATGTCAATCCAATATGGTACAAATCCCCTTCCTACTTATAATATTACCTTAACGGACGAAGTGTCTATTGTACTGAATCAGATAGGACAGATAGCTGATGGACTTAGCAAGTTAGGAAGCCAAGTAGCACAGTTACAAGCTATTTATGGACTTGACATTGTAGGCGAACTGAACAAAAAACTCAGCAGAGTTAAAGATGATACCGCACAAGGAATGATAACTTTCTTGCGTGGATTGAAAGTCGGTAGCTATGTGACCGGAAGTACGGGCGGTATATTCTATGCAGATACAGACGGAAAATCACATGCAGAGCTTGATTATCTGACAGTAAGAATGAAAGCCATGTTCTATGCTTTGGAGATTATCAAGACCGGAGTTATCGGAGGTCGCCAAATGATTACTCCCGGTGGTGCAATCGAATGTATCAAGATAGAAGATAGAAATGATATACTTGACGAAGAAGGTAACAAGACTGGCGAAAATGTTTGGGACTATTGGAGATGTTACTTCTATCAAGATGATGGTACAGAAGCGTTAGATAATCGTTTCCGCGCTGGGGATATGGCTTTAGCACAAGACTTCAATATTAAGGAGGGAGTTTATGAGAATGTGTCAAATCATTACTTCTGGCGTTTAGTCGTAAACGTAGGAACTAATTACATTGACATCTCAAAAACTGATGCTGATGTAGCCAGTGATGCACCACGAGTAGGAGATACCATTTGCCAATTAGGTAATAAGACCTTTGTTGATGCAAATGGTGTTACTCATGTAGAGGACAAGACAAGACAGAATGCAATTATCTTTAGTGCAGTTGACACTTTCTCACCAAGTATGACTTTATATGCTGGCATAAACAGCTATTCATACCTCAACAAAGAGTATGTGTCCTATGGTGTTGATAAGACCACAAATCTCGCTTATATGAACGTCTATGGCAACTCTTATATCGGAGCAAGAGATAAGAGCAGCTATATGAAGTTTGATACGGTAACTGGTGTTGAGATAAAAGGTAAACTTGTAACTAAATCCGGCAAAGACGTTGAGGAAACATTCAACAGCTTTCAAGACCAGATAGATGGAGTAAAGGAAACTTGGTACGGAGAATATACACCAACTCTTACTAATCAGCCAGCAGTTGATTGGAACACAGAAGCTTTGAAAAAACGGCATGAAGGTGATGTATTTACCAATATCCAAGAATATGTCGATGATGAAACTACTCCCGATGCAGGCAAATCATGGAGATGGGTAAAGACGGGAGATACATGGGGATGGAAGCAGATTGCAGATAATGACACTTCAAAGGCTTATCTTGAAGCAGCTAAAGCGCAAAAGGCAGCAGAAGAAGCTAAGAAAGAAGCCAATGACGCAAAGCAGACTGTAACCAATATGAAAGACTTCACAGACGAAGCCTTTAAAGACGGTATTGTTGACAGACAAGAAGCTGCTGCGATTGAGAAATATTTGAACTCAATTAAATCAATACAGAAGAGCGTAGCTGAATCTTATTCTAAGGTTTATGGTAATCCTTTATTGTCCGGTACTGCTAAGGTAGAACTAAAAACCGCTTATGATGGATTTAATGTGGCAACTACCGAGCTTATTACTGCTATTGATGATGCCATAGCTGACGGAGTAGCTACCTCAACGGAAGTCGCTTTGGTAGATGGTAGGTACGACACCTTCAATACCAAATATGGAGATTTTATAGCTTATTTGAATGCAGCCAACAACTTTATCCAAGACAAAATAAACACTTCCGCAGAAGATGCGAAGAAAGCTGCGGAAGAGGCTCAAAAGGCGGCAGATGCAGCTAAAGCAGAAGCGGAAGCAGCTAAACAAAGATTGGATAAGTGGGCAGAAGATGGGGTTATATCTCCTACTGAAAAGCAATCAATCAAAGATGAAATAGTTCGTATAGACGCTGACAAGACAAATATTACAGCAGGATATACTTTGTATTCATTGGGTAGCCCTACGGGTTATCTGAATGCTCATAGCAATTATCGTGCAGTGTTGGTTACATTATCTGCTTCTACTCCCGAAAATATAACTATACCTTCTGACTTCGCTTCAAAGCAATCTGCATACTACAATCAAAGAACGGCAGCTTTGAATGCCATCAGTGACGCAGCTAAGGCAGCAGTAGATACCGTTAAAAAAGATTTGGCTGGTTATGAATATCTAAAGAAAGCGTGGAAAGAGAGTACCACAATCGAAGGTGGTGTTATTCAGAATGCGTTAAACATGCTGGGATATACTGACCCGGTAGCTGGATTTAAAGTAATGTCCGGTATGAATGGTGTCTATGATGCTACTAAGGTCGGTGGAGGTATTGCTTCTTGGTATGGAGGTTCTATGAAGGATAGAGCAGATTATACAGAAGCAAACATGCCATCAGATGTAGCAAAGGCTATCATTCGTATGGATGGCTCTGGCTACCTTGCAAGCGGTGCTGTATGGTGGGGGACTGATGGTGTTTTCCATGCTGACCCACAATCATTCATCATCAAAAAAAATCAGCTTGGCGACTATGTTTCTCTATTCCAGATTGTATATCGTTCTGGAACTCCGAAGACTATTAGCTACATGATACCACAATATCCAATGCAGAAATTGACAGTTTCCGACTACATCGAAATAGGAACAACTGGGTATCGCATTGGAGTGGATAGTGCCAATAATGCTATTAAAGTCTACAAAGAAGATGGCTCGGCTGTTAACTTCTACGCAAGCGGTGCTGTATCTGCAAAAGGTATCAGTTCTGGTAGTGGAGGTGGAGGAGGCGGTGGGCTTATCCAAACCGTTTATGGATATTCAAGTTTAGGTGGCACATTCGCTGATTCAACATTATCAGATACTTTCAATGCATACACTATCAACAAGTTGGCAAGTAGAATTACTGAACTTGAAAAGAATGGTGGTGGAGGTACTGGCATTGCTGGTATCAAAGTTAACAGCCAAACTTATGCGCCAGACACAAGCAAGTATATTACGCTCCCAAACTACCCTTCCACTACTATTACTGGAACGGGAAATGTCCTTACCAACGCTACTTATGACAATAGTACGCGAGTACTGACATTAACTAAAGGCAATATTGCTACTACCGCCAACCATTTAGAGAGATATGCTCAAATAACCTCTACTGCGATAGATACTGTATCTACATTTACAGCATCTAAGACATCTGTATGGGAGGCAAATGGAACTGCATATGGAACTACTGGTGCTAATGATACTGTATTAAACATTGGTTCTGCGGCAAATAGGTTATTCCAATTAAGAGCAGCCTATAATTCTGATGATTTTTACTTTAGAGGTGTTGGTGCAAGTTCTTTCAGAACTTGGTACAGAATACTTCATGCTGGCAATTATAAAGAATATACAGACGCTCTTTATGTGAAGAAGGCAGGCGATGAAACGACTGGTAGATTACAGTTGAAACATCCGGCTGAATTTTCTATTAGAATGGCAACAGATACTTCTAATTATAGAAAAGGTATCGTTTGGAATAATGCCGCATTAGATACAAAAATTGCCGAAATTGGGTATCACAATAGTGTACAACGTATATTCTTAAATCCATTGGGAAGCACAGAAGTTTGGGATGATGCTGCTGGGAAATATAGTTTTATTATAGGGAATAACTTCTTAACCTATAATACTTGGACTATCCTACATTCAAATAATAGCACTAATTATGCTTCTGGAAGTGTCAAAGTCGCAGATACGAGTGCAGATAATATAAATAATACGAATAGAGCAGGAAGTAGGAGGGTCAACTTCTTTGATATTTATGACTTAGGGAGTACGATGCCTGCGACTTATGGTAATATCATGGAAATATGTAGTACTCGTTCAAGTCATTGGCAACCACAGCTATTTTTTGGAGGATGGGCAAATGGACATATTTTTTATCGTAATAAAGATTATCCAGAAACGGGATATGGACCGTGGAAGCAACTCATTGATTCAGAGAACTACAGTAGCATCCTAAATTCTACCTACGTCAAAAAGGCTGGTGATACTATGACGGGAAACTTAGTCGTAGGTACTGGGCCAACAGCTGCAAGTATATCTCCTCAACGGGGAGAATTTTATATAGATATTAGTAGCTCTATAATCGGAGGATGGGAGAGAGGATTTTGTGCTAATATAAATAATTCTTCTGCTCCAGTAAAATTTGGTTTTTATGGTGCTGGGCCATCTGTTACTTATGCTTATGCTGGACTTTATTCAAATCCGTGGCAAAAATGGGACAACAATACATCTACTATATCAACCGAATTAGTAGTAAATAAAAATATAATTGGATTAAATAGAGAGTTTTCGCTTCTAAGTGGAGATGAACATTTTCAACATAGATATTGGGGTGGTGCAGGAAGTTATAGCTATGAAGTATTGCTGTTGTTACCTATTCCTGCTACAACTAATTTAGGCGGTCTTAATACTATAGATGGTACTATATCTGGATATACAAATGGAGCTAATCAATGCTTTTGGGTTGATGTGAAGATTTCGACTATTTATAATACTACTTTTTGGAATATAAAATCAATAAGCTCTTTTTTATCTAATCAATATGTATTAAAAAAATGTAAGTATAATGACATTTGGTATTATTGTATTGAAATCCCATATCGGGATAATAGAATAGATAGTTATTATTTTAGAGGGGTTATTCGTTCAACTATTGCAGGAGGATTATCAACTATCACTTTGCCATACCGTATAAAATATAAAACTAAGGCAAATGGAAATAATGCAGAAGTTATTAATAACTCTGAGATTAATAGTAGTCTTAGTACAACACTGACACAAGGAGGGATTACAACAGCGTATCCGATAGAAAATACATATTATCAAAATATAAAGCCCCATCTTAGTAATTCAATAACTTCGGGAACTACTGGTTTAAGATGGAAGTGTGTTTATAGTTATAATCTCGACATAAGTTCTACAAGTACTTTTTCGGGACATGCAACGTTTAACGGTGGAATCACTGGTACTCTGACGGGTAACGCTTCTACAGCAACTACTTTACAGACGGGTCGGACGATTAATGGTACTACATTTAATGGCTCTGCAAACATTACAACTTCTTATTGGGGGACTACGCGGACGTTCTATATAAACGACCCAAGCGGAGCGCATTATAACTCCTATTCAGTTAATGGGTCGGGCAATGTAAATATGTACTTGCCTTCGACTATGACGGGATTTAGTTCCATTACAAGCACGACCTTTAGTGGCTCACTATCCGGCAATGCAAGTTCTGCATCAACTGCTACTAAACTCACTAATACACGTACCATTTGGGGGCAAAGCTTTAATGGTACTGCAAATGTGAGTGGTAGTCTTACTGGTGTAGCTTCAATCACAGCTTCGGGGAATATAACGGCTGTGGGTGCAATTACAGCCAAGTCTTCCTCTTCTGACATAAGATTGAAGAAAAATATCAAAGAATACAATGCTTTGGATATTATTAACAAGTTAAAGTCAGTGAAGTATTACTGGAATGATACCGCAAAAGCAAACTCTCCAATCTTTAATGACAATGAGGAGCATTACGGACTTATTGCACAAGACTTGCTAATAAATGGATATAGTCAATGGGTAAGTAACTGTTTTAAAGATTATTATGTAATACAATACGAACGTTTAATACCCGTATTATGGCGAGGTATTCAGCAAGTAGATAATGAGGTAGCTACCCTCAAAAAGAAGATAGCTACCTTAGAAAAAGAACTTAGTTCTGTAAAGAGGCAACTAAGCCTTTAAGCCTATTAATCTCTGATTTAGCATGTTCCAATTCCTTTCTCATTCGTTCTTGCTCTGATTCAACAAGACGGATAGAAAGGATATTGGCTTGCACAGAACCAATGATTGTTGCGATAAGGTCGGGAGATAAATAATTCAAGCTACCATATCCATATTCGTCTTTTTCGTGGCAGAAATTTGTGATACCAGCTTTCACCGCATTTTGATATACAAGTCCGGTATGACGTTTATTGTCTATCCTATCTTGGTATAAATCCAATGCTTTTTTGTTATAATTATAGTCATAAACTCTGCCAAGTTTTAGTAGTCTTTCTCGGTAATCTATAAGCCCATCGTAATTCTCTTTTAATCTAAAGTCAGAAGTAGCTTTAGCAGTGATTGCAGCCGTAGCAGTAATACTTCCAGTAAAAGCCCATGTGCTACCATCATATGCCATAACATACGATTTATTTGTAGAGATTGTCGGATTAGCAGTACCTCTCCACCAAAACCAAGACCCGTTTGAATGACAGCCAAGTCCCATTGTATAATTACCTCCAACGATTTCAATACTATCATTGCTCGTATTTGAGAACCTTGCTCCTACATTAAAAGAATTAGCGCCACTTGCAGATATTCCCGTGCTATTTATCCAACCATGCAGGGTACAATCTCCAAATTCCATATTTGTCCAAGATGAACTGCTTCCTGCATGCCAATACCATTTTTTAGGAACAGACCTACCGCCATAACTTGCACCTCTATAATTAACATAAAAATCAGTGCCTCCAGCTATAATAATCTCATTTCCACCGCTTGAAAGTTCCAAATAAGAACCATTTTGGGTTATACCAGATGGATTCATATAAAGACCAGAATTAGCATAGACCCAAGCTTGAATATACGCATCTATAAATCTATTGCTACTTGAACCTATTCTGTAATTATTATTGCTTAACGGAAAGATATTACCAGAATACATTCCACCATTAAAAGTTGCAGTTTCACCAAAAGTACTTGTAGAACTTATGTTAAGTCTATATGATATAATATCACTACAATATAATGTTGAAAAAGACCTTAAGGAAAGATTATAGCATGAGTATGCTCGATTCTTTATATTATTTATTACTGGTGCTGAATAGCTATAGGTACTACTCGTCCAAGAATATCCATTGCTGTTTATTATAGCTTCTATATTATCGTTGTTGTTATAATAATAGATAGCTCCTCCTCTTAAATATACAATTTCTACACTTGCCATCGTATTCTGTTCAATACCACCGCAAGGAGATTTATCACAATATTTATAATTATCAGCGTATATAATTCTTTGAGTGTCTTGTGCTCCCCATCCATTTACAGTAGTGTCCCATTCAATAGCAGCAGCAAAACCATTTGTATGTGTAGCCCAAGTAGGTTTATTACCATCTAAACAGTTCCAAATTTTAATTCTAATAAATGATTTCCTTTGTACTAATTGAAAAGATATAGGATAATATTTGTTAGCATCTAAACTTTTTAAATCAATAGTTTTAGTATAGCTGTTTAATCGCTTCATAAAAAAACTTATCCCAGCTTTTCTATAATAATTATCCCCATCATCTGTAGTTATAATTTGAGTAAAATCATGGTTTTCATTTTTTGCTGTATCTGAGTTAATATAATTTACACTAATATATTTATTTTGACTTCTTCTTACATACGTATTTGCAATTGACATCTCAGAGCCATGAAAGCCATCCAACAAATCCGCATTCAAATTCGTGCACGTAGTAGTAGATACACACTGAAACGGCTGTGTGCCAGTAGGTATATGTGACTGGAAATATTTCCCATGTAAACTTGCATCATTTTGCCCAAAATGATATTCAGTAGGTCTTGGTCTATTATCTTTTGAAGTATATCCAAAGTAGATATTACTATTAGCTGTATATGTACCTCCAAAGTTAATCTCATTGCTTGAAGAAGAATATACTATAAGACCAGATGTACCAAATCTATCGTGCATATAGTCTTTGTAATTGGAGCTATTAAGTATCTTTGCCCAAGAAGTCCAAGAAGTAGTTTCTCCGTGACGAGTATATAAATCTTCATTAGTTGAAGCTATTTCCCAAGCATGCCCTCCAGTTTTATCCTGCCATCCTCTCCATCCCCATACAGTTGCATAATTTCCACCACCTGAAAGCCCAATAGTAGTTAAATTCTTAATGCCTCTCATAATAAATAAACTATTATAGTCATTAGGCACTTGATTTACGCTTCTTGTATCAGCCCAATTAGTGAATTGGTATGGTTTAAGACTTCCGGAATGCCATACATTATAATTAACTCCTGCATATCTGTATATTATAGCATCTCTTAAATTATCAGCTAATCCTAAACATAATGTAGGATGGCTATCAAGTTTATCATTGTATAGGTAAGCTCCATAAGTCGCATTATATCCTACTTCAACTGTAGGTGTTGTACCATTTACAAATTGAATATAAGTTCCAGATGCATTACTTGATTTAATGGTAGCTACTGTTGCAGAAGTTGAAGTATCTCCAACAGTTAGTGTTCCCGTCAATGTTCCACCAGAAAGTTTCAGATATTTACTATCTAAGGCAGAGGCGTAGTTCCCTTCGTGAAGTATTTTATACCAAGTTCTGAAAGAACTAAGGTTTGTATCAAATTGGTAGCCAGATATTTGGTGCTTTCAAAAAAACACCTTATTTTTGCACATAACAAATTGATATGAATATGAAGTTTAGAGATTACATTGACCTTGCAGAAAAGTATGAGGTAGAGAGTTTTATCAAGTCTGACCCTATACAATTCCCACGAAGATTTAAGGATAGAAAAGACATCGAAGTAGCGGCAGTCATAGCAGCTTGGCTTGCTTATGGCAGGCGTTCAGTATTCATTCCCAAAATAGATTATATTCTTACAGAGATAATGGGGAATAAGCCTTTTCAATATATATATGGCGTGGAATGGAATAAATACAAGGATAATTATACGAGCTTATATCGTATGACTTCTTGGCATTGCTTTGCTTCCCTTTGTGATAAACTTCATTCCATATACATGAAGTACCCTAATCTTGAAGATGCTCTTGGACGTGTTACTTATTCGCAGAAATGTACCTACTATTGCCAAGGATTATGCCATTTATTACATGGTGAAACAATGATACCCAGTCCAAACAGTAATTGTGCAAATAAAAGAGTGAACATGCTACTTAGATGGATGATAAGGAAAGATAGTGTAGTTGACATTGGATTATGGAAAACTCTATCACCTTCCCGACTTCTTGTTCCTTGTGATACACATTCTTTGCAGTCAGCAGTTGAATTTGGAATTATCCCCAAAGTAGATGAATCAAGAAAGACTTGTATAAAAGTAACTGAATTTGCAAAAAAAGTATTTCCTTCTGACCCTGCAAGGTTAGATTTTAGTTTGTATGGCTATGGAGTTCAGAAATCAGAGAAATAAAGGTTATGTCAAGAACACTACGAAAGGATTAGCTGGCTGGCTGAATGTAGAAGGTATTCACTTTGATGTAAATGCTACTTTTTGGAAAGATGATAAGGGAAAACCATTTATCTGTGTGCAAAGAGCCATAGAGAAGGTGTTTGATGAAAAGACTTGTACATTTAATGACATTAAACCTCGACCATTTATAGAATGCAATGCTTTTTATACGGGAAAACCTTTTCCAAACGTTTCATATAAGGGATATTTTTACCTTGCATCCTTTCGGTTTGAACTACTTGCAAGCTGGGAAACAAAAGAGATGAAATCCTTATGTATGATTGTAAGCAGAACTACTGAACAACCCTTGATAAAGAGAATTAACCAAATAATGAAAGAAAAAAACCATGAATTGCCAAAAACTTAAAAACGATTTTATAAATATGAAAGACAAGACACTCAAAGAAGTGTGTGACATTCTTAGGAAATATGATATGAATTGGGAAATTTCATTGTCATATTTTGTTGCCAGCCTATTCGGTGTAGATAGGGCTGATATGCTTTCTAAAGACAGAAGTAAAGATATAGTTTATGCAAGATGGTTCTATTGGTATGTATTAAGAGAAGTCTGTAAAAAAGACTATGAAACAATAGCACAAGAAGTATCTATTGATGATGCTATATTTGTTACAAGTAGTATATACCAAGGAATATCAAACATGCAGGAACTTATATCATCCAACAGCTTTTACCGAGATAAATGGATGATAGTTAAAAGTATGGTAAGCTTGAAGAAGCCTACTTGAATTTTCAAATGCAAAGTTGTGGTGGGTTATTTGCCCACCATTTCTTTTTCCTTCGACAAGATATTCTCTATATTCTCCTCAGTAAATCCAAAGATAGCTGCGAAGCGTTTAAACTCGTCCATGCGTGACTTAGGTATCATTCTATACATGGAATTAATCGGTTTCTCACTTTTCATGGCTTTCATTGCCTTCAAAATCTCTTTTCTTTTCATTTCTTTTATTTTTACAACAATCACAGTCACATAAGAAAATCTTAGCTATGTCCCATGTTCTATCTACCAAATCTTGACCTAAATACTGTACTTCTTCCCCTTCTAATGGAATACCGTAGAATTGGCAGATATGAACGGCACAATGTCCCAATTCATGGTGATATGATTTAAGAAACTCTTTTTCAGAGTTGGTTATACTAATTACAATAACAGATGTCCTACTGATGTAGTCACTGAATGTAAGCCCAGTATTTACGCTGCAAGAGGACAAGTTGTCATAAGCAATATCATAACTTTTACTGCCACATTTCAACTTATCCATTGCATCCAAGACTTCATTCAAATAATCACAACTGTAGTCCAAGAACAGCAATATATGCCAATCATATTTTTCGATATAAAGCTCTTGTCGTTTCATAAAAAGAATATTTAGAGCATATCCTTCCAATTAATTACTTTTCCCATGCCCATCATGTCTGCGAAGAAATGACGGAAAGCTTTCTCCGTTGTAGGGTAATCCGGGTCGTCAATATAATCGCGAATGAATGTTGCATGGTATTGTTCGTTGGGAATGCTTTTGCCCAAATAATCAGCTTTTGCCATATTCGCAACATACACACTATTATAGCCATTATCCTTTTCAAGAGTAATGTTATACTTTTTAAGCATGGCTGTAACTTGGTCTTTAGTAATAGGAGTTATCTTACCCTCTTTAGTCTTCATCATTGAAACTGCCCAATCACACATTTTTTCACTGAAATTAAAGCCATAGTTTTGAAGATACGTCCGCATTTCTTCTGGTATATTGTCATATACATCAAATGAAGTATTTCCCATTTTACTGAATATTTATTTGTTAAACAAAAGGGGAGAATAATCTCCTCCCCTCTACTACATTATCAACGACGGCGACGGCGACCTCTACGCTCGCTCATACGGTCTTCCCGGTCATAATCACGGTCGTAGTCTCTATCGTACTCGCGTCCGTAATCTTCACGACGTTCACCCATTTCTTCCATTTCGTCCAAAAGGGTTTCAAAGTCTTCCTTCAAGCACTTCATGCTCTCTTTGAAGTTATCGTAGGCATCTTTGACACCACCACGACCTCTTTGAGAAATTTCTATCATTCCCATACTATTTACGTTTTAGATGTTGTTTTACTGTTTCTGTTAGAACTATTCAGTTCTTGAAGCAGGGACTTGATATCATTCAAATCACCCTTTAAAGATTTAACTTCCGATTCTAAAGAACCGATTTTCTCTTCCTGCTGTTTCTCTTTGGCAAACTGAGGATTGAGTTGTTTCAATATATTATCGCAGCTTTCTATTACAGATTGATGGTAATCTCTGCTTTCCACTATCTGACGGCTGGTCTGAATCATATTCTCAACCTCTGAAAGAATTGCTTCCTTCTTGTCCGATACAATAGCATTAGAATAGGTAAATACCTCCACATTTGTAGGAAGTTTCTGAAATTCCATAACCTCTTCACCAGCCTTTATCTTCGCATCTATAACTGTTTCCTGCTGTGCTCCAAAAGGTACAGAAGGATTATAGGTAGGATATTTAGGCATAGGATTAGATACGGATTCAACCGTTCCTATCTTCAATATTGGTTTCTCACCTTTGATAAGAATATAGCAAATATTCCCTTGCTTTAATGAACCAAACATAGTCTAAACTTTTAATTGTTACTTACTCTTTGCCGATGAAGCAGATGCAGACTGAGTAGCTGCTGTAGCTCCTGCCGGACTGTTGATTGCCGTTACTCCCATAAGTCTGAATATTCCACAGCATTTGTCAATATAGACCCAATGCTCAGTAGTATATCCTGCTTGAATTTGTGGTGCTGGTGCGGCTGTACCTTGCGGAACAGTTACATCGTGCCCAAGAACTTGCGTAGACTTATTGTCTATAACTGGAATTTTAGTCGTTCCCACATTGCTATTCTCTGAAACTACTGTACTGTTTCGGTTTGCCATCGGAACAACTACATTAACGGGTAATGTAGCTCCTGCTGTACTAACCGGGTGACGAACTTTCCAAAGAACTACTGTACGGTTTGGAAGGGCACGCCAGATACATGGGTTAATTCCATAATCTACTGTAGGAGTAGCTTCATCTGTAGTTTCTACATATCCCGAAGTTTCAATTACGGGAATGCCTGCAACGTCTATTTTGGGTACAATTACCCTTCTCGCTACGGAAACACCATTGTTAAAATAGGTAGTCATATTCCTTTATTTTAAGAGTTAATATTATAGGGGACACAAAGCCCCCTATGGATTATTAGCAACCGCAGCCACAGCCTTCGCCTGCCGCATAACCAGTAGCATAGGCGTTCACAAACGGATAGCCATAGCAACAGTTAGGGTTCGGCACACAATAAGCTGGAATGGGCGCAGGAGTGCGAAGCTGATTTACGATATTAGCTGTTTGTGCTTGCTGTGATGCACTAAGCTCCAATGCTGATTTCTCAGCACGTAATGTATCAATCTTATTCTGCATTTCGCGCATTTCAAGCTGACAGAACTTATCATTGATAATCTGAGTTTGAGCGTCAATCTTAGCACCCAGAATATTGAACTGAGTATTAGCATTAGACTTCAAATCATCTGTCTGGTTGATTGTAGCAATGCGGTTTTCGTAACCCTGCTGTTGGATTGCTCCCTTCACATCGCAGCAGCACTGTGCCATTTGGTTAGCTATCTGACAGTTACCAGCTTGGATTGAGTTGATAATCTGTTGTGAGGACATACCTACTTGACAGCCAACTTCTGCAACTTTAGCACTTACACCGTTGATAGCTTGCTGAATCTGACCTACTGAACAGTTCAAGTTAGTAGCCAGATTGTTGATAGCTTGACCGTTGCCTTGAATTGCGCTCATAAGTAACTCACGACCATTATCGTTGTTGATAAGACCAGCCAATCCGGGAGCACCAGCACCACCGCCACAGCCGCCATCATTGCCACCCCATCCGTTACGTCCGAACAACGGGAACAAGAAGAACAAGAAGATTATCCACATAAACCATGAACCATCTCCACCAAAACCGTTATTGCCATTCTTACCGTTCATAGCAACCAACAAGTTAGGGTCAATACCTTTCTGCTGCAACAGAGGGGCAAGCATAGCCATCATTCCACTGTTACCACCACCAGCTTCGGGGGTGTACACAACTGTTTTTGATTCCATATATCTTTACTTTTAATTGTTAATTGCCCCAATATTAGGGCACAACAAATTAACGGTGAAGTTTGTTACTAAAAGAATAGTTTGTATCAAGTTGGTAACTAATCGCCATTTCTAAACACCGCAAACGCTTTTTCTTTAGCTTCCTGATACTGGCAGTTGACATTGTAACGTTTAAGACGGGATTTGAACTTATTCCTAATCTTATTTGTACAAGGACGAGATAAGCCAGTAAGCTCGGCTATCTCATTGTCTGTGTACCATTCTCCCAAAATGCTGACAAGAATATAACGAGCATTCACACATTCCTCCTTCTTTGAGGATATGATTTTCTCTTTGCTGACCTTGCAACAATCACTTACAATGCCGAGTGTTTCTTGATAAAGATTGATAATTCTCATAAGGACTTCTTCTTTTTAGGTTTTGAAACTGTTTCTATCAATTCGTTGGAAAGATTGTGTAGCTTATGTAAAGGAGTATAATCTTCCATTTGGTCTAATATCATAAGACCCCTCAATTTCCTAACTGTTTCTTTCTTCGGTTTTCCCATACAAGTATTGTTTTGGTTTATGCAAAGTAAGCCCTATTCACGCGGAGAACCGAATGAACTTTACGAAGTCCAAATAAAAAGCCGTAATGTATTGGAACACTACGGCTTACACGAATAACTAATTTATGAAGTAAAAAAACTAAAAGTGGTTGCGTCGGGCATATTCTGCAATTAGAATGCCATCTCTATCTGGGTGTTTAATATTATCAAACTGTGGAAACAAGCGGTTTCCTATATCCAAAGAAGCCTTTTTAAGCTCTTCCCCACTACAGCCTTTGGGAAGAAGTGCTTTTTGCCATTCCTTAGAATCTACAAACATGTGGCGAATACCCATTACTTCAATCATAATAAGCTCTGCCTCATGGCAACGTAACGCTGATGCAGTAGATGCAAAGCGGCTTGGATTTACAAGAGGACGCTCCATCAGAAGCGTAATGTCATTCTTGTTGTATTTGGAAAAAAGTTCCATGAATTTGCTGTAATCCAACCGGGACACTTCTTTCTTTGCCTTTGTATAATCTTGCACCTTCTTGACGGGTGTCTTGCAAAAAAAAGATTCAATATCATCTCCGACAATACCGATGCTGCCGGAAACACCATTATCTAAACCAACGTAAATTCTGCCCATATCATTTCGCTTTAAATTTCCACAAAGATACAAACTTTTTTAAAACTTCAAAAGAAAAAGCCCCGGATTAACCGAGGCTTCCCCAAATGATATGAAGTTGGTCGCAACACGCACGTCACGTATTACTGTGCAAATATAAGCATATTACTTCTTGCTACCAACGTTTTCATCAACTATTTTAGCATCATCAAACATTGCTGCTACCTTTGATGCTTTATCCTTGTCAATCAAAGGCTCGTCACCAACATTATCTACATAATCCGGTGTATCTTCACTGCGGAATACAGCTTGGTCGTCACGGATAGCTTTCTGCATCTCAACGGAAAGAGGAGCATTGCGAGATAAGTTCAGCTTAATAACCGTCTTCCTACTCATTTCGTAAAAATCTGTTACCCATTTGGAACTGTCACGTACATTGGCATACTGGCTTTTGTACGTCTGTGAATAGCGAAGCCCGTGAGCTTTCAGTTCCTCTACTGACATATATAATGTGCTTTCATATCCGTTCAAAAGCTGGAAGTAAGAAACGAATCCGATAATAGAAAGTTCATTTCGCTTCTTATCGTCTTGTTCAAACTTGAAGTCTATCTGACCCGTCAATCGATTGCGGTTTATAAGCTCTCCTTCTCGTACATCTGTACAATTAATGCACTTGAACTGACCGCTTCGCAATGCCAACTGCACATAAGCCTTATACCCAATCTGAAATTGCGCTTCCGTAATACCTAACTTATTGTTCTTGTAAGGTATCAGATAAGCACAACCGAAAGATGGGTCAAGCGGCAAATCGGATGCAGTAGCACGAATAGCACCATACATAAGCGTTGCCGGCTCACATTCCTGCAATTTTGCATTGTTAGCTACTAAAGATACCAAATTGCTTACAAAAGCATCCTTTTTATCACTCAATACCTTTTTCAAATACTCTTGGGTTGCATTGTGGGATATGTAGCTATTCAGCCTTTGCAATCCCGTTACTCTCGTTTCGCTCATTTTCTTTTAAAATTAATTGATATTGTTCTTCTGTAAATTCCTTCCAGTCTAAAATCATAACCCTATACCCAACTTCCTTCTCGATAAGATTACGGTAATACTCCACATTGAAAAAATCATCTTCTTTAGGCAGAAACAAAGAAGCTTGACCTCTACTGTGATAATATACAATGTACCAATAAGAAGTGGCAGGAGCATCAATGCATGAATATACTACACTGCCAATATAGCCTAAAAAGAGAATACCTAAAACTATCCATACTAATATATTACTGATGGAGTAAAGCCAATGACCTACAAAAAGTAAACCAATTATAGACAATATAATGCAGACAAGAGAAAGTATCTCTTTTCCCACAGCCTTTATAATCTTACTTTTCATCCTTCACCTCCTTAGTCTTAATCAGTACATATCCTTTCTTCTTGACCGCCCTCTGATATTTAGCCGCCAGTTCTGGATGCTCAGCCGTAAAACGTACCTTGTCGAATTGAATAGATACGCTTTCGTCCACTCTGCTAATAGTGAAATAGGGGGTCTTTACACTCTTGATTTCATTCTTGCACAAGAAATCATAGAAACGGGATTTAAATTCCTCTATGCTGTCCTGCTTCTCCTTTATTGAAACAAGGATATTGTTTACTTGCTTCATCTGTTCTTGAACCTCGGCAGGCAAATAATCCCAATCTATTTCCTCACGTTTGTATTCAGTCATTTCGGACACGTACTGGGCGGCAATATCCATGCCAGAGGAAATATCAAATACTGGCTTCTTGAATATCACTTTCTTTCTGCTTATCTTATCGGGGTCAAAGGCAAACTGTAGCTGAAATTCGTCCTCAAACATAACAGAAGCATCATAGTGGCAAAGTTCAAGCTTGAAATCAGCACCTAACTGCTCTGCCAATTCCTTACCAAGCACATACTCAACATAAAGTTGTTCCTTATAATCTTTATAAGTCTGCTCGATGTCAGTAGTAGTAGCCTTACATTCGACCCATAAGAGCAATGGCTTATCCCTACTCTCGTCAAAAAGAGAGAAATCAATATGCACGAGCAAACCAAGTCCTTCACGCCCGTATTTCTGACTTCTAAAGCATTTATTGCTCTCCCAACGCTCATCTACTTGCACCAAGCTGTCATAAATCATATTTTCTATGAAATCACCGTACTGCATGGCAATATTAGTAATGTTTGGTCTTTCATACAGACCTTTGGCAATGGCAAGACGCTCTACTTGTGCTCTTTGAACACAACCGTTCTTGGCTATAGCGGCAAGAATACGGGCATCTGACCCACCGAGATTCCCAACTCTGGACGATATAATTTCGTCCTTGTAACCATAATTGTTCTCCATATCACTTCATTTTGTTAATAAATTGCATAATATCTTCCCTACTTACGTGACCTCTGCCTTTAGGCTGCAACAGCATATCCGCAAAGAGGTCTGCAACAACATTGTTGATGAAATCGTGAAGTGTACGCTTAGTCACGCACTCCTCCGATTCAGACATCTCAATCTTAGACTTGATTTCTTTAAGAATTTCATTGTTCTCTTCCAGCAAAGCTAAAATTCTATCAATCTTCTCTTCCATTCTCCCATCGGTTAAAATGCTCCAATGCCCTGCTAAGTGTCTGACAACAAAAAGCACTGACACCAAAATCGTTAGCTGTGGGATATAGAACTCTTGCCTCGTAATGAACTGTCTGACCGTTAAGAACTACATCAGTGTCGCTACATTCCCTACGTCTGAATACTTCATACTAGCGTACACTCGGATTCTCAATAATCTCAACCATGTAAATGTACGCATTGTTACCTTTGTTAATCTGCTGGAAACGGAAAGGCTTCATACTGCCCTTACCGTTAAATTTTAATTCCAACTCCCTCATAATAATATATGTTCAATTTTATCATTACAGTTATGTTCTAATAATATTTTAGTAAATATATCAGTGGCTTGTTCTAATGTTTCAATTTTAACTCCTTCATTAGTATAGCAAAATAAATCATTAGAATTTACATATATATATTTATGTAATAACTTATGAGCTTTTCTTGATAAAATAAAAACAGACTTCATTAAATTATAATTCCAATGATGGGCTTCCTTATCTTTCATATCATATCCTAAATTCTTTAATCTACGATTAATATTTCGATAAGTTACATTTTTATGATAAAACTTAATATATTTACCTTTATAATTAAGTCTTTTATATTTCTCTCTTCCTCTAAGCCTTTCCTTTTCTACCCATTCATCATCTATAGATTTTACATTGTATCGTCTAATAGAATCTTTTTTTGTACACTCCTTACATTTATTTAAATGACCGTCAGCCATTTGAGAATGCTTATAAAAATCGGATAGTGGCTTTATTTTATTGCATTTAAAGCATTTCTTTTCTTTTTCTTCCATAATTAAAAGGGTAATCCATCTGGGTCATTTGGGGAAGGCTGATTAAAGGCTTGTGCTGCTACTTGTTGAGCTTGCTTAATCTGCTGCTGTACGGCTGGGGCTGGCTGCTGCCCAGTAGTAGAAGCTTCCTTCTTTCCACGTTTTATCAAAACATGAGCATTGTTGGCAATGATACTCCAATATTTCACCTTTGTATCTTGGTTTATAGTAGAACGCATCATACCCGATACCCAAATACGACTACCTTTCTTAGCATATTGGCATATCTCCTCAGCATCCGCACCAAACAATGTAACATCGAAAAACTCTGGAATCCATTCCACATTAGGAGCTTTGCCTTTAGGATAGCTTGCGCATACTGTAATAAATGCAAAACTTTGACCGTTCTTACTTGTCTTCAATTCCGGGTCTTTAGTAAGATTTCCCTCTACTTCAATTCTATTTACGTCCATTTTAATTCAAATTTATGTCAGTTTCAAACTTCTTTTCCAAATCATCTTCACTCATAGATATTTCACGAAGTGTATTCAAACATGCCAGAATATCCTTCTTCATAGATATGGCACAGTCAAAGTCCTCTTCATACCCATCTTTAACTGCTTGTGGGTACATCTCAAACACAGACTTTAACTCTGAGGTCTGATATTCTATCAAGTCCTCCAAATCATAGTGTAGAACCAATTTAGCTACTTCTTTCATTTTTACATTTTTTATACTATAACAAAAAGTTATAATGGTTAGTTATTCTTGTCTTAACAATGCCTTAGCAATAATATCCGGGTCAATCAGCTTTTTCCCTAATTCCCGAATAGCCTTGTTGCACGCATCAGTATTCAAATCCACATCGGGAACTAAAGTCTTCATAAGCTCATTCATTAGCTGTGACATCTTATTCAAGTCTAAATGGGCAAATTTAAGCCTCTTGAACGAAGGGTCTTTGGCAATCATCTCCTGCCTGCGGTACTTCAACTGGCAACAACTATAATCACACATAGTCCTTGCCATTTCCAGCCAACTGAAAAGCTCCGAATCCTCGACACAAGCCTTGTTATACTCACTTTTAATAGAATTAAACAGAGCATCGATTTCATCTTGAATAGCGTCCATGAAAATATCATTGGAATCGGCAAACTTAGCGGAAGAATCAGCCATCATAGCATTTATTACCTTCTCATATCTACTTCTTTCAAGCTCAACCTTATTCGCCAACTGCTTTACACGAAAGCGGTAAAAGGGACTTTTCCTTAACCTAAACAGTGCAAATATCACTGTAGCACAAGCAAGGTCGTTAGTAGCCATAATATTATAGCTGACAGTGGATATTAGTGCTTCCCGTTCGGAAACAACTACATGTGTATCTTCATATTCATTCATATCACTTGTTTCTTATCTGTATGTAGCCACGTGCTTCGGCAACCTTCAAATCCGGAAGGTCACTTTCCTTAACATCAACGGGTGTTTCACCATTGATGCTGATATAATCAGAGAATCCGAAGCGTTTGACAATACGGTCATACATTCTTGGTGAACCATCGGAAGGCTTGTGCATAGCCTCCTTAGTCCAGTAAATAGTCAACTTCATTTCTTTTTAACGTATTTCGCCATATATTTGGTCGGAAACAGCTTCATATCAAACAGCCATTTGATAATCAGAATGACCGTTTCGTCAAAGCTGTCTACCGGATTGTGAAAGGAGATTAAAGTCTTCTCCCCATGCTTGGTCTTACGGGTATAGGACAGATTATACACGTATGTCCCCTTACTTATGGTAAATGAGTATGTATAACCATCATCATCCACAATAAAGCCGGGAATCATGTCTATCAGACGCATCATACTCCAAAGAGGTATGTCGCGCTCCTCGTCGTGCAAGGTCAAATCTGCCGTCCGAGGGTCAATACCCAAGCCAAGCAACAACTTGGACTGCATGACGGTCGTTGAGTTCGTATTAAACATGTTCATAATCTCATTCTTTAATTAGTTTCATCCATTTATCTGAATCACACTCGTAAAAAAGATTGCATCCACGATAGCTTTTCCGAATACCCAAGCAAACACGGATAATAATTGACTTGGTAATGCCCAGCCTGCGAGCCATCTCCGTAGCGGAAGGGTAGTGACCCACAATCCGACCGTCCTTAATGACTATTACAGCCTTCTGAAAATGAGGCATCTTGGTAGAACCGTCAGCTATCCTCTTTTTCATAATCTCCGACAGCTTCTTCTTAGTTTCCTCGGAACAAGGTCGCCCTCCAAATCTCAATCTGTGACCCTTGTTGAACTGCCCCTTGCAATTCCGGTCACGGTAAATAGGTTCTAAATATAACTCCATATCATTCTCTTAAATAGTCTTCAACATCAATACGACCCTTCTTGCACTCCGAACCGGAAACAATCAAGCTATCCAAAAAGGTTTCGCCATCGTCAAAGTGAAACGTCACAGATACGTCCCCGACCTCTATGTTGTCACTCGTATTGTCGTTACCGTATATAGCCTCTTGGCAAGCTTCAATGTAGCGAAGGCACTGGTGAAGGTCTATAGCTTGTTTAAAACTCAAATTCATAACTATTTTTTTTCATTATTTCCAAAATCTTATCTCTAAACCCACTTCCAGCTTTTTCTAAAGTAGCACGGAACTTAACCATATCCTCCTCGGTAGGGGAAAGTAAATAGTCCTCCTTGAAATCGGATTTCTCAATGATTTGTATTCCATCAGCCTCTATATCTATCAAGCAAACTCTATCATCCGTGAAAAAGCCTACATAGGACAAGTCTTTGGTTATAAACAGACCCCATCCATCAAACAGTTTTCTTTCCATCATCCAAACATCATTTTAACCAACAATCCAGTATAAGCACTCGCAAACAACGCCATTTCCAGCCAGAACAGCCACTTTTTCTTAAGCAGCATGACAATGCCCGGCACAAAGAAGAAAGCGGAAGGGATATACCACATACCAGAGAACAACAGCCACAAGGTAGTGCCCAATCCAGCTACTATAGTCCCACCGAAGTGAACCTTCCTCTGAAACTCCTCCTTGAACAAAGGCGCTGTACCGACAAACATCAGACCGCCACAAGCCAAGAAAGAAAGAAACTGAACACTGTCAGAAGACAATTCAAGCCATACGGGAACAAGAAGCATAGGACAGAGAACCATAGCAAGCTGAAACAGCCAAGAAGGACGGTGTTTATCCTTCAAAATATAGTAGGTATCTGAAAGCGATGCAGGCAGTCCGCATACCTTCAAAGCATAACCAATGTATGCTACAAGTGTTAATAAAGATAACAGATATAAATATGTCATTTGTTAACGATTTTAATATTATCTCAATGCAAATATAGAAAAAAAATCTCTAAAATGTAAACTTTTATTGCTGTTTTACAACATTGTGCTGCAAACTTCCACCAATATTGTCGGGATTGAACTTGTGAAAAGGCACAATGAGGGGAAATTTATCCTTAGCAAAGCCATAAGTACCTATCTTCCAGTTAGCAAGAACCGAAACTGGCTCGTCGCTACAATAAAAAACATAGGAATTGTCAGTTAACTCATAAGAGATGGGACACAACGTATTGTTCTCCTCGTCGTACTTGAATCCACGGGAAAGCCAATGCTCAAACGCAACCTCTTCACGAACACGATACATCCCCTTGTCGGAATAGCAATGAGCAATCTTACCATCACTATCCAAGTAGCTGAACACAACCGTGAAAATACCCGAAACATCTGTAAAAGCATCCACAAAGTAGTAAGTGGGAACACCACCATCGTACTTAGCCACAATGTCACCACAGAAAAACTTATTCTTCTCGCGGAGAAAGTCTGAAATAGAACGAATAGTACAGCAATTAGCACCTATGACATAAGAAAACTCAACCCAATAAGAACGCCATTCGTCACCTTTGTCCACAACATAAAGCTCATGGTGGGATTTCCCGTCAACAAATACCCACCTCGCATCACAAATCACATGGTCGCAATCGTTCACAAAGATGTGGGAAGAACCTAACGACAAATCCGAATATTCACAAACAATATCATTAGCATCTAAACAATGCAAAACAAGCTTATTATCCGGACTAACACCAGATATAGCATACTTGCGACCGTTAACCGACAAGGAATAACCATTCAACCACTTGCCAGCAACAACGTTGAAATGCTCACTACGCTTCATAAATAAAATCTCCTTTCATATCATTCAAGTTTTTAGTTAAACAACAACGCAAATGTACTAACTAAATTCTGAAATCCAAATTATAGAAGCGAAAATTTTAATTTTATTTGGGTAAGATGATAAAATACTTAGGTTCGTGGGTAAAATACGCAAATAAACGTTGCATAAATACAAATCAAGCATACTACCAGCCAAACCAACATACAAGGTTTCTAAAACCCCCGATTTCGGGGGAATTAAAATCATCAGTAGGCAAATACACTACACCCACGGACAATACTTCCCGAAGTCGGAATCACGACAACGGCTGAATATCAGACACTTACAACATTTATCCCCAATACGGCAATTTACATAGCGGCTGATAATCAACTGTTTAACCACGGACTAAATTTATTTTTTTTATTTTTTTCGGAGTTAGGCTATGTGTACCCCACCATTTCCGACTACGGTTATCCCCCCCCCCCGTACCCTATTGAAGAATTTTTGCCCGTCTTGCTTGTTTGTAGGGGCTCTGAGAAACGAACGAAGCACAGATAAAGCATTGCATACCGAAAACAATTACGAAAGCTTATACGGGCTGAATATTTAAACCAAACATCCGTTTGCAAGGAATATCGCATGCTATTTTTGCGTTATGTACGTGTGCGTGCGTACTCATGCGTGATTATCTGGATAATTAGGCTTTATATAATTCAATATAACACAAATCAGATATAATTATATAAATCAATATAACACATAAAAACAATAATATACAATACAAT